>JAEEGJ010020244.1_pt1 | contig 14523 bp, 6 predicted proteins | sample 8958761 | NCBI WGS metagenome assembly JAEEGJ01 (sample SAMN16246546, study PRJNA631951) | gut metagenome | biome: gut microbiome; feature: rumen; material: RS-attached | host: Bos | place: Iran: Karaj | collected 2018-10 | reverse complement strand
GGGAGAGTAGGAGGCCGCCTTCTTTTTTATCTGAGTCCGCCCCGTGTCACCGATGGTGATGCGGGGCGGATTGTTTTGTATGTGCTCAGGTTTTGTTCCCACGCTGGGAATGTATTATTCCCACGGGGGGAACGTATGCAAAGTGCCATACTAGCAATCGCAAAGTGCCATACTGGCGACTGCAATGTCCGTAACCATTGGTTGCAATCTCGCTTTTGGGTACTTCCTGCCTGTTTTGAATAAAATGAGGGGCGGCAGATGTCCATTTGCCTTGTTTCGCTTTCTAGAATGCAAAGTCTGGGGAACCCTATTTTTGACCAATTTTCTTGACGTGGCTTTTCTATTTTAGAAGACAATTCAAATAGTATTATTAACCTTCCTTTCGCTCTTTTGTCATACTGGGGCTGGAGCGTAGAGGATGCAGAAAAGGATGAAAATGAAAAAAGCAGGGCTGTTTTTTGGCTATTTGCTTAATTCTTTATAACTTTGCAGCCGGTATGAACAGAAACGACAGAACATTCAGTTGCAGACGCTTGGTGATGATGGCTTTGACGCTTGTCATCAGCCATTTGTCATTGATTCCTGCAGGTGCACAGAACCATAACCTCGAGGTGGGGAAGAACCTCGAGATCTTCAATGCGCTCTATAGTCAGATTGACCTTTTCTACGTTGACTCGCTCAACCCCGGGCAGACGATGACGGCTGGCATCAAGGGCATGCTGCGCTCTCTGGACCCCTATACGGAGTACTATCCGGAGGAGGACACGAAGACGCTGGAGATGATGCTCACGGGCAAGTATGCCGGCATGGGAGCACTGGTGAAGTACCACACACGGCTGAAGCGTGTGGTGATAGACGAGCCATACGAAGGCATGCCAGCTGCTGAGGCCGGCGTGAAGAAGGGTGACATCATCCTGAGCATCGACGACTCGGTGATGACTGACAAGGCCGTGAACTACGTGAGTAGCCGTCTGCGCGGCGACCCCGGCACGACATTTGCGCTGAAGGTGCTGCGTCCGTCGACAGGCAAGGAGATGACGTTCAAGATAACGCGTCGTAACATCAAACTGCCTGAGCTGCCCTACTACGGCATGCGCCCTGACTCCATAGGCTATATCAACCTGAACCAGTTCACTGAGGACTGTTCGAAGGAGGTGCGTCGTGCCTTCGTCGAGCTGAAGCAGCAGGGGGCGAAAGGCCTGGTGTTCGACCTGCGTAACAATGGCGGCGGCTCGGAGCTGGAGGCGGTGAACATCGTCAACATCTGGGTGCCTCAGGAGCAGGTAGTGGTGGAGAACCGCGGCAAGGTGCCTCAGGCCAACCGCATCTATAAGACGCGCCTGGAGCCCGTCGACACGCTGATGCCCATCGTGGTGCTTGTGAACGACGAGACAGCCTCGGCCAGCGAGATCACCAGCGGTGCACTGCAGGACATGGATCGCGCGATAATATTAGGTACGCGCACATATGGGAAGGGCCTCGTACAAGTGCCGCTGGACCTGCCCTATCATGCCAACGTGAAGATCACGACATCGAAATACTATATTCCTTCGGGCCGCTGCATACAGGCCATCAACTACAACCGTGAATCTGGGGCAGCCTACAAAGAGCGTATACCCGACTCGCTGACGCATGTGTTCTACACACGTGGCGGACGAGAGGTTCGCGACGGAGGTGGCATCAAGCCCGATGTAGAGCTGAAGAACGACACGATGCCCAACATCGTGTACTACCTCTCGGCAGGAGGCCTGGACTCGACTGAGGTGATGTTCGACTATGTGGTGGACTACATCAGCCGCCACGAGCAGATAGCCCCTGCCGCCCAGTTCCACCTGACGGATGCCGACTGGCAGGAGTTCCGCCAGCGCGTGGTGTGCAGCGGATTCACCTACGACGACATGAGCCGCAAGCAATTTGACGAGCTGGTGAAGACAGCGAAGTTCGAGGGCTACTACGACGAGGCTCGCGATGCCTTCGACGCCCTGGAACAGCGGCTGAAACACGACCTGTCGAGCGAGCTCGACAAGCATCGTGAGATCATACAGCAGATGGTGGAGCTAGAGATCATCGCTGCCTACTATTATCAGGGAGGTTCGATAGAGGCCGGCCTGAACTATGACAAGCAGCTGCGCGAGGCCGAGCGCCTGCTGAAAGCACCTGCCGAATATCGCCAAATACTTACTCCCCAGTAATAATTCGTAAGTTTTTGGGGAAAATATTTGGTGGAACCAGAAAAAATGCGTACCTTTGCACCCGTTCAGTGGAATGAGGGGCCGCAAGGCTCCTCATTCTTTTATAAAAAGTAGTTTGGATGATAACGAAAGAAACAATTAAAACCCTGGTGGAAGAGTGGCTTCAGAAAGGCGACTACTTCCTGGTAGACATTCAGATGGACGGCGCCGACGACCGCATCGTGATCGAGATAGACTGTGCCGACGGCGTGTGGATAGAAGACTGTGCCGAGCTGAGTCGCTTCCTGCAGGAGCGCGTTGGCGAGGAGCTGGGCGACTATGAGCTGGAGGTGGGCAGTGCCGGCCTGGGCCAGCCGTTCAAAGTGGAGCAGCAATACGTGAACCACGTGGGCGACCAGGTTGAGGTGGTCACCGCCGACGGCAAGAAGGTGACTGGCGTGCTGAAGAGCGTCGACGGTCGCTCGTTTGTGGTGTCGACCCAGGAGAAGCAGGTGCCTGAGGGCAAGAAGCGTCCGGTGAAGGTGGACGTGGACCGCGAGTACTCCATGGACGATGTGAAGAGCACACGCTACCTGCTGGCCTTCAAATAAGGACAGGCGCATCCTCAGATTCGACAATTAATAATAACGAAATATAAGATGGCAATAAAGAAAACCGCGAAGGGCCCAAGCATGTTTGAGACCTTCCAGGAGTTCAAGGAAACGAAGAACATCGACCGCACGACGCTGGTGAGCGTTCTTGAGGAGAGCTTCCGCAATGTTCTTGCGAAGATGTTTGGCAGTGACGAGAACTTTGATGTGATTGTGAATCCCGACAAGGGAGACTTCGAGATCCATCGGCATCGCATCGTCGTAGAAGACGGCACGGTGGTGGATGAGAACAAGGAGATTGAGCTGAAGGACGCGCTGAAGATTGAGCCCGACTATGAGGTGGGCGAGGAGGTCAGTGAGGAGGTGGACTTCACCAAGTTTGGCCGTCGTGCCATTCTGAACCTGCGTCAGACGCTGGCTTCGAAGATCCTGGAGCTCGACCACGATGCGCTCTACCAGAAGTACAAGGACAAGGTGGGCACTATCGTCTCGGCTGAGGTCTACCAGATGTGGAAGCGCGAGGTGCTCCTCATGGATGACGAGGGCAATGAGCTTCACCTTATGAAGGGTGACCAGATTCCCAACGACTCGTACCATAAGGGTGAGACCGTGAGGGCTCTGGTGAAAGAGGTGACCAACGAGAACAATAATCCTCGCATCCTGCTGAGCCGCACCAGCCCTGACTTCCTGAAGCGACTGCTGGAGGCCGAGGTGCCTGAGATCAGCGACGGTCTCATCGCTATTCGCCGCGTGGCCCGTATGCCGGGTGAGCGTGCAAAGGTGGCAGTAGAGAGCTTCGACGACCGCATCGACCCCGTGGGCGCCTGCGTCGGCGTGAAGGGCAGCCGCGTGCACGGCATCGTGCGCGAGCTGGGCAATGAGAACATCGACGTGATCAACTATTCGTCGAACATCCAGCTCTTCATCCAGCGTGCCCTGTCGCCCGCCAAGGTGAGCAGTATCTCGCTCGATCAGGAGAACCACAAGGCTGAGGTATATCTGCAGCCCGAGGAGGTGAGCCTGGCCATCGGTAAGGGAGGTATGAACATCAAGCTGGCCTCGATGCTTACGGAGTACACCATCGACGTGTTCCGTGTAGTCAACGAGAACGAGACTGACGAGGACATCTACCTCGACGAGTTTGCCGATGAGGTCGATCAGTGGGTCATCGACGCCATCAAGGCTCTGGGCTATGACACTGCGAAGGAAGTGCTTAACGCTCCCCGTGAGCTGCTCATCGAGAAGGCAGACCTGGAGGAGGAGACCGTCGACCATCTGCTCGAGGTGCTGAAGGCAGAGTTTGAGCAGTCTTAGCCCCTGAGTTAGGGGACTGGGGTCTGAACAAACCAGCCTCCTATCTATTAGGGCATCATAAACACAAATCATTAACTTAAAAGGGGTGTTCAGACCCCCAACCCCCTAACTTAGGGGGCTCAGAAGAATGGGTATCAGATTAAACAAAGTATTAACAGAACTGAACATAGGACTTCAAACGGCAGTTGATTTCCTAAAGAACAAGAAGAGCGTGGGCGAAATCCGCGACGACGTCACCACGAACACTAAGATTACCGACGAGCAGTATGAGGCGTTGGTACATGAATTCAGTAGTGACAAAGCCGTGAAAACGCAAGCCGACAAACTCTTCCCCAAGAAGAAAGAGAAGAAGCCGGAGCAGCCGGTGAAGACAAAGACTGAGGAAGAGATTCTGCAGCGCCAGCAGTTCAAGCCACTGGGTAAGATTGACCTGGACAGCTTGAACAAGCCCAAGTCTGCGCAGTCGTCTGGTAGCCCAGCAACAAAACCAGAGCCTAAGGCTGCTGCCGTGAGCCCGGCTCAGAAGCCTGCGGAGAGTCCTGCCAAGGCTGCTCCCCAGCCGTCGACACCTGTGGTGGAGCCTGCCAAGCCGAAGGAAGCTCCGAAAGAAGAGCCCGTCGTGGCTCCAGTAGAAGCAGCAAAGCCTGCTGCTCCTGTTGTGGAGGAGAAGAAGGTGGAGCAGCCCGTAGAACAGCCTGCTGAGCAGCCTGCCGTTGAGCCTGCTCCCGCAGCTCAGCCTGCCGCCAGTGCCCCTCAGACAGAAATCTTCACCCTGAAGAGCGAGGAGAAGCTGGCTCCCAAGGTCAATGTCCTCGGAAAGATCGACCTCTCGGCCATAAACCAGAGCACTCGTCCGAAGAAGAAGTCGAAGGAGGAGAAGCGCAAGCAGCGTGAAGAGAAGGCCGCCCAGCAGCGTCAGGCCACTACTGGCCAGGGTGGCGAGAAGAAAAAGCGCGAGCGCATCCGTTCTGGCAAGGTAGATATTGAGGAGGCTGCCAAGCAGCAGCAACAGCAGTCGCAGCAGAATGCCGGCAAGAAAAAGAACAAGGGTGGCAACCAGAACTTCAACGACCAGCCTCAGCAGGGTGGCAAGGGCAAGAAGAAGGGCCGTCAGGCCGTGAAGCCCATCGAGGTGAACGAGGAGGATGTGGCCCGTCAGGTAAAAGAGACACTGGCTCGTCTCACTTCGAAGACCAATCAGAACAAGAAAGGTGCCAAGTATCGCAAGGAGAAGCGCGACGCTGTGGCTGAGCGCCTGAGTGAGGAAATCGCAGCAGAGGCAGCAAAGAGCAAGACGCTGAAGCTCACCGAGTTCGTTACCGTCTCTGAGTTGGCAACGATGATGAATGTGCCCGTGGTGAAGGTCATCGGTACCTGTATGTCCATCGGCATCATGGTGAGTATCAACCAGCGCCTCGACGCTGAGACCATCAATATCGTTGCTGACGAGTTCGGCTTCAAGACCGAATATGTCAGCGCTGAGGTGCAGAATGCCATCCATGAGGAAGAAGACGACGAGAACGACCTGCTGCCACGCGCTCCTATCGTGACCGTCATGGGACATGTGGATCACGGTAAGACTTCGCTGCTCGACTATATTCGTAAGACCAATGTTATCGCCGGTGAGGCAGGAGGTATCACCCAGCACATCGGTGCCTATAGCGTGACGTTGGCTGATGGCCGCCAGATTACGTTCCTCGACACTCCTGGTCACGAGGCCTTTACGGCTATGCGTGCCCGTGGTGCCCAGGTGACCGATATCGCCATTATCATTGTTGCTGCCGACGACTCGGTGATGCCTACAACCAAGGAGGCCATCGCTCATGCCCAGGCAGCCAACGTGCCGATGGTGTTTGCCATCAACAAGATTGATAAGCCGGGAGCTAACCCCGACAAGATACGTGAGGACCTGGCCAATATGAACCTCCTCGTCGAGGACTGGGGTGGCAAATACCAGTGTCAGGAAATCAGTGCTAAGAAAGGTATCGGCGTAGAGGACCTGCTGGAGAAGGTGCTGCTTGAGGCCGAAATGCTCGACCTGAAGGCCAATCCCAACCGTAAGGCTACGGGCTCGATCATCGAGTCGAGTCTGGACAAGGGCCGTGGCTATGTATCTACCGTGCTGGTCAGCAATGGTACGCTGAAGGTAGGCGATGTGGTGATAGCCGGTTCGAGTCATGGTAAGATCAAGGCTATGTTCAACGAGCGTAATGAGCGCATACAGGAAGCCAAGCCTGCTCAGCCCGCTATTATCCTTGGTCTGAACGGTGCTCCGACGGCTGGTGACGCTTTCAACGTGATGGATACCGAGCAGGAGGCCCGCGACATTGCCAACAAGCGCGAGCAGCTGCAGCGCGAGCAGGGACTGCGCACACAGCGCACCATCGGTCTCGACGATATCAGCCACCGCATCGCATTGGGCGAGTTCCACGAACTGAACATCGTTGTGAAGGGCGATACCGACGGATCTATCGAGGCTCTCGCCGACTCGTTCATCAAGCTCAGTACCGAGAAGGTGCAGGTCAATGTCATTGCGAAGGCCGTGGGTCAGATTTCAGAGAACGATGTCATGCTGGCATCGGCCTCGAAGGCTGTCATCATCGGCTTCCAGGTGCGTCCTTCTTCAGCTGCGCGTAAGCTGGCCGATACCGAGGGCGTGGAGATCAACACTTATAGTATTATCTATGATGCCATCGAGGATGTTCGTTCCACTATGGAGGGTATGCTCGATAAGGTTATTAAGGAGGAAATTACCGCTCAGGTTGAGGTGCGCGAGGTCTACAAGATCTCGAAGGTGGGTACCGTTGCCGGAGCAATGGTTGTCGAGGGCAAGGTACACCGCTCAGACAAGGCACGCCTGGTGCGCGACGGTATTGTGGTGCATACTGGTGCTATTAACGCCCTGAAGCGTTACAAGGATGACGTGAAGGAGGTGGCCACCAACTTCGAGTGCGGTATCTCCCTGGTCAACTTCAACGACATCCAGGTGGGCGACATCATCGAGACCTTCGCCGAGATCGAGGTTCAGCAGAAGCTGTAGGGTTTGAAGTTGAAAGTTTAGAGTTGAGGGTTGAGAGATTGGACCATGAACTCTTCTAATAATGAGTATGTACGTCAGGTAGCCGAGCAGAAGTATGAGTTTGGCTTTACTACCGACGTACAAACCGAAATTATCGAGAAAGGGCTGAACGAGGACGTCGTTCGGCTCATCTCTGCAAAGAAAGGTGAGCCCGACTGGATGTTGGATTTCCGGCTGAAGGCTTTCCGCTATTGGAAGGATCAGCAGGAGCCGACGTGGGGGCATGTCCATGTGCCGCCCATCGACTATCAGGCTATCAGCTACTATGCCGACCCGATGGCAAAAAGGCCTAAAGGCGATGGGAAAATAGACCCTGAGTTAGAGAAGACCTTCGACAAGTTGGGCATTCCCCTTGAAGAGCGCTTGGCATTGAGCGGCAATACTGCCGTTGATGCTATCATGGACTCGGTGAGTGTGAAGACTACGTTCAAGGAGAAACTGCGTGAGAAGGGCGTCATCTTCTGCTCTATCGGTGAAGCAATCAAGGAACATGGCGACCTTGTGCGGCAGTATCTAGGCACAGTTGTACCTTATCGTGATAATTTCTTTGCAGCCTTGAACTCGGCAGTCTTCAGCGACGGCAGTTTTGTGTATATTCCCAAGGGCGTGCGCTGCCCTATGGAGCTGAGTAGCTACTTCCGCATCAATGCGCGTAATACCGGACAATTTGAGCGCACGCTCATCGTAGCCGACGACGACTCGTACGTATCCTATCTGGAGGGCTGCACGGCTCCCATGCGCGATGAGAATCAGTTGCATGCTGCTATCGTAGAGATTATTGTGATGGACCGCGCTGAGGTGAAATACTCTACTGTGCAAAACTGGTATCCTGGCGATGAACAGGGACGTGGCGGCGTGCTCAACCTTGTCACGAAACGCGGTGACCTGCGTGGTGAGGACTCGAAACTCTCGTGGACACAGGTCGAGACGGGCAGTGCCATCACGTGGAAATATCCGTCGTGTATATTAAGAGGTGATAACTCCCAGGCCGAGTTCTATAGCGTGGCAGTCACCAACAACTATCAGGAGGCCGACACAGGCACGAAGATGATCCACCTGGGGCGAAACACCCGTTCTACCATCATCTCGAAGGGTATCTCGGCAGGCCATTCACAGAACTCCTATCGGGGACTGGTGCGTGCAGCTGCCACCGCTGAGAATGCCCGCAACTATTCATCGTGCGACTCTCTGTTGCTGGGCAGCGACTGTGGTGCTCACACCTTCCCTTACATGGACATCCACAATTCCTCGGCCATCGTCGAGCATGAGGCTACCACCAGCAAGATCTCAGAGGACCAGCTCTTCTACTGTAACCAGCGCGGCATCCCCACTGAGCAGGCCGTAGGACTCATTGTCAACGGCTATGCCAAGGAGGTGTTGCAGAAGCTGCCCATGGAATTTGCTGTCGAGGCCCAGAAACTGCTCAGCGTCTCGCTTGAGGGGACCGTGGGATAAATCTTTAGCCCTTATCTTTAGAAAGGATATCCAATGGCGATGTGCAGGGTGTGCATGTCCTTGAATTTCCGTATGTTGAAATAGCCGGAATGCCCTGTGTCGTAAGGCAGATGCAGCCCAAAGCCCCAGTCCAAGCGCAAAACAAGAAAGTCGAGGTCGTAGCGCAGACCGACACCTGTGCCGGTAGCCATCTGTTTGAAGAAGTTCTTAAGGCGTATTTTTGTATTGCTGAAGATAGCATTCCAGGCAGAGGCGAATTCTTGTAAGTCCTCTTCCTCACCATAGATGTCCTCATCGTGAATCATCCAGTCTTCAGAACTCCACACATTGCCCGCATCAAAGAAGACGGCACCATAGAGACTGCCGAAGAGCCGTTGGCGCAGCTCTAGGTTCATGATGAGCTTCGTGTCACCGTTTTGCATGAGATAGGAGAACTGGTTGTTGCCGCCCAGCCCCTGAAATCCGCCAGGACCGATGGAGCGCACGGGAAAGGCACGGATGCTGTTGGCACCACCGGCATAGAAGAGCTCGCTGAAGGGACCGCTATTGCTGTTGCCATAGCTCCACATCAGTCCGAAGTTCAGGTGTCCCACCAGTTTCGACTGCGGACTGAGCGTCCAGGTCTTGGTGAGGTCGGTCTCTATTTTTAAGAACTGCGAATAGGGGTTCTTGAAGAGGGTCTTGTCTTTCTGGTTCCATCCGTTGCCTTGTATGAGCACGTCGTAGAGAGCCGTGATGTTGCCGCTCTCCTCTACGGTCGTCTCCCAGCGGATGGGGTTGTGGAGGGATGGAGGTGAGACGTAGGTGTAGGTGTAGCGCATCTTGGGAATGAAGTAGTCGCTCATGGTGGCCGACAAGTAGGGATTCAACATCATCAGTGTGTCGAAGTCCTCTGTGTGACTGTTCATGAACTGATACTTCACCGTCAGCGGCGACAGCTCATGGCGGCTGGTCTGGGAGGGTTGCCAACGGTAGGTCCACTCTCCGCTTACGATGTGCATCTTATAATAGCTGGGGCGGCGCACGATGTCGGTAGAGACCTTGGCGATGGTCCAGGGTGTGGTATAGAAGCGGCGTCGGCGCGAACGCTGACCTGGGACACTTCTTCTGGTCTTGAACCGTGGGAAGACGGTGCGTGGGAACTCGATGGAGGCGTCAGCACCATATTGATAGCTGTTCATGTCGCTACCCTGACTGTTGGTCTGCCATTCGTATGATCCGTGCAGGTTGATGTCGAGCTTCTCGCCTCCCCGGAAGGCATTGCGACGTGTGACACCCACTTTCACCTCAGGTCCCAGACGTCCAATGGTGCGGTTGATGAAGTTCGTTTCAACGTAGAAATCATAGGGTTTGTCGAAGACGCAGTTAAGTTGCAAGTCGAGGGTGTCACGGTCACGGGGTGTGAACTGGAAGTCGACATTGCTGAACACACCTGTGGCGTTCACTTTCTGCATCGACTCCATGTAGTTGTCATAGCTGAACAGCTGGCGGGGGCGCAGCTTCATGTTACGCAGGATGACACCCGGGCGGATGGGAGCGTGCTTGCCCTTGAATGCCACTCGCAGGCTGCGTCTGACGGTGGTGGTATCGCTTCGTTCGGCAAAGGAGCGCCGCAGTTGTACGCTGGTCGTTCCTATGTACCAGGGGCGCAGGGCCTCTTCTGGAAGTGAGTCGGCCATCTGCAGACGCAGCAAGGCACGGTTGGCCACGTTGAAGGTGTCAGCCAGGTAGGAGGCGTAGCCCGTCTGATAATAGTAGTATCCGTTGTTTCGGAAGAGCTGGCTCAGCCTGGTGCGCTCGGCATCGAGGTTGGCCACGCTGAATGGAGTGCCCTGCTTCAAGTAGGCTTCCTGCCGTGTGGAGTCGATGAGAAACTCCATAGGAGCAGGGAAGTTGACATAGCTCATACTGTCGACGCGGAACAGGGTGTCCATGTGCACGGTATAGGCTATCTTCATCTTCTTTGGGTTCTTCTGTGGCACATCGGTATAGGTGACGTCGCCATGCAGGTATCCGTTAGTCCTGAGCACCTGACGTGCTACCTGTGCCCGCAGGGCAGGGTTCACCTGGCTCATCAGCACAGGGGCCTTGCCGAATGAGTGGTTGAGCCATTTGCCAAACTTAGTCTTGGCGTTCGACGTGGCATTCCATATCCACAGACCGTAGGGGAAAGGTGTGCGGTAGTAGCTCGACCCGAAGAGTGCTCCGTTGGGAGCGGTGGCCAGTGCTGCCTCTAGCTCCTCCTGCGTCTGTATGGCATGATCGTTGCGCTCATAGTCGGCATAAGTGATCTTCTCCAGTCCGATGAACAGCTGTTCGTCGTCAGGCAGGTATTTCGTGGTGGAGCAGGCACAGAGGAGGGCGCAGAGACACCATAGCGGACAGAGCGCCAGCCGTGCCGTCATCGTTCCTGTTATGCTTTTCTTATCTTTGGTTGTCATTGGGCTTTACATTGATGGTGTCGCTACTTGTCGTCAGTCGCTGGGGCGAGGTCAAGGTGTCGCTGCGTGTAGTCATTCGTTGAGGCATGGTCGTCGTGCCGGCATTGGGACGGAATATGTCGAGCAGCTTGTCGAGTTTACGTTTCCACACAAAGCCGCCTCCGTATTCGCCGGTATATCCTTCCAGCCAGTCGTAGACGTTCTGCTTGTAGAAGAGCTTTAGATACTGGTTGGATGTAGGCGAGAGACGGTATTCCATCGTGACATTGTCGAAGAACGACTGGTTTTGTCCCTGCACCTCCGCACCTGTCGATACTTTGCCGCCGATTTGCACGTTGAGCCTGTTGTTCCAGAAACGCTTGGCAAACTTAAACGAGTAGTCGGTGTGCATCTGTCCGGTGGCATCGGTAGTGTTGTCGAGGCCCAGCTGCAGGTCTACGGTACGCAGTGCGCTACTGGTGATGTTGTTGATCTCGCTCTGCAGGAAGGAGCTCAATGCCGAGTTCATGGAGAAGGCGCTGGTATTGCCGTCGGCGAGGTACATGCCTGTGGTGAGCATCGTTACGGCCAGCTTGCCCCGCTGCTCGCTGCTCATCGATGCCAGCTCATTTTGTAGCTGCATGTCTTCGGGCGAGGAGATGGTGAACTGCAGGCCCATGTCTGACAGCGTGCGGGTGATGACCACACCGCAGTCGAAGTTCACGTTACGGCTCTGTCCGTCGTTGGTAGCAACTGATGCTCGTGTGCGCTCCGTGGCTGTGATGTTCAGTGTGGGATTGTCGGGCTGTCCAGTGAACTCTACGTAGCTGCCGTCATGCAGGGTAAAGGTCTTCAGCGGGATGACGGGCAACGAGTATTTCATCGTGCCGTTGCTGATGGTATAACGTCCTGTGAGGTTCAGCCCGTCTGCATTCATCCGCATACGCAAGTCGCCGCCTCCCAGCAGGTCGACATAATTCGACTGGTCGGCATTCAGTGCGCAGCGCACGTGTGCACCCTGGTCGATGCTGAGTTGCATGTCCATAGCCAGGGCATCGCTCTCAGGGCGTTGCACTACGGTGGGTATTGTATCGGTGAAGTCAGTGAAATGCACCAGCTCGTCCATCTGGTTGTCGGTGGACAGGGGGGAGTCGAGCAGTATATAGTTCAGGTCGGTAGTGCCGAGCACATCCAGCCGTCCGCGCATGGTCATCTGCTCCAGCGTGCCGCCGAGGCGGGCGAAGAAGTTGACGAACATACGTCCGTAGGCTACCGACTCTTTCGTCTGCCGGGCGTTGATGAGCTGGAAGTCGCGGGCCGAGAGACGCAGGTCGATGTCGGAGCCGCCTTCGCTGCCCATCAGGTTGGCGTTGCCGCTGATGGTGAGCGGGTTGTCGTTATAGGCATAGAGGGCGAAGTTCTCGAAGAGCAGGCGTGAGTCCTTGATGTTCAGGGGCTTGTCGCCGAAGCGCATGCGCATGCCATAGGGCACGCTCACCAGATAGCCGTCGGCGAAGGTCACGTCGCCGTTGATATTCAGCTTGGCCAGCTGTCCCTTGACCGAGAGGGTGCCGCTGGCGTTGCCCTCGAAGCCGAAGAGCTGGTCGGGCATGAAGCCGTTGGCGATGCTCAGGGGCAGGCTGGTGAGGGTCAGGGTGGCGTCGAGTTGGCTTATGGCTTCTTTGCTCTTTGCCTCCGGTTCGCCGCTGTAGAGGCTACCCTGCAGGGTGCCGATAGGCTCGTCGTCGAGCATGAGTGTGCCGTCGACCACGTGTGTGCCGTCCTCACGGAGCAGATAGACGAACTCCGTGCTCAGGTTGCCGATGGGGCTGCCCTCGTAGGCCATCTGGCCGATGTGCATGTCGCTGGCCACGGAGATGTTGTGGTCTGCATCCATCAGCAGGTGGTAGTCGCCTTCCAGCATGCCGGCGATTTTCGGCAGGAAGGGCACGCCGCTGGTCAGCTCGTCGAGATTGAGCTGGTGGGCGCTGACAGTGATGTCCTGCAGCATGGCAGGATCCTGGTTCTCGGTGTAGACTTTCAGGTGTGTGCCGTCGTCGGCCTTCAGGTCGATGTTGGCTTCCAGCTTCATGTTGTTGTGCAGCAGGAGGAAGTTGTCGTCGTTAAGCTCGAACTCCTTGTATCCCAGCGTGGGACGCTTGGGAATGAGCTGGAAGCGGATGCCGTTTTCCTCCTCCGAGCCGAGCTGCACCATCTCGGCCTTGGCTCCCAGCCGGATGTTGCGCTGTCCCTGCTCGTCGAAGTAGCGGAGGCCGAAGCTGGCGCCGTGCTCCTGCAGCAGTCCGTCGAAGAGCACGTTGAACACAGCCATGGGGTTCTTGCGGTTGTTGGTCACCTGGCCGTTGAAGGTCAGCCCCTGGCCTTTGTCGATAAGATTCAGGCGCAGGGTGTCGAGCTGTATGTCGCCCATGGTGAGGCAGTCCAGGCGTGCCGTGCCGTTCAGTCCTGCCAGCGGCGACATGCTGAGGTCGATGTTCATGTCCTTGAAGTCTATGCCCGTCGTCACACGGAGAATGTCGGCCAGGGGATTATTGCGCTGGCTGGTGATGTAGACTTTGGCTGTGGGCAGCATGGCCTTCAGCAGTGGCTGGTCTATGGTGCGGTGTTTCAGCTGCGAGGCGATGGAGTCGGCCAGCGTGCCGGCTTTGGCCAGCAGATGCTCATAGCCGGTGCTGCCGTCGAGCTTCAGGATGAAGTCGCCGCTCTGCAGGCGTACGGTGGTGGTGTCGCGGTCCAGTTTCAGCAGGAGGCCTACGTTCTCGGGGTGACGCGTGCCCAGGCTGTCGCTGATGCTGATGCCACTCAGCAGTGCCGACAGCTTGTGCCGCTGACGAAGGTCGCTCTCCAGCTCTACGCTGCCGCTGAGTCCCAGCCGCTGGTCTTTGGAGCCTAGCCCCAGCGTCAGCATGTCGGTATTCGCAAAGCCCAGGTCGGCATTTGCCTTTAGGATGCCGCCGCGCATTGTCGCCGTGCCCTGCAGGCTGTCGAGGCTGATGCTTCCGTAGTCCAGGTGGTGGAGCAGGATGTCAGCATCCAGCTGGCTGGCCGGCGCGAAGGGGTCGGTGCCCCTGCCGCTCAGCTGCACGTCGGCAGAGAGCATTCCCAGCGAGTCTGTCGGCAGGAAGCGGCGCAGGTTCAGCTGGCGGGCGGTGAGGTCGGCGCTGTAGCTGTCAGTCCCTGGGGTATAGGTGCCCTTCAGGCGGGCGGTGGCGCGACCGTCGCGTGCCGTCAGGTCGGCATGGTAGCGCTGGCCGTCGGCATTCACGGTTCCGCTGAGCTGCAAGCCCTTTGGCAGCGCCACGCTGGCGGGCAGCTCCAGGGCACGGTGTAAGGTGCCGGGATTGAATGCCTCAGCCTTCACATTGAGCTGGGCCTGCAGGTGGTCGGGGTCGGTCAGGTTGCCCAGCTGTCCGCTGGTCTCAGCATGAAATACGGTAGGCAGGGTGACGGAC
>JAEEGJ010020239.1_pt1 | contig 14525 bp, 12 predicted proteins | sample 8958761 | NCBI WGS metagenome assembly JAEEGJ01 (sample SAMN16246546, study PRJNA631951) | gut metagenome | biome: gut microbiome; feature: rumen; material: RS-attached | host: Bos | place: Iran: Karaj | collected 2018-10 | reverse complement strand
CTCAGAAGCTTAGCTTAAGTGGAGACATGCTTTTGATGGATGAGCTTGTAAACGGTAAGCAGGAACTGGAATTATTAAGTGCATTGCTGCTTGATGCACTGAGAGTGATAAATTAGGAGTGTATGAAGTATGAAGAGTTTGACAAAAGGAAAGATGTGGTGTTATGCCATAGGACAATTGGGCTGGTCAATTATCAGCGGACTTATAGGCTCATGGCTGGTATATTTTTATCAGCCAAGCCAAGAGGCAATTAATGAAGGAATGATTTCTCTAATTCCGCAGGGACGAGTTGTTTTAGGCATTCTGACAATAATTGGCCTTGTAACAGCTATTGGTCGAGTTTTTGATGCTGTTACAGATCCGCTCGTTGGAAACTGGTCGGACAGTTTAAATCATAAGCTGGGACGAAGAATCCCATTTATGAGATGGTCTGCAATCCCGCTTGGACTTGTATTCATACTTGTTTTCTGCGCACCAGTTCAAAGTATAAGTGCAATAAACACAGCCTGGCTTTTTGTTACAGTTCTTGCTTATTACTTCCTTATCACATGTTATTGCACACCTTACACATCACTTCTTGCAGAACTTCCACACAATCAGGAAGAAAAACTTAAGCTTTCCATGTGCATTTCCCTTACATTTATTGTTGGAACCTGTTTAGGCTACACTGCACCAATAATCTGGGGAATAATGATAAATGGCGGTATGGCAAGAGTTCCTGCCATGAGAATTACCTTTGCGATTCTTTCTGTAATTGCTACAATCTGTATGCTTGTTCCAGCTTTTGGCTTAAATGAAAAAGATTACTATGAAGCCCAGCCTACAAGCTCAAACATGTTCAGTTCACTGGGAAAAACCTTTAAAAATAAAGATTTCCGAGTATTCTTAGGACAAGACATAATCTACTTCTTTGGACTTGCAATGTTCCAGACAGGACTTCCCTTCTTTGTAACAAGTCTTCTTCAGCTGCCGGAATCCTGGACAACCTATATGTTTGGCGGACTCACCCTGCTTTCACTGGCCTTCTATCCTTTTGTAACAAAAATGGCCGCAAAATGGGGAAAGAAAAAGCTTCTAATCGCCGCATTCATTGGATTTGTAATCACATTTGGATTTACAGCACTTTCGGGCGAAAAGCTCAGTTTTATTCCGATTTATGCTCAGGCTGTAATTATTGTAATACTCGGCTCATTCCCACAGGCAATCTTTGGTATTATTCCACAGACAATTATTGCAGATATCGCGCTTTCTGATGAAAAAACAACAGGAGAATCCAGAAGCGGTATGTTCTATGCTGCCCGAACCTTTGCAATGAAGATGGGACAGTCGCTTGCAATGTTATTGTTTACTTCTCTTGCAACAATTGGTGCTTCAAAAGCTGTTGCCGCCGCAGTAGAAACTGGTTCAACAGTAGAACAACAAGCCGGCGGTAGTCCTCTTGGTTACAGAATCGTTGCCCTTGTTGCATCAATCTGCTGTTTGATTGGCGGATTTATAATGATGTTCTATAACGAAAAGAAAGTTATGGAACAGATTTCATAATTCAAAATGCATAATTCTATAAGAATATATTACAAAATCATAAATCTTTTCTGCAAACTTGAAATTACTAGTATTCTAGTTTATAATTTATACTATCAAAAAAGTTTTACTATAGGAGTGCTATAATGCAGAAAAAAATATATGTAGTCGGAATGTTCGATACTGATACAGCTTCTAAGGTTGAGGCTGCCGTAAAGGGAGTTGCCGGCGTAACAGGCGTTACAGCAAATTGTGACAAATCACAGGTTCTTGTTGATTATGGTGATGAAAGCCAGGAAGCTGCGATAAATGCTGCAATATCATCCTGCGGTGTTGATGTATTAGGTTAATTCCAGCTGATTCAACAGATTTATTGATTATATGAAGCTTACAATTCTTGATGGTCATGCAGTGAATCCGGGTGACTTACCTTGGGATGCATTTAAAGAGCTTGCAGAAATTACTGTTTATGAACGGACTCCTGCTGACCTTGTAGCAGAACGTATCGGCAATTCAGATGCTGTTTTTCTGAACAAAATCAAACTCACAGAAGAGATTTTCAATTCCTGCCCTAACCTTAAATATGTTGGTGTTCTTGCAACCGGTTATAATGTTGTTGATATCCAGGCCGCAAAAAAACATAACATAGTTGTTACAAACATTCCGGCTTATTCTACAGATTCAGTTGCACAGCATGTTTTTGCTTTTATCTTAAACTTTACAAACCAGGTTTCAATTCATAATGACTCCGTACAAAATGGCGACTGGATAAAATGCCGTGACTTTTGTTTCTGGAACTCTTCACTTATGGAGTTGAACGGAAAAACTCTTGGTATTTTCGGCTATGGAAACATTGGTAAAAAGGTTGCAGAAATTGCAAAAGTTTTCGGCATGGATGTTATCTGTTGTACAAGAACTCCAAAAGAAGGAATGCCGGAAAAAGTGACTTTTGAAGAGCTGATGTCCCGCTCAGATTTTGTTACCCTTCACGCTCCTCTTACAGAGCAGACAGCAAACATAATAAACAAAGATTCCTTAAAGCTGATGAAGAAAACAGCTTATCTTATAAATACGGCACGCGGTGGTTTTATTGTAGAAAAAGATTTAGCCGATGCCTTAAATAATGGACAGCTTGCAGGCTTTGCCGCTGATGTTCTTGCCGAAGAACCAATGAGTGATAATTGTCCTTTGCGTGGAGCTAAAAACTGTGTTATTACACCGCACATTGCGTGGGCACCGTATGAGACAAGAAAAAGACTTCAGGGCATTGCGTACAATAACCTGAAGTCCTGGCTTGAAGGAAAACCAATTAACGTGGTAAATCCTTAATCAAATGTAAACTTATCAAACTCGCAGAACGGCTTATCTGATGATGATGTAAACTCAAAGTATACCGCGTGCTTTCCGATTATGCCGTCATTCAGAGGAATTGTTACTTCAGTTTGTCCGGCTTTTACACAGCTACTTGCAATCACCTTACCTTTGTATTCATCAACTCTTACCTTCAAGGTAAAATCCTGAGAAACTTCATTCAGGTAAACAGTAATACTTTTTGGTGTATTGCTGCCAAACTGCAGATAGCGGAAGCCGACTGTAAGACCGGTGGTAATATTGGAAACCGGCGCACTTATATCATCACGCTTGTCATAAACTGCCTTAATGTAAGCTCTTTCTTTACCGCCGTAAATATGACAGGCATAACCGGCAGAAATTATCTTAAAGGCATCAAGACCGTTTACGTGGGCACCCTGAGAAGTCATTTCTACAGGACAAGAGGCAACAGGCTCACCATCCTTATAAGTAATCTTTCCAATAAATATGCGGCCATTTTTATCAACAGCTACATCAACTGGCTCCAGCATTGCCTGGCGTGAATATTCATTAGTTCCAGTTTGACGATGATAGAAAATATACCACTTACCGTTTACCTGCATAAGGCTTCCGTGGTTGTTGCCCCACTGGTAGGTCATAATTCCCTTTCCGTCAGCACCGGTAATAATTTCACCACCGTTAAAGCTTATGTCGCCACCATCTTTGTAGCCTTCGAGAGGCTTATCACTCTGCTTGTAGGACAAAAAGCCGTTGCAGTCTTCATAAACACCAAGCTCTGGAACGTGATTGTTGCAGCGTTTTGAATAGATGTAGATATACTTACCGGCAATTTTTCTTGGAGAGGAAGCTTCAAAAAAGCAGGCTTTCAAATCCTCGTGACCGTCATTTTTGTCTGCCCAGTCTGCCCTACAATGTCCAATAGGATGATGATGAAGAGTTCCCTCTTTTATTGTGGCCATATCATCATTAAGCTCTGCACACCAGCTGCGACAAAAGCCCCAGTAAGCATAAACGCGGCCATCATCATCAACTAAAACTCCAGGGTCAAAGCCTAATTCCGTAAGCTTAGGATTTGTAAAGGGCCCGGCCGGATTTTTACTTGTAGCAACTACAACTCTGGAACCACGTGCCTCTGCCGCATACATGTAAAAGGTATCGCCCTTCTGAACAACATCTGGAGCAAAAAGTACACTTTTATCAGCTGCTTCATAACATACTCCGTGACACTTCCAGTTTGTTAAATCATCAATAGGAGCACTCCATACAACCTGGTCAGTACCACAGTATTCAGTTTTTAGTGTATCGTGAGAACCGTAAACATAAACTCGCTTTTCGCCATTATATTCAAAAACACGAGGCTCACCGTCTGGAACATGCTCCCAAAGCGGCATGTATGGGTTGGCACCTTTAATATATTCTTTTGACATTTTTATTCTCCTAAAACTTTTTTGAGTTCCCCGAATCAAGTTCGGGGATGACATAAGGTCTTATTTTCTTACAAAAACCGGGATAGAATCTATAGGAGTAGAAACTGTAATGTATTTTCCACCCTCTACAACTTCTTTTGTATTAAGATTCTCCCAATTACCCTTTGGCAGATAAACCTTTCGCTCTTTCATACCAGCTTTAAGAACAGGTGCAACAAGATATTTAGAACCAAACATATACTGGTCTTTAAGCTCCCAGCAGATTTGGTCTTCAGGGAACTCGTAGAACATTGTACGCATTGCAGGGCTTCCGTTTTCGCTTGCTTCCTTCATCACTTCGGCAATGTACGGCTTAAGTGATTCGCGGAGCTTAATCTGTGCTTCCATAATCTTCTGAGCTTCAGGACCGTAAGACCAGATTTCGTTTGGCTGACCGGTATAAAGGTAACCGCCGCCATAACCGCGCTGCGGGTCCTTATCCAGTGGAGGAATATCATGAGGATCGCGGTCTCCATGAAGACGAAGAATTGGTGTGAATACGGCAAACTCAAACCAGCGTTCCAAAAGCTCTACAAAGCCAGGGTCCTTTGGATTTCCATACATAAAGCCGCCAATATCAGTTGTCCACCAAGGGATTCCTGCAAGACCAATGTTTAAGCCTTCTGTAACTGAATCGCTAAGACATTCCCAGCTTGACTGAACGTCACCGTTCCAAAGCACCTGACTGTACTTCTGACTTCCAACCCAGGCACAACGCTCAAGGTTTACAAAGTTCTTACGTCCGTCAGCCTTCATTCCGTCATAAAAAGCCTTGCTGTAAAGCTGTGGATAGATGTTGCTGCAAGAAAGCGCAGTTCCCATCTGGTAGCGGTAATTGCTGAAATCATAAATATTATAATCAGGTTCAGCATTATCAAGCCAGAACATATCGATTCCATAATCACCGTAATTTTTCTTACAGATTTGCCACAGGTATTCGCGGGCTTCAGGATTTGTTGCATCAAATGTAAGACAGTCGCCCATAAAGTCGTAAGTCTGATTTGAACCATGGTCGGTGCGGACTAAATACCCCTTATCCTGCATTTCGTAAAAGTGAGAGCATTTTTTATCAACGCTTGGCCAAACAGAAACCATAACCTTTGTTCCCATTGCGTGAAGCTCATCACACATTGCCTTAGGATCAGGCCAGTATTCAGGGTCAAAGCACCAGTCTCCCTGACGAGGCCAGTGGAAAAAGTCAATTACAATTACATCAAGATGGATTCCAAGCTCTTTGTATTTGCGGGCAACGGTGAGAACTTCTTCCTGTGTGCGGTAACGAAGCTTACACTGCCAGAAACCAAGATAGTCGTTTGTAAGAACTGGCGCACGTCCAACTGCTTCTGTAAAGTTTTCTACAATTTTTGCAGGTGTGTCTGCAACAGTAATCCAGTAATCAAGTTCTTTTGTGCTTTCTGCAACCCATTCTGTGATATTCTTAGCAAAGTTTACGTGACCAACTGCAGGATTATTCCACAAAAAGCCATAACCAAGTGATGAAACTGCAAATGGAATTGAAATTTGAGAGTTTCTCTGTGCAAGCTCCAAAACACAGCCTTTAAGGTCAAGGTAAGGAATCTGATACTGTCCCATACCAAAGAGCTTTTCATTATCATTCGGTTCAAAGCGGACTGTAAGCTTGTAGTCTCCGCCGATTATGCCTTTATATTCCCTTGCTATGATTTTTGTACAGCAGGAACGTTTTGTTGCAGACGGGTCATAAGAGCGGAAAAACTCGTGAAGAATCTCTTTATCATCTTTATAAAAAGACATTACGCCGTTATTATTCAATTTTGCAGTAACTCGGCCGTTTGATATTTGTCCACCAGCTTCCGTAATAGTTACTTTTGCCGTACCGTGATTTATTTTTTCGGTAAGTGCCCAGTCTCTGTCTATAAATGCAGGGTCAAGAGTTGAGCGAACGCGCAGGGAATCCTTACCCCACGGCTCAATCATAAGAGTTTCGTTTCCTTTTTTGAAAACCAAAACATTTTTTCCTTCTAAAAACATAGCTACCATCCTAAGTTTTGTGATTACTAATTGTCATTGTCGCACAAAAATTGTGTTATTTTTTCAACAACTAGTTGTCATTGTCGCACTTGATGCGACAATCAATAATATCACATTTTTAAGTATTTTTAACTAGGAAAATTAAAGTTAAATACTGTAAAAAACTATAAAAAAATAAGATGTGAAATTGCTTGCATACCGATTATTCTGCTATTAAAATATTTTATAGATATTTACATGGAGCTTTTATGGGAAAAACAATCGCAAAGAAGATTTTTGAATCGCATATAGTTGATGAACCATTTGCAGGTACTTATGTAATCGGTCTGGACAGGGTTTTTTGTCACGAAATTACTACACCGCTTGCAATAAATGACCTTAAGGCTCGCAGTCTTGATAAAGTATTTGATTCTTCAAAAATAAAAGCTGTAATTGATCACGTAACCCCGGCAAAGGATTCAAAAACGGCTCTTCAGGGCAAAATTATGCGTGATTGGGCAAAAAGTCATAATATAAAAGACTTTTTTGATGTAGGCAATAATGGTGTCTGTCATGCACTTTTCCCGGAAAAAGGCTTTGTTCGTCCGGGGCAGACTATTATAATGGGTGATTCTCATACCTGTACTTACGGTGCTTTTGGAGCATTTGCGGCCGGAGTTGGAACAACAGACCTTGAAGTTGGTATTTTGAAAGGCGTTTGTGCAATGAAAATGCCTGAAACTATAAAGATTGAGCTGACCGGAAGGCTTCCAAAAGGCGTTTACGCTAAGGATGTAATTTTATTTATCATCAGCAAGCTTGGAACTAACGGTGCAACTAACTGTGTGCTTGAGTTTACCGGTCCAATTATTGAAAGCTTTGATATGGAAGCCAGAATGACATTATGCAATATGGCAGTTGAAGCCGGTGCAACAAGCGGAATCTGCTATCCTGATATAAAAACAGCTGAATACTTGTGGCCTTTTATTAAAAAGGATGATAATAAAGCTGAGAATACCGCTGATTCCACTAAAAGCCACTATGACTCAATACAAACTGCTGCTGAAAGCTGGAAAACTCTCTGGTCTGATGTTGATTCAGTATATAAATCCATACATTCTTATAATCTTTCTAAACTCACCCCGCTCTGTACTTACGGAAACAAACCGGATCTTGTAAAACCAGCAGCAGAATTGAACAACGTAAAGGTAGATCAGGTTTACATCGGTTCCTGTACAAACGGCCGACTTTCAGATTTACGAATTGCGGCAGAAATCTTAAAAGGAAAACATCTGGCAGATGGTACAAGAGGAATTGTATCCCCTGCTACAATGACTGTATATAAAGCTGCTTTAAAAGAAGGTCTTATAGATATATTTCTTGATGCAGGTTTCTGCGTTACAAATCCAACCTGTGGAGCCTGCCTTGGAATGAGTAATGGTGTTCTGGCCGAAGGTGAAGTTTGTGCCTCTACAACTAACAGAAACTTTAACGGCCGAATGGGTAAAGGTGGTCAAATCCATCTTATGAGCCCTGCAACTGCGGTATACACGGCAATTAAAGGTTATATTTCTGATAAATAAAAGTAATTTAGTAAGGTTAAGATATGAAAACAATTATATCCTGGACATTTTTAGTTTATTTTCTCGTATTGATGATTGAAAGAATACAAAGCATATTCCGAGTAGTGAAATCAGAAAAAAAGTTTTTTGAAACAGGCTTTTCGGGTTATGTAAATACGCTGACTCTTATATCAATTGCGGGAACAATAATTTTACTTGCAGGCTTTAATGAAGGCTTCTGGCACTTTTTATTATCACCCTACAGCGAAGTAAATGTAAACCTTCTTTGCATCACTGCGGGAGTACTGCTTTTGTCCGGGATGGTTCATACCGATTTTACAATTCCAGGCATTCAATTTGCAGCCTACGGGTCTTTGATTATCGGGCTTATCTTGCAGACAGTTATTTCTGCACAAAATGCACAAAGTGGAGGTTCTGTCTTCAGGCTCTGGTATTCTTTAGCCTACCTAATCGTCTATTCAATGGCAATTCCGGTAATGTATCACTCAGAAATTAAACATGCACGGTTATTCAACATTCTGGAAGCTGTAATAGCCTTTATTCTGGTTGTGATTTTTACTTTTATGATGATGGGCGTAATGAATAGTCAGGCTGAAAACCTTTTGCTGTGGTTCCCATTTTTATTCATGCTTATTCCTGACACAATCCTTATTGCCATGCGATGGAAAGAAAGCAAAAATATCTTTGTTTTGATTTTTGCCTCACTTTCAGCAGTTCTGTTTATTGTTGGGAAGATTGTTTTCTGATTCTATAACCACATAAAATAATATCATTGACACCACTAATAATATGACTATAAGCAGTATTACCTGGTATGAGCTTTTAAACGGTGTAGAGCTTCTTTCTGAAAGTGCAAAAAAAGATAGTCTTCATTCCTTTTTGATTGATTATGTAAAGCCATCATTCCCAATTATTGATTATGATGCTCACGCTGCAAAAGTAAATGCAGATATAACAAGCCGTCTTATCCCAATGGGAAAACCTACTCCAATTCTGGATACACAGATAGCTTCAGTTGCAATTGCAAATAATTTAATTTTAGTGACAAAGAACATAAAAGATTTTGAGATTTTTTCAAATCACTGCGGACTTATGCTGGAAAAGTGGTAAACTTATTGAAAAGGTTGATTTTTGGTATTTTTCCTACATTTTTTACCACAAAAGTTTGAAAAAGTGTTATACTATGAGTAGAAACATAAAAACTTTTTTTGGAGTTCACAAAATGAAACAATTTGGCGGTTCAGTACTTTTTTTGGATCGTTCAGACATCAACACTGACGAAATCATACCTGCAAAATACCTTTCTGAAAACACAAAACAGGAATTAAAACCTTATCTTCTTGAAGACCTTAAAATAGAAGGCTTCAATCCTAAAACTGATATTTCTGGTAAAAGCGTTATCATCACACGGGAAAACTTTGGCTGCGGTTCTTCAAGAGAACATGCACCTTGGGCACTCGAAGTAAACGGTATTTATACAGTTGTTGCTCCTAATTTTGCACGCATTTTCAGACAGAATATGTTCAATAACGGAATGATGGCACTTGAAATTGACCGCAAATCTGTTGATGACATGTTCAAAACTTTTGCAGACAAAGATACTGAATGCAAGGTTGTTATAAATGATGATGGAACTGCTAAGGTAAAACTGATTGCCGGTTCTCTTTCTAAAAGCTACCCTTTCAAGCTCGATGATTTTGAAAAGGCTCTTATTGAAAAAGACGGCTGGATTGGATTTGCAGCTTCCAAATATTAGACTGTCATTATCGGGCTTGTCCCGATAATCATTTTTTTTACAATGCTTAATTTATCAGATTTAAAAAACGAGCTCAACCCTGAACAGTATAGAGCTGTTACAACTACAGATGGTGCTATTCTCATTATTGCCGGTGCAGGCAGCGGTAAAACTCGTGTAATTACGTTCAGAATAGCCCATATGCTCGATAAAGGTATTCCACAAAGTCAGATTCTCGCCCTTACCTTTACCAACAAGGCCGCAAAGGAAATGTCCGACCGAATCCGTGATTTAACACAGAAAAAACTCCAGAATCTTACGGTATCTACCTTTCATGCGTTTGGTGTAAAAGTACTCCGCCAGGATATTGATAAGCTTGGTTACCGCGAAAACTTTTCCATTTATGATGAAACAGACCGTGTTGCGCTTATAAAAGAATGTGGCCGGGAGCTTAAGTTTTCACAGGATGCAATGGACATTTATATGATAGGCAACCTCATCTCAAATATAAAAACCGGCCGAAAGGATTGGGAGCCTCATACAGAAATGTACCGCCCTCTTTACGAAAGCTACCAGGAAGGCTTAAAGCTTTACAACGCGGTTGATTTTGATGACCTTATTGTTCTTCCTATAAAGCTTTTTCGTGAACATCCAGATGTTCTTGCCAGATACCGAGACCGCTACAAATACATTATGGTAGATGAGTTCCAGGATACGAGTCACCAGCAGTACGAAATGATGCACCTTATGGCCGATAAAAACGTTGCGGTTGTTGGTGATGATGACCAGAGCATTTATTCCTGGCGTGGTGCAGACTATCAGAACATAATCAATTTTGAAAAAGATTTTGATGTTACAGAAATCCGTCTGGAACAGAATTACCGCTCTACAGAAACAATTCTTGAAGCTGCAAACGGTGTAATCAGCCATAATACAAACCGCAAGGATAAAAAGCTCTGGAGTGGAAACGGCAGCGGTAAGCCAATAGAAATCTTTATGCCTGAAAATGAAACTGACGAAGCCGATTTTATTGCAGAAAGCATACTTGGAATTGCGGCAGAAGAAAGGCGTAAGTATGATGAGTTTGGTGTTTTAATCCGTGCGAATACACAGGGACGTGCAATAGAAGAATCTTTTTTACAGAATAACATTCCCTACACTATGAGCGGCGGAACATCTTTTTTTGAGCGAAAAGAAATTAAAGATATTATCAGCTACCTTAGAGTAATTGCCAACCATGATGACGATATAAATCTTCTGCGAATCATAAATACACCAAGACGTGGTATTGGACGTGCTGCAATTCAGATTTTGAATGATGAGGCTGAAAAATATACGTGTACGCTCTGGAGTGCAATCAATTCTGTTATTGCCGACCCTAATTCAGCTGCAAACGATGCATTAAAGGATGATTTACAGGAGTTTGTTAATCTGATTGAAAATAGCAGGCAGAAGCTTTTAAGTGGGCGCGGACTTTCAAACAAGGTTCGTCAGCTTGTGGAAGATGTAAATTATAAGGACCACTTAATCACAGAATACCCAAAGAACGAAAAGGCTGTTCGTTTTAAGCTCATGAACATTGAAAGCCTTTTGAACTCAATTGAAGTTTGGGAAAATGACCCTGATAACGATAATCCAAGTCTGTTTAATTATCTGAACAGGATTACTCTTGTTTCGCAGGATAATAATGATGATGAAAGCAATAAGGGAAAAGTCAACTTAATGACGATTCACGCTTCAAAGGGATTGGAGTTTCCCGTTGTTTTTATTGCCGGTGTAGAAGAAGGTTTGATTCCTCATGCCCGTTCTGTTGAAGAAAACGGTGGCGATGTTGAAGAAGAAAGGCGGCTCTTTTATGTTGCAATTACCAGGGCGCGCGACAAGCTTTTTATTTCATCGTGCCGCAAACGCCGCAGAATGCAGATGACTGTTGAATGTGAACCGAGCCGCTTTCTGGATGAGATTCCTGCCACTCTTGTTGAGTATCATGAACCTAAGATGCTTACCGAAGAAGAAACTCACGAGATGATGACAGATTTCCTCGATTCTCTGAAGGCTAAACTCGGTACTTAATCTTTTTGCCGGTGCCTTCGTAAAGCTTGGTACGAATCTCAGAAACCTGCTTGTCTGTAATGTAATCATCAAAAGTCATCATGCGGTCAATTATGCCGTTTGGTGTGATTTCTACAATTCGGTTGGCAATAGACTGAATGAACTCATGGTCATGTGAGCTGAACAGAAGAACACCAGGGAAAGCAATAAGGCCTTCGTTGAGCGACTGAATTGCTTCAAGGTCAAGATGGTTTGTAGGGTCATCCATTGTGATGCAGTTTGCACCTGAAAGCATCATCTTAGAAAGCATACAGCGAACCTTCTCTCCTCCGGAAAGTACCTTTACCTTTTTGAGTGATTCATCACCGGTAAAAAGCATTCGTCCAAGGAAGCCGCGGACATAAGAATCATCCTGCTCCTTTGAATACTGTTTGAGCCATTCAGTGATGTTCAAATCATTATCAAAGCTGGAAGAATTGTCGCGTGGCAAATAGGTCTGAGATGTTGTCTGTCCCCAGAAGAACTCGCCAGAATCCGGCTTTTTAACACCGTTGATTATGTCGAAAAATGCTGTTACAGAGTTGTGCTCAATACCTACAAAAGCAATTTTATCTGTACGGTTGACTGTTAAAGAAAAGTTCTTAAGAAGCTGGTTCCCGTCCGGGTCTGTATAATTAAGGTCTTTAATTGTAAGTACATTGTTACCAATTTCTCTGTCTGGCTTAAAAGCAACATAAGGGAACTTTCGGGTTGTTACAGGAAGGTCTTCCATACTTTCGGCGAGTTTATCATAAATCTTTTTGCGGCTTGTTGCCTGTTTTGCTTTTGATGCATTTGAAGAGAAGCGCAGGATAAACTCACGTAAATCCTTCATTTTTTCTTCTGTCTTTTTCTGCTGGTCGTGAGCCTGACGCTGTAAAACCTGGCTCATCTGATACCAGAAATCATAGTTACCTGTATACTGTGTGATTTTACCAAAATCAATGTCCATTATGTAAGTACAAATTGTATTCAAAAAATGGCGGTCATGGCTTACAACAATTACTGTGTTTTCAAAATCCATAAGAAAGTTTTCAAGCCAGGTGATTGATTCAATATCAAGACCGTTTGTAGGCTCGTCAAGGAGGATTGCATCAGGATTTCCGTAGATTGACTGTGCAAGAAGAACACGAACCTTCTGACCTTCATCAAGTTCACTCATCATTTTATCGTGGAACTCTTCTTCAAGACCAAGACCTGAAAGCATCTGTTCAATCTGGTTTTCAGCTTCGTAACCGCCAAGCTCGCCAAACTCTGCTTCAAGCTCTGCAGATTTAATTCCATCCTCTTCGGTAAAATCAGTTTTTGCATAGATTGCATCACGAGCTTTAGAAACTTCGTAAAGCTTAGGGAAGCCCATCATAACTGTATCTTTTACAGAATACTGGTCGAACGCAAAGTGGTCCTGCTTGAGAACTGCCATACGCTCACCCGGGGTCATAAAGATTTCACCGGAATCCTTTTCAAGCTCACCACTGAGAAGCTTTAAAAAAGTTGACTTACCTGCTCCGTTTGCACCGATAATTCCGTAGCAGTTTCCTTTATTAAACTTAAGATTTACATCCTTAAAAAGCGGCTGTTCCGCAAAAGACAAACTAACATCACTAACTGTAATCATTTGAAAATCCTTGAAAATTGTAACATTCTTTGACACATTGTATCAGATTATGAAAAAAAATCCAATAAAGATTGATAATTTAAAAATATCATTTATATAAAATTGTATTCAAAAAATGAGAAATATAATTATTTACTATAATTTATGCAGATGCTAATTTATCTCTGGATTCTACCGCTTCCGTTTCCAGCGGCAAGCTTTTCAACTTCGTCTACGCTTACCATATTGTAGTCGCCTTCGATTGTGTGTTTGAGACAGCTTGCGGCTACTGCAAACTCTACGGCATCCTGTGTAGATTTTCCGTTCAAAAGTGAATAAATCAAACCGCCACCAAAGCTGTCACCGCCGCCAACGCGGTCTACAATATACATTTCGTATTCCTTGCTGAAGCAGTAATCCTTACCGTCGTACAAAAGTGCTGCCCAGTTATTGCGGTTTGCATTAATGGAAGTTCGCAGAGTGATTGCAACCTTCTTAAAACCAAACTTATCTGCCAGCTGTTTTGCAACTGATTTATAACCTTCCTTGTTGAGCTTACCGCCTGTAATATCGGTGTTTTCAGCTTCAATTCCAAAAACATCCTTTGCATCTTCTTCGTTAGAAATACAGACATCAACATACTTACAGATTTGAGTCATTGCTTCGCGGGCCTGTTCACGGGTCCAGAGCTTGCCGCGGTAATTTAAGTCACAGCTGACAGTTGCACCCGCAGCCTTTGCAGCTTTACATGCTTCTATACAAATCTGAACAAGGTTTCCGCCCAATGCCGGAGTAATACCTGTAAGGTGGAACCATTTACAATCCTTGAAAATCTCTGCCCAGTCAAAATCTTCCGGCTTAGCTTCTGCAATGGAAGAATGAGCTCTGTCATAAATACACTTTGAACCACGCTGACTTGCACCACGCTCGTTATAGTAGATTCCAACACGGTCTCCGCCGCGAACAATATAATTTGTATTTACACCATAGCGGCGCAGACTGTTGATTGCAGCTTGACCAATTTCGTGCTTAGGAAGCTTTGTAACGTAATAAGCATCCAGTCCGTAATTTGCAAGAGATACCGCAACGTTAGCTTCACCACCACCAAATGTAGAAGTCATTTTATCAACCTGAACAAATCTGAAATATCCTTCAGGTTCCAGTCTCAACATAATTTCACCAAATGTAACTACTTTCATATTATTCTCCTT
>JAEEGJ010020237.1_pt1 | contig 14526 bp, 7 predicted proteins | sample 8958761 | NCBI WGS metagenome assembly JAEEGJ01 (sample SAMN16246546, study PRJNA631951) | gut metagenome | biome: gut microbiome; feature: rumen; material: RS-attached | host: Bos | place: Iran: Karaj | collected 2018-10 | reverse complement strand
CCTGGTGGCCCTCCTCCTCGGCATCGCGGGCTTCGGTTCCGGTACTGACGCCACCGGCCAGACAGTCGTCACCATCACGAACGAACCGGCCGTCCAGCGGATGATCTGGTGCCTGTTCTCGCTCTTCCCGGCGGCCATCGCCCTCCTCATCGTCCTGCTGATGCGGTTCTATCCGATCCAGAAATAAACGAAAGAATCCCGGCTGCAAGGCCGGGATTCTTTTTAGTATTTGATCAGCATCTGGCCGATGAAGCGGCGGTATTCGATGGGGGTCATGCCCTTTTTCTTGCGGAAGATGCGGATGAAGTTGGACTTGTTGTTGAAACCGCAGTCGTAGCAGATCTCGGAGGCGCTGAGCGTGGTGTCGGCGAGGAGGGTGCAGGCCTTGGCGATGCGCTGGTTGTTCACGTAGTTGATGTAGGACATCCCCGTGCGTTTCTTGAAGAAGTGGGAGAAGGCGGAGTCGGACATGTTCACGAGGGCGGCCACTTCGCTCAGGCTCAGCTCCTTGTCCAGGTTCTTGTCGATGTGCTCGCACACCTTGGCGATGCGGCGGCTCTTGGAGGCGGCGCCCAGTTCCTGTTCGTAGAGATTCGTCACGAGGCGCTTCCGGTTGGCCGTGGCCATCAGGTTCAGGATGCCCAGGAACGTGGTGACCGACTGGAATCCCTGCATCCGGGTGAGGGCGATGATCTGTTCCTTGATGGCGGCCTGTTCGGGGCCTTCGAAACTGAGCCCGTGCACGGAATCCTGCAGGAGCTGGCGGATGGGCGAGAAGATGCGTTTCCCCACCATCGGATAGTTGAGCATGTCCGCCGAGAACTGGATGGTGATGACATGGTTCGTCGCCGCCTCGGATTTCCAGGCATGGGGCAGGGAAGGACCCACCATGACGAGGTCGGACGCCCCGAACTCTTCCTCGGAATCGCCGACGACCCGGGTGCCCGTGCAGTCCATCACCAGGTTGATCTCGTATTCGGGATGGTAATGGACCGGATAGTCGAATTTGGCGTTGGGATGGTTCAGGATGATGAAAAGGTCATCCTTGTGGATGGGGACGATTTCCTGCTGGAATTCATTCATGGCGGGAGGGGTTTGGCACAAAGATACGAAGAAATCGGAAATGTGACCTTCCTTTTCAAAAAAGTACACTTTTTTAACCGCGTTATATAACCTCGCGCGCGTATCTTCGCTTATCTTTGTGGCAGAAACTGTAACCAAGCGCGCCATGGGTTCCATTTCAATCGGGTGGATCGACATCATCATCGTCGTCCTGTACCTCGTCTTCATTGTCTGGTGGGGACTCCGTCACGGGAAAAGTGCCGATGCGGGGTCTTATTTCCTGGCGGGAAGGTCCATGCCCTGGTGGGTGGTGGGTCTCTCGCTGTTCGCGGCGAGCATATCCTCCACGACGCTCATCGGGCAGTGCGGGGACGCCTATGACACCGGCGTGGCTGTGTTCAACTACAACCTGACCGGGGTCGTGGTGATGGTGCTCTTCGCCACTTTCCTGCTCCCGCTGTATGTGAAGTCCAGGATCTTCACGATCCCCGAATTCCTGGAAAAACGGTTCGACCGCCGCTCCCGGTACTATTTCTCCGCCATCTGCATCATCGGCAACATCTTCCTGGATGCGGCCGGGGCGCTGTATGCCGCCGCCCTCATCATCAAACTGGTGTTTCCGCAGGCGGACCTCCAGCTGATCATCCTCATTTTCGCCCTCCTGGCGGCTTCCTACACCATTCCCGGCGGACTCTCGTCGGCCATCAACGCCGAGCTGATCCAGGCGGTGATCCTGATCCTCGGTTCCATCGTCCTGACGGTGGCCTGCTTCGCGAACGGGGGCGGGGAGTACCTCTCCGGCCTGCTCTCCTCCGGAGACCTGTCCATGAAACTGATCCGGCCCCTCGACGACCCGGCGACCCCCTGGCTGGGGCTCATCGTGGGCATGCCGGTCTCCGGGATTTATTTCTGGGCGAACAACCAGACGCTGGTCCAGCGGGTCCTCTCCGCCAGGAACGTGGACGAAGGACGCAAGGGCGTGATGCTCGCGGGATTCCTGACGCTGCTCACCCTGGTGATCATCGTGTTCCCGGGGGTGATCGCCCGTCATCTTTTCCCGGGGATCGAGCGTCCCGACATGATCTATCCCACGCTGGTGCTCAAGCTGTTGCCGGTGGGACTGCTGGGAATCATGCTCTCCGCCCTGCTGGCTGCCCTCACTTCCACGCTCAGCGCTATCCTCAATTCCACGTCCACGCTTTTCACGATGGATTTCTACGCCCAGGCGCGTCCCGGGACGGACTCCCGGAAACTGGTCCTCATCGGCAAGGTCACGTCCCTCGCCGTCATTGTGATCGCCGCCCTCTGGGCCCCGAACATCGGCCGGTTCGGCTCCCTGCTGAAGTATTACCAGGAGATGCTCTCCTATATCGCTCCGCCGGTGGTGGCCGCTTTCCTCGTGGGAATCTTTTCCCGGCGGGCCAATGGGAACGGGGCCTTCATCGGCCTTCTTTCCGGTCTCGCGATGGCGGTGGTGATGCGCCTGTGGCGCCATCGGAGCTTCGGGGACCTGCATTTCCTGCTGATCATCCCGATCCTGCTCCTGTTCAGCGTGGCGGTCATCTGTCTCGCCAGCCTGGCCTTCCCGCGTCCCGACGCGGAGAAACTTGCCGATACGACCTTCTCCCTGAAGGATTTCCGCGCGGAAGGGGCGGCCTTGCGAACCCTTCCTTTCTATCGTAATTACCGTTTCTGGGGAGGGTGCCTCCTCCTCCTTTGCGGCGCTATCCTGCTTATCCTTTCCTGATGCATATGAGAATCTCCCCGCTCCTCGGCCTCCTTTCGGCCTGTACCGTACTCTCCGTATCCTGTTCCGGTCCTGAACGTTCCGGCACTCTCGGCCCCGGCGTCTATCCCGGCGACCCGGCCGAGAATTTCTCGCCCACCCTCCGGAAGGGGGACGGCGCCTACCGCAATATCGCGCTCCTGCGTGCCGCCCGCCATTCCTCCAGCGCCAATTACAACCAGACGGCGCAGCTCCTGACGGACGGCCTGACGGACACGGCTCCGTCTCCTTCCGTGGAGATCCTCCGCGGCGGGGAACCGCTGCCCCGGAGCGAGGGCGGTTTCCTGACGGACGAGAACCACTCCAGTGTCCGCTGCGACGGCCCGGAGGCCACCCTGGAACTGGTTTTCCGGGGATATGAGCCCGAGGCGGACCGCCTTCTTGTCGCCGTCGGGGCGGAATGCGTCCCTTCTACGGTCCTGACCGTGGAAGGAAAGGCGCAGGACGGTACCTGGCAGCTGCTGGGACAGGCTCGTCCCGTTCCGACGAAGGACCTTTGGGGAGAGAATGAACTGATCATGCACGGGGCGGAGTTCTCCGTCCCTTATACCGGCTCCTATGGGACCTATCGCCTCCATTTCGAGAATGCTCCGGCCCATTTTTCGGTCAATGAGGTGTTCTTCTACCGCGACGGGAAACCGGTGGACGTCAATCCGAACAACCTGTTCGTGAGTTCCTGGAAGAGCCAGGGCGCGGAAAATGAATGGGTGTCAATCGACCTCGGGGAAGTCTCTTCTTTCGACAGAATGCGTTTCGCCTGGATCAACGGGCCCCTGAAGGCTACGGTCCAGGGTTCGGAGGACGGCGTTTCCTGGAAGGATGTCGCCGCCCTGGACGGCCCGCAGGAGGAGCTTCGCTTCTCCCGCACGAAAGCCCGTTACGTCCGCCTGTGCCTGGAGGGGACGGAGAACGGAGAACCCTTCGAACTGAGCGAGTGGGAGGTGTACGGAAAGGGCGGCGTCCGGGCCGAACCGAAGCCCGCTCCGCTGCGGGACGGAACCCGGCAGATGCTCGCCGGCGGCGGATGGAAGCTGGTACGCGCCTCGCAGACAAGCGCTTCCGGGGAGGAGTTGTCCGGGAAGGACTTCGACGATGCCGCCTGGCTCGTCGCCACCGTTCCGGGAACGGTCCTGGGCACGTATGTGGACAACGGGGCCGTGGAGCATCCGAACTTCGGCCGGAACCAGCTGTACGTCTCCGACTCCTATTTCCGCAGTGATTTCTGGTACCGGAACGTCTTCGAGGCCCGGGTGGATTCGCCCCGGCAGTTCCTGCATTTCGAGGGGGTCAATTACCAGGCCCATGTCTTCCTGAACGGAACGTCCCTCGGCGTGGTGGACGGCGCTTTCCGGACGGCCGACTTCGATGTGACGGGCATCCTGAAGGACGGCGGTAACGTCCTCGCCGTCAAGATCGTACACAATCCTTCCTACGGGGCGGTCAAGGAGCAGACGGCCTATACGCCGCAGACGAACGGCGGCGTCCTCGGAGCGGACAACCCCACTATGCACGCGACCATCGGCTGGGACTGGATTCCGACGGTGCGGGGACGCAGCATCGGCATCTATGACGATGTCTGGCTCTCCTATAGCGGTCCCGTGACTGTGGAGGACCCCTTCGTCCGGACGGAACTGCCGCTCCCGGACACGACCTCGGCCACGCTCCATGCGCAGGCCCTGCTGGTCAATCATGGCGACCGGCCGGTTGACGGCGAACTCCGGTGGACCTTCGGCGACCTGTCGGCCGCCGTGCCGGTCCGGTTGCAGGCGGGGGAGGAACGGGAAGTCGTCCTGGACCCCTGTGTGCTGGAGCATCCCCGGCTGTGGTGGCCCCGCGGCTACGGGGAGCAGAACCTCTATCCGGTATCCTTCACCTTCGAGTCCGACGGTGCCGTCAGCGACCGGAAGGAGTTCCTCTCCGGCGTGCGGCAGATGGATTTCTCCATGGATGCATACACCCCGCTGAGCGGCTTCCTGGGCGGTTTTTCCGGACGGAACGACGCACAGCGCCTGAGCCTGTACGTGAACGGCCGGCGCTTCATCGGATTCGGCGGGAACTGGGGTTTCCCGGAACACCTGCTGAATTACCGTGCCCGTGAATATGATGCGGCGGTCCGCTACCATGCCGACATGAATTTCACGATGATCCGCAACTGGGTGGGCATGACCTCCCACCGGGCCTTCTATGAGGCCTGCGACCGGTATGGGATCATGGTCTGGCAGGACTTCTGGCTGGCGAATCCCTGGGACGGCCCCGACCCTTCGGACCCGGAGCGGTTCAACGAAATCGCGACGGAGTACGTCCGACGGATCCGCAACCATCCTTCCATCGGCCTCTATGTGGGCCGGAACGAAGGCTATCCGCCGGCCGTCATCGACGGTTACCTGAGGGACATGCTGCCCCGGGAACATCCTGGCCTTTGCTATATCCCGCATTCCGCGGCGGACGGGGTGAGCGGGGGAGGCCCTTACAACGCCCTTCGGCCCTCGGCCTATTTCCGGATCCGGGGACGGGATAAGTTCCACAGCGAGATGGGCATGCCGGCGGTGATGAACTACGAGAACATGGTCCGCTCCATGGGCGCGGACGCCCTGGAGCCGGTGAATACCTTCGCGCATCCCAATGCGATGTACGGTCTGCATGACTATGCCCTGGGCCGGATCGCCTCCAGCGCCCAGCAGACGGAGAGTTTCAACGAACTCCTTTCCCAGGCCTTTGGCGAGCCGGCCGATGCCCGGCAATTCGCGGAACTGGCCCAGTGGATCAACTATGACGGCTACCGGGCGATGTTCGAATCCCGGGCCGCCTACCGCCGCGGCCTCCTCCTGTGGATGAGCCACCCCGCCTGGCCCTCCATGGTCTGGCAGACCTACGATTATTATTTCGAGCCCACGGCGGCCTATTTCGGCTGCAAGAAGGCCTGCGAACCCCTGCACATCCAGTTGAATGCGCTCACCCGCGAGGTGGAGGCGGTGAATTATCACGCCGGCGACCGGAAGGGGCTTACCGCCTCCGTGTCGGTCCTGGATATGGAAGGACGTCCGCTGGACGGGTGGACCCGGGAACTGGACCTTGCGGAAGACAGTACGGCCGTCATCGGCGCACTGTCCGTCCCGGATTCTGTGACGCCCGTCTATTATGTCCGGCTGGCACTGGCCGACACGGACGGAAACGTCCTCTCCTCCAACTTCTACGTGCAAGGGAAGGAAGAGGGGAATATCCGGGCCCTCCACTCGTTGAAGCAGGCGACTGTCCTTGCCGGCCTGTCCGGAAACGGTCCCTGGACCCTTTCCCTGACCAATGACGGCGATGTGCCCGCCCTGATGCTCCGGCTCAAGCTCGTGTCCGGCCCCGAGGACGAGATGGTGCTTCCCGTCCTTTACTCCGACAATTACATTTCCCTGATGCCGGGAGAGACCCGTACCATCGGCATCCAGGCCGCTCCGGAAGACCTCCGGGGGAAGGTCCGGGTGGAGGTGTCCGGCTTCAACCTCCCTGCATTTACCCTTTAGTCCGATGAAATTACTCAAGTACAGCGGCAACCCCATCCTTTCCCCATGCCCCGACCATCCGTGGGAAAGTCTCGTCACCTGCAACCCGGGCGTCATCCATGACGGCGGCGTGTTCTACATGCTGTACCGGGCGGCGGGCCAGGACGAGGAACACGTCATCCGTTTCGGCCTCGCTACCAGCACCGACGGCATCCATTTCACCCGTGTGGGGGATGCGCCGGCCTTCGGTCCCAGCGAAGACGGTCCGGACAGCGGCTGCGTGGAGGATCCCCGTATCGTCAAGTTCGGGGACACTTTCTATATCACGTATGCGTACAGGCCCTATGCGCCGGGCCGGTACTGGACTTTCCCGCACGATACAGTCCGTTTCCCCGAGTCCGACGCCTTCTCTCCGCAGGCCTGGTCCCGGAACCTCGGCAGCACGGGCCTGGCCATGACCCGGGATTTCAAGCGTTTCCAGCGGCTGGGCCGTCTGACCAGTCCGGTCCTGGACGACCGGGACGTGATCCTGTTCCCGGAGAAAGTGGGCGGACGGTACGTGATGCTCCATCGGCCCAAGGAATACGTGGGACCGGATTACGGTGTGGCGTATCCCTCCATCTGGATCAAGACGTCGGAGGACCTCCTGCATTGGGAGGACAGGCCCAGTTCTCTCCTGCTGACGGGCCGTCCGGGCACCTGGGAGGAGAAGGTGGGAGGCAGCACGCCGCCCATCCTGACGGACGAGGGCTGGCTGATGCTCTACCACGGCGTTGCCGACGGCGGCCGCTCGTTGTACAGCGTCGGAGCCGCGCTGCTGGACCGGGAGGATCCGTCCCGGGTTCTGGCCCGCACGCCGGAACCCATCCTGGTGCCGGAGTATCCCTATGAGACGGCGGGTTGCTACAAGGGCTGTGTCTTCCCGACGGGGAATGTGCTGCTGAACGGAACCCTGTACGTGTATTACGGGGCTGCCGACAAATATGTGGGTCTGGCGACCTGCCGCCTGGAAGAGTTGCTCTCTTATCTGCGCGGTTTCAAAAAAGTATAACCATTGAGCGAAAAACAGGATTTATTATCGTAAAAAATGCGGTTACTTTGCAACAGTAAGACTGTGACCACATTGGCTTGTAACCTGGCTGATAATCGACAATTTATGCGAAGCTTTTGGTTGGTTGTTTTGGTGATGCTCATCTGCGGGTGCTCCGGACGGGGGCACCTGCAGGTCAGCGTGACGGAGGAGGTCCTCCAGTCTTCCTATTTGGGAGGCGGCGTCGAGTGGGATCCCTATGACGAAGCGGCCGGCTGGGGCGTCCGGGTTTCCGAGGCCGACTGGGACAAGCTTTTCACCCGTGTCGATTTCCTCCGTCCCGGCTTCATCCGCTGCATGATCGGCGGCCAGAACCTCTATTATGACCGGGGACGCTTCGACCGGGACCGGAATGCGGAGCCACTGCTCCGGCTCCTCTCCTACTGCCAGGACCGGGGCATCGAAGTCCTGTTCGGCGAGTTTAACCCGCCGGACAAGTCCCTCAAGGCTGATCCGGCTTGGGTGAAAATGAGTGTGGATTATCTGGACTGGCTGGTGCAGGAGAAAGGTTTCGACTGTATCCGCCATTTCATCATCTTCAACGAACCCGACGGGGACTGGGCCACCCCGGAGGGCGATTACGCTTTCTGGAAGTCCATGATGGAGCGTTTCCATCAGGAGATGGCCCTCCATCCGGGGCTCCTGGACAAGGTTTCCCTGGCGGGACCGGACGTGGTGGTGGAATACCGCAACCCGGCATCGGCCTATGACGCGCCTGGCTGGGTGGCGCAGACCGTGGCAGACCTGGATTCCCTGGTGGGCCTGTATGACATCCACGCCTATCCCGGACAGCAGCAGGTCCGGAGCGGCGCCTTTGCCGAACTGTTGAAAGGATTCAGCATCCCGGAAGGGAAGCGGCTGGTCCTCGGAGAGGCCGGTTACAAGTACTGGCGCGAAGAGGATGCGGCGCTGCAGGCGGAGAACGACCGCCGGGCCGCGGATTCCCCTTATACCCAGGGAACGGACAGCCAGATGCTCTGCGGCGATTTCTTCTATGGGCTGGACCTTTCCGTCCTCGCCATGGACGTCATGAACGGCGGCGTGTCCGGCATGGCCGTCTGGATGCTGGACGATGCCCTCCATGCCAGTGGCGACAGTCCCCGGAACCTGAAGGTCTGGGGTTTCTGGAATATCCTCGGGGAGGAATTGTTCGGCGACCCTTCCCTGGAAGAGCCCAAGCCTTCCTTCTACGGCTGGGCCCTGATGAGCCGATACTTCCCGGCCGGCTGCGACATCCTCCGGGTGGACGCACCGCCGCTGGAGGGGATCCGGATGGCGGCGGCCGTCCGGGAGGGCCGGCACACGCTGGCCCTGGTGAATTTCTCCGACAGGGACTGCCTCCTGGAAGCGGAAGTACCGCTTTCGGGCGGTGTCCTGTATGAATACGCGGAGGGCGCCTGTCCGGCCGATGCCGACGGCCTGCCCGTTCCCGTCCGGACCGGCATCAGCGGAAGACGGCATCCCTTGACCGTCCCCGCGCAGAGCCTGGTCCTCCTGACCGACATGCCATAAAAAACTTTATAGTCTAACGATATGAATACATTCGTCAACCGATTCGTCATCGGGGCACTCTCTGTCCTGGCAGTCCTTTCCTGCGCCGAGGAGCCCCGCAACACGGAACCCCTGGTGGATCCCTGGCTTCGGGAACGTACGCCGGTCAACCTCCGCCTGGAGTCCCAGATCGGCGCTGCCGTCATCTCCGACGACTGGCGCAACGACGGGGAGGGCTCCATTGTCGTGAACCTCATCACCAGCGGACTGGACATGTCCGCCGTGAAGGTGGAGGCCCTGGATTTCAAGTTCCCGGACAGCGAGTACTGCCCGAAGGCCAGCGTCGCCCCCGGCGGCACGCTGGATTTCAGCTCCGGAAAGGCTTCCTTCACGGTAACGGCCTACAACGGTGAAACACGTACTTACACAGTTAGTTACACCCAGTTCAAGGACCCGCTGGAAGGAACGTATACCTTTACCCAGGTCGGTGGTCTGCTTGACGGCAGCGCTCCTCCCTGTGCCTTCATCATCGTGGGAGGATGGGACGACGCGGTCGTCCGCTCCACGGTCATGGACAAATGGTGGCACTGGGGCACCGGCTACATGCCTACCGACGAGGACGACAACACCCTGAGTTTCCGTCTGGAGGAGGCCGATCCCGAGACCGGCGCCACCTACGGGACCCTGGTGAATACCCCGGGAGACAACGGCCTGTATGCCAATTACATGTACAACAACAGCATCGACGTCAACGACAAGTACCGGATCTTCCCGGCGGGCAAGAGCCGCTGGTCGAAGCCCGGTGACGGGACGATCGTCGTGTACGACTATGCGGACGAGGCGTATGCGAACCCGCTCTGGAGCGTGGAACTCGTCGAAGCAGGCGACCATACTTATGCCGGCCAGACGTTCAACGTCCCGAACCTCGCCTTCGGCCGCAGCTTCCCGGGTCCCTTCGACGTCATCGACTGGAACTGGCCGGATACCCGCTGGTACACGGACAATGTCCGTCTGACCACTTGGCTGGTCAAGAAGGACGCCGACACGCCCCTTCCCAACCACTCCGACTACCTTGCGGATTAAACGATGCGGACCGGAATGCATACGCTCCTAGCCCTGCTCGCCTTCTCGGGCGCGCTGGTTTCGTCGTGTGTGAAGCCCGCGCCGGTGGAGCCCGTCCCCACGGACACCCGTCACCTGAGCTTTGCCAAGGACCAGATCGACGTGGACTACGCGGAAACGGCGTTCTCCGTCCAGGTGGACGCGAACTTCGCCTACCGGGTGGACATCCAGGACGACTGGGTCGTTTCCGACCCGAACCGGACCTCCACCGCCGCGACCCAATACTTTATCGCGCGCAAGAACGAGGCGGCCTCGCCCCGGACGGCGACCCTTCGCTTCGTGGACCAGGCTGACCGCTACTACGCCAAGGAAGTCAAGGTGACCCAGGCGGCGAACCCGGTGGAGAAGGTGACCCTCACCATCGTGGACAAGAACGCGACGCCTGAGACCAAGGCTCTGTTCGCCAACCTGTGGGCCGTCGCGGAGAAAGGCTGGATGTTCGGCCATCACGACGACCTGTGGTATGGCCGTTACTGGTACAATGAGGCAGGCAACTCCGACACCAAGGCCGTCTGCGGCGACTATCCCGCCGTGTTCAGCGTCGATTTCGCCGAGCTCATGGACAACCGCCATGGCGATTCCTCCAACGCCATCCGGCGCCGGGTCATCCTGGAAGCCCGTGAAAGGGGAGAGGTCATCCTGGCCTGCATGCACCTGAACAACCCCAAGACGGGCGTTTCGGCCTGGCTTCAGTACGAGAATGACCAGGAGGCAGCCAAGAAGGCCGTGACCGAAATCCTGACGGACGGTTCGGCTGCGCGGAAAACGTTCCTGGAGTACCTGGACCGCCTGGCCGACTTCGCCCTGAACCTGAAGGACGCCCGCGGGAACCTGGTCCCGGTGATTCTCCGTCCCTTCCACGAGCACACGCAGGGCTGGTCCTGGTGGGGCACGTCCTGCGCCAACGACTCCCAGTTCGTGGCGCTCTGGCAGTTCACCGTCAGGTATCTCCGCGATACCAAGGGGGTCCACAGCTTCCTGTACGCCATTTCCCCGCAGATGGACGAAGACTATCAGGGGAACACGAAGGGCCGGCTCCTGTTCCGCTGGCCCGGCGACGAATGGGTGGACTTCATCGGCATGGACTGCTACCACGGCACCAACAACAAGGCGTTCGAGTCCAACCTGAAGGCCTTGGAGGCCCTCTCCCAGGAGAAGCGCAAGCCCTGCGGCGTCACCGAGGACGGCAAGGAATCCTTCACGGAGACCAATTTCTGGTCGCAGTTCCTGGTGGGCCCGCTCGGCGCCAAGCGCATCTCGCTGGTGACGATGTGGCGGAACAAGTATGTCGGCAACAACGAGTCCGACAAGCATTATTACAGCGTATATCCCGGCCACCCCTCCGAGGATGACTTCCGGAAGATGTACGCCGACCCGCGCAGCCTGTTCAGCCGGGACCTCCCCGACATGTACACCCTGCCCGAAGGCTATGAAATCAAATAAAACCCAACGATAATGACTAAGACACTGAAAACGATCCTCGCATGCGCTTTCGCCGCGCTGCTGGGAACCGCCGGCCCCGCGCTTTACGCGCAGGGGACGCGGACCGTCGGAGGTACGGTGCTGGATGAGCGAGGGGAACCCCTGTACGGGGCTTTCGTCATCCAGCAGGGCACTTCCAACGGCGTCTCCACCGGCTTGGACGGCAAGTACTCCCTCCGGGTGCCTGCCGGCGAAGTCGTCCTCGAGTTCCAGTTCATCGGGTATGCGACCCAGGCGCTGACCGTGGCGCCGGGCCAGTCCGTGCTGAACGTGACGCTCAATCCCGACACCAACCTGATGGACGAAGTCGTCGTGACGGCCTTCGCCACGCAGAAGAAGGTCAATGTGACGGGCGCCATCTCGTCCGTGAACGGAAGCGACATCCTGTCGGCGCCGGTCTCCAACATCTCCAACGCCCTCATCGGCAACACGCCGGGCGTGGCGGGCCTGCAGACCTCCGGTGAGCCGGGCCGCAACGCGGCGAACATCTACGTCCGTGGCGTCTCCACCTACGGATCCTCCACGCCGCTCATCGTCATCGACGGCGTCGAGCAGTCCTCCGAGCAGGCGTTCGCCGAGTTCAACGCGATGGACCCGAACGAAATCCAGGGCATCAGCGTCCTCAAGGATGCGGCCTCCACGGCCGTGTACGGTGTCCGCGGCGCGAACGGCGTCATCATCGTGACGACCAAGCGCGGCGCCCAGGGCAAGCCGGTCATCAACTTCTCCGCCAACTACGGCCTCACCCAGGCCACCCAGCTGCAGGAGGGCGTGACGGCCTACGAATACGCGCTGTTCCGCAACGAGGCCATCCGCAACGAGCAGAAGGCCTATCCCGGCAACGAAGGCCTGTCCTCGTACATCTATGACGACTATGACCTGTGGAAGTTCAAGAACAACCGCGACTTCACCCCGCAGGAAGTGGATGCGATGAGCGGCCTCACCGCCGCCCAGAAGGAGCAGCTCAAGAACACCCCGGCCCTCTACTATGCCGACCACAACCTGTACAAGGAGCAGTTCAACAAGCTAGCTCCGCAGTACCAGGCGAACCTGAACGTCTCCGGCGGCACCGAGCGGGTGAAGTACTTCGTCTCCTTCGGTTACTTCCGGCAGGAGGGTATCACCAACTCCGTCCAGTATTACGGAGCCGACACCCGCTCCCTGTTCAACCGGTACAACTTCCGTTCGAACTTCGACATCAAGATCACGGACCGGACCACCCTCACGGTCAATTCCGCCGGCCAGTTCGGCGAGACCACGGGTCCCGGCAACGGCGCGGACGCCTATGACCTGTCCGGCCGTTACAAGATCATCATGCAGTACATCTACGACTGCAACCCGTTCATCAGCCCGGGCATCGTGGACGGCCATCTGATCAGCGGCTTCGCCGGCATCGCCGGTTCCCCGCAGAACCCCCTGGCCACGAAGACCAACAGCAACATCGGCTTCCAGAACGCCGTGTACAACCTGCTCATGAGCGGCACGGCCACCGTCTACAACAGCCTCCTGGACAACACCCTGAAGCTGAACCACAAGATGGACTACCTCCTGAAGAACCTTTCCTCTCATGTGACGGTCTCCTATCAGGACAACTACAACCGCTATGTGCGGTACACGCCATCCCTTCCGTCGTACAGCATCCAGCGCAACGCGGAGAACCCGCTCGAGTACGATTTCTTCGGCGGTTCCATGGGCGGCGGCTCCTTCAGCTCCTACGGTTATTCCAACTGGAACAAGTTCTATGTGGACGCAGGTTTCGACTGGAACGGCTCCTTCGGGGACCACAATGTGTCGGCCCTCCTGCTCGGAAAGGCCTCCAAGTATACGATGCCGTCCGACTCCTACCACGTGCCTTCCGGCATCATGGGTTTCGTCGGCCGTGTCACCTACAACTATGCCGACCGCTACATGGCCGAGGTGAACGTGGGTTACAACGGCACCGAGCAGTTCGCGGAAGGTCACCGGTTCGGCCTCTTCCCGGCCGTGTCCGTGGGCTGGGTCCCGACCCTGGAGCCCTGGTATCCCAAGAACGATTTCCTCAGCTTCCTGAAACTCCGCGCCTCCTACGGCGAAGTCGGCAACGACCAGCTGGGCGCCAGCCGCCGGTACTATTACCTGCCCAACACCTGGAATCTCAACCAGGGCGGCTACTGGCTCGGCAACGGTGACGGATCTGCCCCGAACACCTATTTCGAAGGTGCGACCGAGGGCAGCCTGGGCAATGCGGGCATCACCTGGGAGCGCGCCCGCAAGTTCGATGCCGGTGTCGAGTCCAAGTTCTTCCGGAACCGGCTCTCCGTCGACTACGACTGGTTCTACGAGAAGCGCAACAACATCCTCACCACTCTGGGCATCATTCCCGCCATTTACGGCGTGAGCCAGGGTGACGTCCCGCCGGCCAACGTGGGTGTCACGATGAACAAGGGTTACGAGGTGGTCGTGAACTGGACGGACAAGATCGGCGAACTGATCTACACCCTGGGCGCCGACCTGAGCTATTCCCGGAACAAGATCATCTACATGGCCGAGGCGAACAACCCGTACGAGTGGATGAACAAGACCGGCCACATGATCGGCCAGCGCTTCGGTCTCCAGAGCGACGGCCTGTTCAACACGCAGGCGGAGCTGGACGCCCGCCCCGAAAACACCTACACCGGTGACAAGGCCACTTTGGGCGATGTCCGGTACAAGGACCTGGACGGCGACGGCAAGATCAACCAGAACGACGTGGGACCCATCGGGTTCCCGCGGTACGCCATGTACCATTTCAACTTCAAGGTCCAGCTGGGCTACAAGGGCTTTGACCTGAAACTGCTCTTCACGGGCAGCAAGGACGGTTCCTACTACCTGCCCAGCGGCTACACCATCCCGTTCTACAAGAACGCGGGCAACGCCTGGAAGTGGCAGTATGACGGCCGCTGGACGGAGGCGAAGTACCTCGCCGGCGAGGAAATCACCTATCCCCGCGCGGTCTATTCCGGCGACACCTCCCACAACAACTT
>JAEEGJ010020236.1_pt1 | contig 14526 bp, 20 predicted proteins | sample 8958761 | NCBI WGS metagenome assembly JAEEGJ01 (sample SAMN16246546, study PRJNA631951) | gut metagenome | biome: gut microbiome; feature: rumen; material: RS-attached | host: Bos | place: Iran: Karaj | collected 2018-10 | reverse complement strand
TTTTTTGTAGAAAATAACTTAAAATTATAACACTAATTCAAAAAATAGTGATTTTTGATTGACATTTTTTTAAAACTGAGTTATAATTATCTTAATATCTCATAAGCGGGCGTATTTGCCTGTATTGTGTCAAATGCTTTCTTTGCGAAATATGCAAATAAGGGGAAGTATATGTTAAATACGGAAGGAAGGTATTAAAAAATGGCAAACGAAAAAAATCCAAAGGTACTTATAGTTGACGACGATAAGAACATCTGCGACCTTCTTCGCCTCTATCTTGAAAAAGATGGATACAGTGTTCTTCTCTGTCACGACGGTGATGACGCTGTTGTTAAATTCAAAGCTCTCAGCCCGGATATGGTGCTACTCGATATAATGCTGCCCGGTAAGGACGGCTGGCAGGTATGCCGAGAGATTAGAAAGATATCCAACGTTCCGATAATCATGATAACAGCTAAGGGCGAGACTATCGACAAAGTAATTGGTCTCGAACTAGGCGCTGACGATTATATCGTTAAGCCATTTGACGCTAAGGAAGTAATAGCCCGTATCAATGCAGTTACGCGCCGTGTGGGTACAGGTATGGCTGAACCTGAGCAGAAGGAAGTTCACTACGATAAGCTTACTGTCAATATGGACAGCTATGAGCTCAAGGTAAACGGCAAGAATATCGATACTCCCCCTAAGGAGCTCGAACTTCTCTACTACCTTGCTTCAAATCCAAACAGAGTTTATACCCGTGACCAGCTTCTTGACGAAGTATGGGGCTTCGAATATTATGGCGATTCACGTACAATTGACGTACATATCAAACGTCTGCGTGAAAAACTCGAAGGTGTTTCTGACAAATGGACTCTCAAGACTGTATGGGGTGTCGGATACAAGTTCGAAGCTGATGAAGAGGAATAAGCTTATAACAACTCCAGAAATTCAAGGGGACATCTGTCCCCTTATTTTGTATAGAGGTGATAGATTTGAAAGGCAGAAAAAGCTCATATGACAAGCTTTTTATTTTTATAATCGTCATTATCCTTTCGATAAATATCATACTGGGTATAGTTGCTATAACTGTAAGCTCAACCATTTTTAAGTCCAGTAAACTTGATGAGCTTCGTAAAATGGGGGATCTTTTTATCAAATGTATGTCGGACAGCTACACGGAGAATAATAACACCCGTTCAACTACAATAAAGAACTTGCATAAGAGGTTTTCTAATAAGTACCACCTTGTAATATATATATACGACGATAATGGTAACTGTGTGCTCTCGGACGCAGATTATGAAAACAACCCTCAGAAAATAGTAAAAAACAGTGAAAAGATATCGGAAAAGGAACGCGAACGCCTTGAAAAGGACGATTATCTTGCTCTTGAGGCCAAGAGCATATCGGCTAACGAGCCTTATATGTTGTATGCTTCATGCTTCTTTTTGCAAGGGCAGAACGATTTGATTCCTAACCGAATGTATGCCAAGATCTACGCAAATTCTAGCTCTGTAAATTCATTCTCAGTTAAGCTCATGGTATTCTATACTCTGTTTTGTCTGCTAAGCGTATTTATACAGATGTTTATACTCAGCCGCCGATTCAAGGGCCTGTCCAATTATGAAAATACCTTTAGACGAATCAGCGAACAGTTTGCAAAACGTGACTTCTCAGAAAATATCCCTGTTTCTGTACCATATACCACTCCCGAAATAGCGGAATACGTTAATAAAGTTGCCGCAGACGTTGCAAAGAGTGAAGAGACTAGTAAGACATTTATCGCAAATGTTTCTCACGAACTTAGAACACCTATCACTACTATCGGTGGATTCGTTGACGGTATACTTGACGGTACTATCCCGAAGGGCAGACAGAAAGAGTATCTCATACTCGTTTCAAAGGAAATACAGCGTCTGCGTATACTTATTTCCTCAATGCTGAATATGTCGCGCTTTGAGACAGGTACTCTTCGGCCTAATTTCCGTGATGTAAACCTTACTGACATAGTTATACAGACTGTTCTAATGTTTGAGAAGAAAATTGAGGACAAACACCTCGAGGTAGAAGGTCTCGGCAGCGACCGTATGTCCGCAGAAGTAGACCCTGATCTTATCCAACAGGTAATATATAATCTCGTCGAAAACGCTGTAAAATTCATAAACGACGGCGGTGTACTCTCATTCCGCTTTGAACGCTCCGTTAACGGTTCATGCACCATAGGTATAAAAAATACTGGTGAAGGCCTGAAAAACGACGAGATACAGCAGGTATTTGACCGCTTCTACAAGACAGATTCATCACGTGGCAAGGATACTACGGGACTTGGACTCGGACTTGCAATCTCAAGAAAGATAGTTCATCTCCACCACGGTCATATTGTTGTAAAAAGCGTGTACGGAGAATATACGGAGTTTCTCATTCAGCTTCCTGAGAAACAACCGAAAAAGAAAGGATAACAAATGGACGAAAGAGATGATATTAATCAGGTCAGACCTGATAACGGCTCAAACGAACCGTATGTACCACAGCATGAGAAGCCTTCTTCTGACAACAGCATGAATGACTCCTACAGACAGCAGCCGCATAACAGTGATTACATTCAGCCAGGCTATGAACATTCACAGAACACCAACTATAATCAATCAGGCTACGGTCAACCACAGAACACCAACTACAGTCAGTCAGGCTATAGCCAACCACAGAATAACAGCTACAGCCAGTCAAGATATAATCAACCACAGAATAACGGCTACTACCAACAAGGCTATAACCAACCACAGAATAACGGATACAGGCAGGCAGGCTATAGTCAACCACAGAATAACGGTTTCAATCAGCAGAACTACAGACAGTCACAGAACAACAGCTACAGTCAGCAGCAGAATAACGGATTCAATCAGTACGACGGATACAACGATCAGCCGCGTAGACCTGTTTACGATCGCTTCATGTACGAACCAATTGGATTTGAAGACCCAAATGATAATCAGCAGTTTAATACACTCGAAGTTGCTCAGAAACAGCGTTCCAAAGGTGAAAAAGGAATAATTATCCTTTTTATATTGATAACTGCTATAGCAGGTTTTTTAGCTATTTTCGGTATAATTTTCGATATCGTAAACAGTGAAAATGTAATTAAGAAAATCGGAAGTCCGAACCAAATAGTTATCTATCAGGAGTCAAAGCCTGAGGGCGCAAATGATCTTGAAAACTTCAAGGACGAGAACGGAAAATATACTCCTGAAGGAGCTGCTGCTCTTGTAAAGCCCTCTATTGTAAAGATATACACCTATGAGAACTACCAGACCTACGCTGCAAAGAGACCTTTGGGCACTGGCTCGGGAATAGTTCTTAACGAGGATGGATATATTGTCACAAATGCTCACGTTCTCGAAGCTGAGGGATATCACAAGATAGAGACCTCGGATGGAAAGTTCTATGACGCTAAAGTGGTCGGAAGAGATACTAAGACCGATATTGCGGTTATTAAAGTTGAAGGCGCAGACCTGACTCCTGCTGTTCTTGGCAACTCCGACGAAGCTATTGTGGGAGAAACTGTTATCGCTATAGGTAATCCAGCTAACCTCGCTGGAACCGTCACCGATGGTATAATCTCAGCTGTAGACCGTAAGATAAGAAGTGATTCCTCTGGATTTGAGATGAAATGCTTGCAGACCAACGCCGAGATAAGCCCTGGCAATTCAGGCGGTGCCCTTGTAAATATGTATGGTCAAGTCATTGGTATCACTTCTTCTAAATATGTCAGCAGTGATCTTGAGGGCCTTGGCTTTGCAATAACCATAAACGAGGCTACTCCAGTTATTGAGGAACTAGTTAAGAATGGCTTCATCGCAGGACGATTTAGGATAGGCATTCATCTTCTCGATATGAGCTCTGATGAAAAAATAGGTGCTATTGAGGAGCGTATGGGATATACTCTCCCAGATGACTTCAAGGGAATATATATAGACTCAATTGATGATGACTGCGACATTGCAAATACCGAGCTAAAAAATGGTGACTTTATCATCGCTATCAACGGCAAATCTGTCAGCACCTACGATGAACTCTATGATACAATAAGCGGTCAGTACGAAGCTGGGGATACAGTCCCCGCTACCTGTGCAAGCGTTGACAAAAACGGTAAAGTTAACTACTATGAGATTGAATTCAAACTCATGGAAGATAAATCAGGCAATTACTGATTCATAAGTCTTTTAGGGCGTTTAGAGTTAACGCCAGCAACTCCTCCTGCTGCACCTGAAACGGTAAACAGAAGGAGTTTTTTTATGTCAGTCGGAACTCCAAGTATTACAATCCCAGCGATATTCACTGCACCAAACATCAAAGCTCCGCATAATAAGCCACCGAAAAGGCCCTTCCTGCGGCGATACTTTCCAAACAGAAATGATCCTGTATAGGCTCCGGTAGTGAGAGCTGCAGCCGCAAATGCTTTTATTAGCTTCATATCTCTCATTATATAGAACAGTACCGCACTGAGCAACATCCATGCCATCCCAGTAATTATAAGTCCAAATATAACTGCGACTGCCGCGCTAAGCGGAGCATTTGTCCATATACTATGTTTTTGTTTTCGCATAAAAAACCTCCGCATAGTTTTTTTAATTCTATGCGGAGGTCTTATTATTTATTCTTCTTCGTCATCTTTCTTTTTCTTAGACTTCTTGTCATCAGCGTCATCATCGACTATTGCTGCGGATTCAAGCTTTGCAGATGATGAGCTCTTTCCGGAAGCCTTTGCTTCCTTAATACGCTCAGCTGCTGTTACGTTTTCGGTAATAGCCCAGTTCTTTATTCTGAGCTTGTGCTTTGCACCACCTGTCTCGATAACAACAGTATCTTCGCCAACGCTTACAACGATACCAACGATACCACCACCAGTAACGACTTCATCACCTACCTGTAAACTCTCCTGCATTTCCTTGAGCTCCTTGTCACGCTTTTTCTGCGGTCTTATTGCTACAAAGTAGAGAAGAGCAAACATGATAGCGAGAGGAATAAGCATACTACCGATTCCCATTGGAGGATTCTGCTGTGAACCGTCAGACGCAGCTGCTGTAGCTGCCTGTGCATCGTCAGCAAATGCTGTCATTGCCGTATATCCTGCCATAGCAACTGTTAAAGCAGCTGCTGAAATAACGCTTATAATCTTTTTCATACTTATTTTTTCTCCTGTTCCTGTGGATTATTTTAATACAATGGTTATTATAACATATATCCCTGGTTTTTGCAAGTACTTTTCTCCGATTTTTCGCAAATTTTATGGGGTCCTTTTCAGATATGCAAGTTTTCTCATGATATCACATACTTTCGCATAAAGTTCTTTCTATGATTATGCAGAGCCTCAGTCTGCGCCGAGGAAAGCGGTAATTGAGAGCTTTCAATCTTTGGTTTTCTTAAGTATTAAAACTCCGCCATCGTCTGCTATTACAAAATATGTTCCGTCATAGCTGAAGCCGCATATATAAGCTTCATAGTTATAATAGATAAGTGTTTTGTTAAGAAAGCCGGCAGTAAAATATATATGCATAATATGATTATCATCGACCTTGACAGTTACTTTCTCACCATTATCAGTTTTTTGAGGAAGCGATCCTCCAAATTGTCCTGCAATACTTAGTTCTTCGTCCGGCAACCTATCGCAATAGGCAATCAGCTCTTTTTCATCAAGTATTATTTCACAGTCATCGATTGCACCGTTATTACAATCTACAATTGTAGTTCTCTGAGAAGAAATAATAATCATTTTACCATGACGTTCTTTTGAGAAAGCAAGCCATTCAAAACCACCAACAGAAAAGGTGGCAGTAACTTCCCACCCTGTTATACTTTTACAAGCATTTAATGTGTCTATTGATGTCATCATATAAGTTAGCTCCACCTCGTTTTTTCATTGTTATTACTTTGATTATATAGCATTCCCGCCGTCCAAGTCAAAGAGGTTGAAACTAAGGAAAGCTGAGTATGTGTTATTCGTATAAATCAGAGAATTTTACTATTTTTTATATGTGATTACAATTTTCTGTGAAAGTTTCTTTCCGATTTGATAAATAAGCCAACCAATGACTCGTTTAAAAGCAGTCATTGGTATCCCTGGTGCATATCTCATCCCTTTGTATTTTGGCCAAAAGTTATTATCCTCAGTTGGAAAGTCATTTTCTCCTTTATTGCCGACACACATGGCTTGAAACAGATTAAATGGAATCAACACGCCAATTCCGGGAATGTGTGCTTTTCCGGATTTCACATCGAGGTAAAATCTCTTAGTTACATCGTATGTCCTTTGCAAATCTTTTTTAGTCGGGTGGTAGGCATTCCAACTCAGCGCAGTTATCGGAAGCTGATAGCATTTATTAAAACCCCATCCAGGAAGCGTTGCTGCTAAGGCTTTTGTAGTACTATCAGCGGAAATACCTCCGGTAGTGCTGATGATAAGAGCCTTCTTTCTGAAATATCTCGGTCGATGCAGCATAAATGCCATATGATCCGTAAAATTTTTCATGATTCCGGGTAAATGTCCCTGAAAACACGGAACAGAGAAAATAACAGCATCACATTCTTCTATCATATTTATGATCGGCTGCATTTTATCATGGTGCGGACAAGTTTTATGACCTTTTCGGAAACAATTACTGCATCCTGTGCAGAATGGAAGATCAATTTCAGATAAAAGTATTTCATAAAATTTGATCGTATTATCAATTTGCTTCATATACTTCTTTGCGGCCTGTGTCAGCCGCCATGTGTTTCCATTGTGTGGGCCACCATTGAAGATCAGTATTTTCACTTACTATCACCTATTTTTTAATATATAGATTCCGATTTTTGTTACAATGATTATACTATGTATACGCTGATTTGTCAATGTATACGCTGATTTGTCAATATCCGAAGCTACAGCATAAATGTATTTTGAACCAATTTTATTGGGTTTCTACGATTATGGCATTTGATACGGATTATGAAAAAGCCGCTCCCTTAATGGGAACGGCCTTTATAATTATTATCTGCGATCAAACGAGCTTGATGATAGCCATTTCAGCAGCGTCTCCACGACGTGGTCCGATCTTTACGATCTGTGTATAACCACCGTTCTTCTCTGCATACTTAGGAGCAATTTCGTCAAAAAGCTTCTTAGCAACTGACTCCTTTGTAATGTATGAGAATACCTGACGCTTGGAGTGCAGATCATCATTTTTACCGATAGTGATCATTTTTTCTGCAACTGCACGAACTTCCTTTGCTCTTGTTACGGTAGTTTCAATCTGACCGTTCTCAAGCAGGAAAGTTACCATGCCTCTGAGCATAGCCTTTCTATGATCAGATGTTCTGCCCAGTTTTCTTGTACCCGGCATTGTATTCACTCCTTTTTATAGTAGTGCGCTGAACGCACGTTTTATGGTTTATTCCTCTTCTGAAGAGAGGTCGAAGCCCAGGGACTGGAGCTTTTCCTTTACCTCATCGAAGGATTTCTTTCCAAGGTTTCTAACCTTCATCATTTCTTCCTCAGACTTATTGATCAAGTCATCTACGGTATTGATACCTGCACGCTTCAAGCAATTGAAGGAACGTACAGATAAGTCAAGATCCTCAATGGTCATCTCAAGGATTTTTTCCTTACCCTTCTCATCCTTTTCAACAAGGACCTCAGCAAGTCCAGCCTCTTCTGAGAGGTCGATGAACAGCTTCAGATGCTCGTTGAGGAGATTGGCTGCCTGTGACAGAGCTTCCTTAGCGGAGATAGTACCGTCGGTCCAAACCTCCATTGTGAGCTTGTCATAGTCGGTGACCTGACCGAGTCGTGTATCCTCTACGGTATAATTAACCTTGAGAACAGGAGTATAGATGCTGTCTACGGCGATAACGTCAACGGGGAGGTTGATCTGCTTTTTGTTTCTTTCTGCTGAAACGTAGCCTCTGCCTCTGTCTATTGTGATCTCCATATAGAGCTTGGCGTCCTTGCCGAGTGTTGCGATATGCATACCGGGATCGAGGATATTAACCTCTGAATCAGTCTTTATATCGCCGGCAGTGATCTCGCATTCGCCCTCTGCCTCTATATATACTGTCTTTGGGCCTTCTCCGTAGAGTTTAGCCGTCAGTCCTTTTATACTGAGGATAATTTCCGTAACGTCTTCTTTAACGCCCGGAATAGTTGACAACTCATGGTGAACTGTGCCATCCTTGCCCGAAAGCTTTACAGATGTAACAGCGACACCAGGAAGTGAGGAGAGCAGCACACGTCTGAGGCTGTTTCCAAGTGTAATACCATATCCACGCTCCAGCGGTGCTAAAACGAATTTGCCGTATTTGCCGTCACTTTTAAGCTCGACGATCTCAATATCAGGCTTATTAATTTTTTCCAGCATAAAAACCCTCCTATTTCGCAATTAATGTTGATTTCGAATACTGACGCTTCAAGTATATCAAACCGATTACTTGGAGTACAGCTCGACGATGAGGTGAGTAGCTACCTCGTAGTCAATATCCTCAGCCAAGGGGAGACGATTTACTTTAGCGGAGAAGTCGTCCTTGTTAGCTGTGAGCCATACAGGAACGAGTCTGTCCTTAGTTTCCTCAACTGTAGCCTTGAACTTCTCTGAAGTTCTGTCCTTTTCTCTGAGGGCGATAACGTCGCCAACCTTGATTCTATAGGAAGGAATGTTAACCTTCTTGCCGTTTACTGTAAAGTGGCTGTGTACAACGAGCTGTCTTGCTTCTCTTCTTGTGAGAGCGAGGCCCATTCTGTAAACAACACTGTCGAGTCTGGATTCGAGAACGGTGAGAAGATTATCACCGGCCTTGCCCTCCATTTTTTCAGCGATCGAGAAATAGTGTCTGAACTGTCTCTCAAGTACGCCGTAGATGAACTTCAGCTTCTGCTTTTCCTTGAGCTGGAGTCCGTATTCAGAGATCTTCTTTCTGTTGTTAGCGTTCTTGAAGCGGATAGACTCCTTCTTTGAAACGCCCATTACAGCGGGGCTGATGCCCAGATATCTGCACTTTTTAAGAATTGGTTCTTTCTGTACTGCCATATTAATACACCTCCAAATTGATCAGACACGACGTCTCTTAGGCGGACGGCAGCCATTGTGCGGGATAGGTGTTACGTCCTTGATCATTCTTACCTCAAGGCCTACGGTCTGAAGTGCTCTGATAGCTGCTTCACGGCCTGCACCGGGTCCCTTTACGTATACTTCTACATTCTTGAGGCCGTGCTCCATAGCTGCCTTTGCAGCTGTTTCTGCAGCTGTCTGAGCTGCGAAAGGAGTGGACTTCTTTGAGCCTCTGAAGCCGAGCTCGCCTGCGCTTGCCCAAGAGATAGCGTTTCCGGCTGTATCTGTGATCGTAACGATCGTGTTATTGAAAGTGGACTGGATATGAACAGCGCCGCTTTCGATATTCTTACGTTCTCTACGTCTTCTGACAGTAGTAACTTTTTTACCCTTCTGCTGTGCCAAAGCTCATGACCTCCTTACTTCTTCTTGTTAGCGATAGTCTTTACAGGGCCCTTACGGGTTCTTGCGTTTGTCTTTGTTCTCTGTCCTCTTACGGGGAGACCCTTACGGTGACGAACGCCTCTGTAGCAGCCTATTTCAACAAGTCTCTTGATGTTAAGAGCAACTTCACGGCGGAGGTCACCCTCTACTGTGTAATGCTCGTCGATATAATCACGAAGCTTAGCTACATCCTCTTCTGCGAGATCCTTTACTCTTACGTCAGGATTTACGCCTGTTGCTGCGAGGATATTTGTTGCAGTCTGACGACCGATTCCGTAGATATAAGTGAGACCGATTTCGATTCTCTTATTCTTGGGAAGGTCAACACCGGCTATTCTTGCCATATTATAATTGCACCTCCATTAATGCGCCCGGGGCATTAACCCTGACGCTGCTTATGCTTTGGGTTTTCGCAGATCACCATGATTCTGCCTTTACGTTTGATAACCTTGCACTTTTCGCAAATAGGTTTTACTGAAGGTCTGACTTTCATTGAAAATACCTCCTTTAGCGGATAACGGATATACTTGATATCCTGTATTATTACTTAACGCGCCAGGTGATACGACCCTTTGAAAGATCATAGGGTGACATTTCAAGCTTTACCTTGTCGCCTGGAACTATTCTGATATAATTCATTCTGAGCTTTCCCGAAACGTGAGATAATACCTCATGTCCGTTCTCAAGCTGAACCTTGAACATTGCATTTGGCAGAGCGTCAGTTACAACGCCCTCAACCTCGATTACATCTTCTTTTGACACTTGCATAACCTCCTTTACTCAGTATCACCGAATTGCTTCAGTATGTTTCTGAGTTTTTTATCAGTTATATCGTTTAGATCGATCATACTGTCTGTAATGCGGATATGTTTTATATTCTTTCGCTTTGGCTTGTCGAGCTTTCTGCTCTTGCCGTCTGCGATGAAGCAATACTTTTCATCAAAGTCTGTAACTGCGAAGTATCCTCCGCCGTCACGACCTGCCTCCGCTCTTACAACAGAGCCTTTAAGCAGCTTCACTATAATTCCCTCCGTCAGGGCTGTGTCAGAATGACGGGACCGTCAGGAGTTATTGCGATCATATGCTCAAAGTGAGCTGAAAGTGAACCACTTTTTGTAACGACTGTCCAGTTGTCTTTCATAACTTTGACATCGTCGCCCTTGACATTTATCATGGGCTCTATGCAGAAAGTCATTCCCGCTACCAGTCTGGGTCCGTGACCTGCCTTACCCCAGTTCGGTATTTCGGGTGATTCGTGAACTTCTCTGCCGATTCCGTGGCCGCAGTAATTTCTTACGATTCCGTAGCCTCGTGAAGCACAATACTCTTCTACAGCATGAGAAATATCTCCGACCCTTGCGCCAACCTGAGCTTTAGCGATACCTTCATACAGGCTCGCCTCTGTAACCTCAAGCAATGCCTTAGCTTCATCAGAAATTTTTCCCACAGGGAAGGTCCAGCAGCTGTCTCCATTGAAGCCCTTGTACGCAGCTCCCGTGTCGATGCTTACTATATCGCCTTCTTTTAATCTGTGGCTTGCCTTAGGGATACCGTGGATTATCTCCTCATTTACTGAGATACAAGCGTTTCCAGGAAATCCGTAAAGACCTTTAAAGCAGGATTTGCTGTCGTGGCGGGCAAAATACTCACCGACCAGCTTATCAACATCGAGTGTTGACATTCCCGGCTTTAATCTTTCGCCCGCATACCATATTGCGCCGCAGGTAATCCTACCTGCTTCACGCATTATGGCGAGTTCGGACTTTGATTTGATCGTTATGCTCATTACTTCTCTACCCCTACTGCTGCCAGTGTGAGCTTTGAAGTTTCAGCGACCTCTTCCTGACCGATAACAGTAACAAGCTTGCCCTGTTTCTCGTAATAGTCCTTAAGAGGAGCTGTTTTCTCGTGATAAGTTGCAAGTCTGTCGAGAACGACTTCCGGCTGATCGTCCTTACGAACGATAGTCTTGTCACCGCACTTATCGCAAACACCCTCGACCTTAGTAGGCTTGTATTCAACGTGGTAAGATGCTCCGCAGCCCTGGCAGACTCTTCTGCCTGAAACTCTCTGCTTGATTGTTTCATCGGGAACGTGGATCTCGATTACCTTGTCGATCTGGATGTTCATTTTATCAAGAGCCTCTGCCTGAGGTACCGTTCTTGGGAAACCGTCGAGAATGAAACCGTTTTTACAGTCGTCCTCTGCAATTCTCTCCTTCAGGATACCGATAACGATATCATCTGATACGAGAGCACCGGCATCCATTGCAGCCTTAGCCTTAAGGCCGTACTCTGTGCCGTTCTTGGCAGCTTCACGAAGTATATTACCTGTAGATATCTGTGGGATATTCAGTGCATCGGAAACTACCTCAGCCTGAGTACCTTTGCCTGCGCCCGGTGCGCCTAAAAAGATAAGGTTCATATTGTCGGTCCTCCTTTACTGTAAGAAGCCCTTATGATGACGCATCATAAGATGTGATTCAAGTGTTCTTGTTGTTTCAAGCGCAACGCTTACTGCGATAAGGATAGTAGTACCGCCCATTGAAAGTGTCTTGAGCTGTTCGTCTGCCATCGAGATGAAGATCGGGATAACAGCGATGAAGCCAAGGAAGATCGCACCAACGAGAGAGATCTTATTGAGTACTCTCTGGATATAGTCAGATGTTGGCTTACCAGGTCTGATACCAGGGATACCGCCGTTTGACTGACGAAGGTTGTTAGCGATCTCAACAGGATTGTACTGTATCGAAACGTAGAAGTAGTTGAACGCTATGATGAGCAGGAAGTAGATTATAGCGTAGCTCCAGCTTCTTGTGCTGAAGAAATTGATGAAGCTCTCGTAGAATGTTCCTGCCTTAGGCTTTTTGAACATTGCTATAGCACTTGGAAGAGACATAAATGACATAGCGAAGATGATTGGCATAACACCGCTCATGATAACCTTTATCGGGATATGTGTCTTCTGTCCGCCATACTGCTTTCTGCCGACTACGCGCTTTGCGTACTGTATCGGGATACGTCTTTCTGCTTCGTTCATATAAACGATGAAAGCGATCTCTGCGAGTATGAAGAGATAATATGCAATGGTTACCCAGAGGTATTTACCATTTTCATTATTCTTGATACTGTTCTTTGTAAGGTTTATAAGAAGAGCAGCGTCGGTTGGGAATCTTGCTGCGATACCGGCAAAGAGTATAACTGATATACCGTTTCCGATACCCTTGTCGCTGACTCTGTTACCCATCCATACAACGATGAGTGCACCTGCAACGAAGCAGGAAATGATTACGAACGCTGCGAAAACGCCTTGTCCGCCGCTCATATATTTAAGAGCGTTACCGATAACATTCTTGTTCTTGTCCTCAACATTTGTCATACGGTTTAATGTAAGATAATATGCGTAAGACATGAATACCGCAAGAACCATAGCAACTACGGCTGTGATCCTTTCGATCTTCTTTCTTCCCTCTTCGCCCTCGTCGCGCATTCGCTCGAGAGGAGGCAGTGCATAAGTCAGCAGCTGCATGATGATGGAAGCGTTAATGAATGGTGTTATCGAAAGTGAAAAAACTGTAGCCTGTGACATCGCGCCACCGGTGATCGTATTCATGTAATCGAGAAAGCCGCCGTCCTTAGCGTTTGTCTCCATCCATGCCTTTACGACATCAGGATTGAGGAAAGGAACGGTTACTGCACTTCCGAATCTGAACAGGATTATCATGAGTAATGTGTATAAGATCTTTTTGCGTATCTCGGGTACACCCCACGCCTTTCTCAGCGTCTGAAACACATTACATCACCTCAGTCTTTCCGCCTGCCTTTTCTATCTTCTCTACAGCACTCTGTGAGAATTTTGCAGCTTTAACTGTCAGCTTAGCGGTAAGCTCTCCATTACCGAGGATCTTTACTCCGTCGTTGATCTTCTTAACAAGACCTGAAGCTACGAGGAGCTCTGTATCAACTACTGTGCCGTCCTTGAACTTGTTGAGATCAGAAACGTTAACAATAGCATACTTTGTAGCGAAAATGTTGTTGAAGCCTCTCTTAGGGATTCTTCTTGCGAGTGGCATCTGTCCGCCTTCAAAGCCGATTCTTACGCCGCCGCCGCTACGAGCATTCTGACCCTTGTGGCCCTTGCCAGCTGTCTTGCCGTTACCCGAACCGTGGCCTCTGCCGATACGCTTTACAGCCTTGTTGGAATCGAGTGCAGGTGTTAATTCATGAATTTTCATTTGATTGCACCTCCTTGTTTACGCTTCTGTAACCTCAACGAGGTGTGAGATCTTCTTTATTTTACCGTTTGTCTGCTCATTGTCGGGCTGTGTTGTTACATCTCCGACCTTCTTGAGGCCAAGTGACTGAGCAGTAGCGATCTGGTCCTGCTTTCTACCAATGAGGCTCTTTACGAGCTTGATATTCTTTGCCATTTCTTACTGCCTCCTTAACCTAAAATTTCCTTGACAGACTTGCCTCTCTTAGCAGCTACATCCTTTGCAGATGTGCAGTTTACGAGGCCGTCGATAGTAGCTCTTACTACGTTGCATGGATTGTTTGAACGAAGTGACTTTGTTCTGATATCCTTTATACCTGCAACTTCGATAACGGCACGAACAGGACCGCCTGCGATAACACCGGTACCGGGTGCAGCCGGCTTCATAAGAACTCTGCCTGCGCCGAATGCGCCAACGATTTCGTGAGGGATTGTTGTTCCCTTGAGAGCAACCTTTACAAGGTTCTTCTTTGCGTCCTCGATACCCTTACGGATAGCATCGGGAACTTCTCCTGACTTTCCAAGTCCGAAGCCGACTGTACCATTTCCGTCACCTACAACAACGAGTGCTGAGAACTTCATGATACGACCGCCCTTAACTGTCTTTGATACACGGTTGATTGCAACAACCTTCTCAACGAACTCAGGAGCCTGTGTTTCAATATTAGCCATTGTTTTACCTCCCTCTTAGAACTTTAATCCGTTTTCACGTGCGCCCTCTGCGAGTTCCTTGACTCTGCCGTGGTAG
>JAEEGJ010020231.1_pt1 | contig 14527 bp, 10 predicted proteins | sample 8958761 | NCBI WGS metagenome assembly JAEEGJ01 (sample SAMN16246546, study PRJNA631951) | gut metagenome | biome: gut microbiome; feature: rumen; material: RS-attached | host: Bos | place: Iran: Karaj | collected 2018-10 | reverse complement strand
CAGCCATTTGAAGAGTAGCATGTCCAACAATTACACTACTTACAGCCCAGGGGTCAACCTCAACCTGACTTACACGCCTGACGAGATGAACACATTCTCTTTGTATGCCATGTTTTGGGATTCGTTTGGGCCATCGGAGGTAAGGCAGGAACGCGAGCGAATCGAATACATTGAGCAATCTGGTGAATACAAATACTCCATCCTTAACAAAGGAAATAACAACTATCTCTTTTTTCCATACGGATTGAATTATCAGCATAAGTTTGACGAAGAAGGACACAATATCACTTTGCGTTTGAACGGCAGTATTAACCGTATGGCCATTCCTGTCGATTATCACAAGCCTTACACTTTGCCGACTTCCTATGAAAGGGCATTTGTGATGGACTATGTCTCGACCAACATTCCCATTAATGCTCGTGTGGATTACAATTTACCTTATTCCAAGAATGGCGAATTTGGCATGGGCATCAATGCCGGTTGGGAAGGAAAAAACGAACGCAGTCCTTTGGACAGTCTGGCCAATGGCGTATATGTGCACGACTCGGTAATGTCGTACAGATTCCGTCAGGTCGATCATCAATTGGGCGGCTATTTTCAGGTGAGGCATCGTTTCGGCAACTTTACCGTACAGCCCACATTAAGTTTGAGGTATTATCGGACGGGTATAGTCTATCCCGACGCTCCAAAATATGATTCTACAGCTTATTATTTCTATCCTTTGCCATCGCTGCATCTGTCGTATCACACCCAGTCGATGCACAACTTCAAGTTGAGTTATTCTTTGAGAATCCAAAATCCTTACGCAGAGCAACTGAGTCCATTTATCAAATTCGATGAGGAATCCTATGCTACGGGCAATCCTAAGCTGAAACAAGTTTTCACCCATAACATAGAGGCGAGTTGGACGAAGTATTGGGACGATTTTGGTTCTGTCGGTTTGACGGGTTATTACAAGGGAAAACAAAACGAAATCAACAAGATAACTGATGCAGCTTACCATGAGCATTATGGCAGGGTGGTTTCTTTCCATTGGCCTGTTAACGTAGGCAAGTCGTATAATGCGGGTGGTGAGTTCAACATGATGTATCGTCCGAATGGGATGTTCAATTTACGGTTTTATGCCAACCTTTATGACTCTTACATCAAGACCGATGATTTATTGGAACCGAGCGAGATGCTTTGCTACAGTTTTCGTCTGAACCTATGGACCAAACTATGGGACCGTTTGGAAGTGCACGCCTCTGCTTATTACAACTCTCCGACCCAGACGCTGTTTTGGAAAAAAGGTGCCAATTATTCCGTTGATTGTGGTCTGCGTGCCGATTTCTTCGATCATAAGTTTTCGGTGTTTGTCAACGGCTACGATTTGTTTGGCTTGTTGAAGCAAGACACATACGTTGATAGCCCATCGGTAACGGTTTCAGAGACATCAAGATACAATTCATCTTGTGTTTGCGCGGGTTTTACTTTGCGTTTCGGTAATATCGAACTGGAACAAGAGGCCCAAAATGGCGGGGAAGCGGCAGGGCAATAATTGTTGAATTGTTACGTTCTTGAAGTGTTTAATTGTTGTTGAAACCATGTTGAATCTGCTTTATCGATCAAGATGTTGGTTGGCCTTTGTGATGATATGCATTCTCGCGGCCTGCAATGTGAAGTCCGACATGGACAACATGGAGCGGACGGTGTTGGAGATCGAAGGCAAATTCAGCAGGGGAGAGGACATCTCGCAAGACACCTCCATCTTCCAAGCGCGGCGTTATTTCAACCTATCTGACGATGCCGAGATGAAGACCTTGTCGGCCCTTTACAGCGGTTGCGTCTATTGGCAGCAAAACAACTTCGACTCGGCCATGGCGGCTTTGAATGAGGCCATTGTCACGGCAAGGTCGAGCGAGGACATCAAACTGATGGAAAAAGTGCAGACGACCATCTCAACCTTGAATGGCGACCTGGACCATAGCGAGAACATGATTAGTGTGTTTCTGCGCCGGCGTAAAATGCTTGTCATCATTTCGATGGTATTGGTTGTGGCGGTCGCGTTGGTGTTTTTCCTCTTGTATCGTGCCGCACAAAAACGGGCCACGATAGCCGAGATGAATTTGGACATTAGCCGTTTGCAGCAAGAATCCGAAACCTTGGCCGAAACTAATCGCAACAACCTGATTCGCAAGGTAATGATGATTTATAAGGTCTTCCTGATTGGAGAGAACAAGGACATTGACAGACTATCCTTCCAAAAGCTGAAATCATGTGTCTGTGGACAAGCCGACTCTGCATACGATGTTATCTTTGAAGAATACAACAAGGTTTATCCCGATATGGTTCAACGCATCAAGAGCAATCAACCTGCTATGACCGATAGTGAATTCAAGGTCTGCATATTATCGATGATGCCTTTTTCAGTGAAGGAAGTGGCTGACATTTTAGATGTATCATCCGCGATGATCGGTAAAGCACGCACCAGTATCCGCAAGAAGTTGGGTATGACCGAGGCCAGAGGGAACATTGAAGAGTATGTTTTGGGGATGACGGAAAAATAATCTTCCTCAAAGTAGCGAGATGCTTTTGTATTAGCTACTTTTGCATAGTAAAATGAATGTTCGACTATCATGAAAAAACACTATCAGAGAACCCTGTTGACCGTATGCTTCTGTTTTGCTTTTGTCTGTGGATTCGCCCAAGTGAAAGTGTATAAAGGAAACTCCTCCTACAGCAGCGATGTGATATGCAACTTGAGGGATAACAAAGTGTATAAAGGTAATTCCTCTTACACGTCCGACATCCTCTGCCGAATTGACGACAACAAAGTGTACAAGAACAATTCCACCTACCGCAGTGATATCCTGTTCACCATCAGGGATGGCAAAGTCTATAGAGGGTCGTCATCGTATTCATCCGATGTTGTTTTCACAGTCAAGGATGGCAAGCTTTACAAAGGCAATTCGAGCTATACATCAGACATTTTTGCCAATAAGAAAGGTCTCAAAGTGTATAAAGACAACTCCAGCTATTCGTCGGATGTCGATTTCACCCTATCCGACAATGTCACCATCGAACAGTTTGTGGCCATTTGGTATGCGGTGAAGTATTGTTGGTAGATTTGATTGACAATTAGTTAGAACCTGTAAACCAATATCCCTTTCAGCATCCAGTCGTGGAAAACGCCTCTGAAACTGATGTCATCCACATAATTGGGAAGGTCCATCTGGCTGGCATCGAAAGCGTCGCGGCTACGGAAATAGAACCTGTTGTAGGTGAACTGAGTGGAGAAGAAGAAGCGCCATAAAGTAAGGCCAACGGCGGCACTGCCAATATAGTTGGGCATGGGGTAACACCAGATCTTTGAAATCTTTTCTCCAGTATTATAAACCTCACTGGTCTCATCGTCATAGCCGTATTCATACGATGTGGTTTTCAGGTAATTGACTAAGGTAATCACTGGCATGGCTGTCAGGTTTAGGGTAAGATTGCGTAGGCCTTGGTCACGAGGTCCGATAGGGTCTTTATGCCAAAGAACGAAATTGACCGAATAGCCGCCACCTAAAGAGGCTTGCATGGTAGAGAAACAATCCAGCATGTTGTATGAATCCCAACAGGCTTCGGGAGAGTTGTACAGGCTGCCTTGCATATAGCGTGCTGTCAGCATCCAGGAGCCTGCTGTATGGCGTTGTATGAGACCCATCTTATAGGCGGCAGGGTAGGCGAAACGCTTGTTGTTGAAGACATAGTAACCGTCAATAGTAAGATTCTTCAAAATGGCAGCCTCTTCGGTGATGATTTCGTCGTGGAAGTAGCCTTCGTTACCTTCTTGCCCAACGGTAAACGAAGAAATGAAAGGATTGGTGATTTTGGAATAATTGAACTTCGCGCCCCATGACTTACCAATGATGCCCAAACCAAAGGCACTCTTTTTCCATGCGCTTCGAGGTCCCACTTCAAGGCTGTAACCTAAGGCGACATTGCCATAGCCCACTTCGAGGCCAATCTTCTTGCAGAGGTTTTCAGAGAGGCTGTATTGCGACAAGCCTTCCAGCCTTTCATCGTTAGCGAAATCTACCATGAAGTTGGCATCTACATCGAAACCGGCTTTTTGTCCTGTCGAAAACAAACCTAATGAGAAACAGGGGCTCGGCTGGTAGATGCGTGTAGTATCGACCACGGCGGGCTTGGTCAGGAAATGGTTGGCTCTTTGCCAAATGGTGAGTTCTTGGGCATGCAAAGAAGTAATGCCAAAGAATAGGATTGTCGTAATCAAGAGTCTTTTCATGGGTTGTGAATTTTGTGCAAAATTAGGAAAATAATTAAAATTGCCCATTGGAAAAAGATCCAATGGGCAATTTATGTGTTTTAGTTCGACGATTATTTCGCCTCCTTCGGATAAGTCAATCCCATATTATACAGGATGAACGAATAAATGTCTGCTTGTTCTTCAAGGACTTTGGAAATGGGCTTACCGCCACCGTGACCGGCCTTGGTGTCGATGCGGATGATCTTGGGCTGGTCGCCAGTTTGGGCGGCCTGCAAGGTAGCCGCATACTTGAATGAGTGGGCGGGTACCACGCGGTCGTCGTGGTCGGCAGTGGTGACCATGATGGCGGGATAGTGCACATCGGCACCGCTCTTGATGGTGTGGAGCGGCGAGTAGGCATACAAGGCCTTGAACATGGCCTCGTCGTCCTCGCTGGTGCCGTAGTCGCTGGCCCAGTTCCAGCCAATGGTGAAGAGGTGATAGCGCAACATGTCCATCACGCCGACTTGCGGCACGGCCACTGCAAAGAGGTCGGGACGCTGGTTGACGACGGCACCGACGAGCAGACCACCGTTGGAGCCACCGTTTAAAGCCAAGTACTTCGGTGAGGTGTAGCCATTATTGATGAGGTATTCAGCGCAAGCGATGCAGTCGTCGAAGACATTCTGTTTCTGCAACTTGGTGCCGGCGATGTGCCATTCCTCACCATATTCGTTGCCACCGCGCAGGTTCATCTGAGCGTAGATACCGCCGTTCTCGATGAAGGGCAGGCGCGAGGTGCTAAAGCCAGGATTGAGGGTGATGTTGAAACCGCCGTAGCCATACAGGAAGGTCGGGTTGGTGCCGTCTTTCTGCAAGCCTTTCTTGTAGGTCAGGAACATTGGAACCTTGGTGCCGTCCTTCGAGGTGACAAAGACCTGCTCGGTGACATAGTCATCCGACTTGAAGTCGATGGCGGGAGCGCAGAACACGGTTGAGGTGTTGTCGTCGATGTTGTACTGGTAAATCGTGGTCGGGAAGGCGAAGGATGTGAAGGCATAGAACACTTCAGGCTCTTCGTATTTGCTGCTGAAACCGACGGCGCCGTAGGTCGGCAGGGCAATCTCATGGAGCTGTAGGCCGTCCATGGTGTAGACGTAGGCATGGTTGGCGGCATCCTTATCATAGGTGACAATCATCTTGCCGGCGGCGAGGTTGATGCCGGCGATGACATTGTCGCTTTCGGGAATCACATCGACCCAGTTCTCCATCTGTGGAGCTTTGGCAGACACTTTGCAGATACGGCCTTTAGGTGCATTGTAGTTGGTGAAGATGTACAGCACATCGTCAATCACATCGATGGGGCTATATTGGTAGTCCATGTCGTCAGCAATCTGCACGAACTTGCCCTTCGGGTCTTGCATATCGCGGATCCACAGCGTGCTGCCTGCGCCTTGACCGCTCTCGAAGAGGAACATATAATGTTCATCCTCAGTGAGGTCCACTTGGTGGAAGTAACGAGGCTGGGCGGGGTTGGAGTAGAAGAGTTGGTCTTCATCCTGCGCGGTGCCGAGTTTGTGGTAGTAGATCTTGTGGTTTTCGTTCACGTTGCTGAACTCCTTGCCTTCGGTGGGGCGGTCGTAGGCGGCATAGAAGAAGCCGTCCTTGTACCATGAGGCACCCGTGAACTTGGCCCATTCGATGTGGTCGGGGAGGAGTTCGAGGGTGGCCATGTCCTTCGCGTAAATCTCAACCCAGTCGGAGCCGCTGCGTTGGATGGTATAGGCCATGTATTTGCCGTCGTTGGAGAAGCTGATGCCGCCCAACGAGACGGTGCCGTCGTCGGAGAGTTTGTTGGGGTCTAACAAGACGGTTGGCTCGCCATCGAGTGTTTCCTGCATATAGATGACGCTTTGGTTCTGGAGGCCGTCGTTCTTCGAGTAGATGTAGCGGCCGTGTTTCTTCGAAGGCATACCGTAGCGTTCGTAGTCCACGAGTTGCGTGAGGCGGTCCTTGAGTGCGCTGCGGAAGGGAATGTGACTGAGGTAGTCTTGTGTGACTTCGTTCTGTTCCTTGACCCATTTTGCGGTCTCGGCGGAAGTGTCGTTTTCAAGCCAACGGTACGGGTCGGCGACCTTCGTGCCGAAGTAGTCGTCAATGACGGTGGTGTCTTTTCTCGTCTCGGGATAAGCCTTAACGGAATAGCGTTCAGGCTGCTGTGGTTGTTGGTTGCAGCCGAAAAGGGTGATTGTGCCCATAACTAATAAGGTGAGTTTTTTCATATTTTATTGATATTGAGTTGATAATCACATCTTATCCATCTCCGAGTCATCCTCAATTCGAAGGTTGTCGATGATGAACCGCTGGCGTTCCATGGTGTTCTTTCCCATGTAGTATTCCAGCAGCTCCTTGATGCCGAAGTCGTAGCGCAGGATGACAGGCTCAAGCCTCATGTTGGGGCCGATGAAACCACGGAACTCGTCAGGGGAGATTTCGCCCAAGCCTTTGAATCGGGTGATTTCGGCCTGCTTGCCACATTTCTCTTTGGCGGCGATGCGTTCTTCGTCACTGTAGCAGTAATAGGTCTCCTTCTTGTTGCGCACACGGAACAAGGGGGTCTGCAAGATATAGACATGGCCGTTGCGTACTAGGTCGGGGTAGAATTGCAGGAAGAAGGTGAGCATCAGCAGGCGGATGTGCATGCCGTCGACATCGGCATCGGTGGCGATGACGATGTTGTTGTAGCGCAGGTTCTCAATGTCCTCGTCGATGTTCAATGCGGCTTGGAGCAGGTTGAACTCTTCGTTCTCATAACACACTTTCTTGGTCATGCCCAAGCAGTTGAGCGGCTTACCACGCAGGCTGAACACGGCCTGTGTCTGCACGTCGCGGCTCTTGGTGATGCTTCCCGAGGCAGAGTCGCCCTCGGTGATGAAGATGGTGCTTTCGAGGCGCTTCTCGTGGTTGGTGTTGAGATGAATGCGACAGTCGCGGAGCTTGCGGTTGTTCAGGCTGACCTTCTTGGCACTCTCGCGGGCGGCTTTCTTGATGCCGGCAATCTCTTTGCGTTCCTTCTCGTTGGCTTGGATCTTGGCCTGCAACACGCTGACCGTTTCAGGGTTCTTGTGTAGGTAGTTGTCTAAGTGGCGCTTCAGGATGTCGAAGACGTAAGTCTTAAGGAAAGGGCTGTCATTGGTGCCATCGGGATTGTTGGGCGCAAGGTGGGTGGAGCCGAGTTTGGTCTTGGTCTGAGCCTCAAACACAGGCTCTTGGATACGGACGCACAAGGCACAAATCAGGCCTTGACGGATGTCGGCAGGCTCGTATTCCTTTTGGTAGAACTCGCGCACCACACGGGCATAGCCTTCACGGAAGGCCGACTGGTGTGTGCCGCCTTCGGTGGTGTGCTGCCCGTTGACGAAGGAATAGAAGTAGTCGCTCGACTGCCCGTTGACATGGGTGAACGCGGCCTCAAAGTCGCCGTCCTTGATATGGATGATGGGGTAGAGGCCTTCGCCTTCCATATTGTTCTGCAGGAGGTCGAGGAGACCGTTCTTGGAATAATAGCGTTTGTCGTTGTAGATCAGGCTCAAGCCTCGGTTGAGGTAGGCGTAGTTCCACACGCGCTTCTCGATGTATTCATCCACATAGTGAAAGTTACCGAAAAGAGCAGAATCCGGGATGAACTCGGTGAGCGTTCCTGTGTCACCATCGAACGGGATAATTCCCGAATCATTAATCAACTTTCCCTGAGCAAACTCCACAATCCTCGTCTTGCCTTCGCGGATAGACTGCACCTTGAAATAAGACGAAAGCGCGTTGACGGCCTTGGTACCGACGCCGTTCAAGCCGACAGATTTTTGGAACACCTTGCTGTCATATTTGGCACCTGTATTCAGTTGAGAAACAGCTTCTTTCAGTTTGCCGAGCGGAATGCCACGGCCATAGTCGCGGATGCTGACTTTTTTCTCTGCCTTGTTGACCGTTACCTCGATTTTTTTGCCAAAGCCCGAAGTGAATTCATCGATGGAGTTATCAATCACTTCTTTAATGAGCACATAGATGCCGTCGTCTTGCGAGGCGCCGTCGCCAAGCTTGCCGATATACATGCCCGGGCGGCGACGGATGTGTTCCATGTCCTCAAGGTGGACGATGCTGTCGTCGTTGTAGTTTTCAGTGGTAGGAATGGGGTCGCTATCTTGCGTGAAGATGTCGTCTTCGATGATTTCGCTCATAAATGTGGATTTGGTTGCAAATTTAAGGATTTTTTATTGTAAGGTGGTAATTCTGTGGATTAATCTGCTTCGATTATTTTGATATAATGTATGTCTTGGAATACCATTCAGCCCATTTTTTCAGTCCTTTGTCTGTTGTGGCTTTGGCCGCTTCAACCAATGTTGAAGGATTAAACACAGAAAAAATCTCATTATTTACGATTTTTTCAAATTGCTTAATGGATTCGTTTAAAGCGGTATTGCTATCTGGTTTAACGACCGAGAAATACGCTTTTTCGTAACCGTATTTTTCTTGTGCAGCTCTTGCCAATAAAACATTGCGCCAAGGTTGGCACATACCGTCTGCAAATGGACACCCAGTTATTGTTCTTGATTGCAAACCAGGAAAAGAGTCAATATACTTCTCGGTGCATTCCCAATATTTATAATGCTTAGTATTCGAGTAATAGCATTTCAAAGGATTGTCTATTAACGATTTGACAGATAAAGCGCGGCACAACTTTTCTTCAACGGGATGTTTCCCATTATGCACGACATTACAACGTGTAAACTCCGATTCGGTAAGTTTATGTTCGACCAACCAAAGGCAATGATTACCTTTATTGTCAATATATGAAAGAGCGAAATCTGCATCAGTGCCTGCTTGAGCAGAATGGTCTCCTAATACCCCCTTACTGCCATCATTATTCGGCTCATCACGCCAATATTCAAAGGCAAATCCTTTTTCTAAATGGCTGTAGTCTATGCTTGCAATGTCAGGTTTTACTGCTTTCAAAACATCAACCGCATGATTTGATTTCATTATGGGCATAAACAAGTTAAAGCAGGCTGCCTGTGAACTTGCAACATGTGGTTTCTTGACAAACCGATGAAAATCAAATCCTCTCTTTTGCTGAATTGATTTAATATCGTCTGAGCATTCCTTATAAAATAGTTTGTCCATCGATGATGCCCAAACCGACTCACCAGTCCCGAACTGTTGTTTCAGGTGGGCATACATATCTTTTTGAAATTTATTCATGTTTAATTCATTAATTAGTAGATCAAGATTTGTTTCCAAACACAGATTTCACTTCTGTTTTTACCCATTCCAAATCCTCGTGGTTAGGAATTAGTTGTGTCAATCGACTTCCTGTTTGTCTGTGAAATACAATCCATTGGTAAACAAATAATGAGGAATAAGTCAATGTGGTGGTAATGGCTGCACCTCGGATGCCCAACAAAGGAATCAAAATGAAGGCAGAAACGAGGGTCACTGAAAGGCCAATAAGCGAGGCGTAGAGGTTGTATTTCGGCTTGCCTGTGCCGGAGAAATAGTTGGCCAAAATGGTGTGGGCAGAGAAAAACACAATGCCAGGCGCCATCAGCAGGATGACGGGACGAATATCCGCAAACTCTTCCGAAAACAATAGCTCGAAGAATGCTGTCGGAAGCAGACAAATCACCAATAAAGCAGTGAATGTCAGCAAAATGGCTATTTTCATAAAACGCAAGGTGAGCTGTGAAGCACGTTGCTTGTTTTCGGTGTTGCTCAAAGCGGAAAACTCCACCAGACCAATGCTTTGTCCCACAATATTGACGCCTTCCGTAACTTGAGTGCCCGAGGCGTAAACGCCGATGGATTTCTCGGCACAATGGGTGTTCAACAGATAAAGACTCAAGCGTTTGTTTAACGTGCTGACCAAGGTAGAGAGCTGCATGAAAGCCCCATAATGGAGCATTTCTTTCAGGCTGTCTTTCAACGGTTCTCGCGATTCAGGTTTCAGGCTTGGGAACAGCACAATCCATCCGACGAGGGTCGCCAAAGAATAGCCGCAAAGCTGGGAATAAAGCAGCGCTTTGGCAGTGCGCAGATTCAATGCAAAAATCAATACAGCCATCATCGTGACTTGTGTCAGTATCTGGATGAGATACAGCCAGTTATAGGTCGCCACCTTTTCTTTGCCAAGGAAATGGTTGAGGTTGAACTCGTGCAGGCTATAGATGAAGGTCATGAGCAGTACAAGCCAGGCATAGCCTTCGGGGACGATGGTGTGATAGAAGTCAGGGAAGAAATGTAAGATATTGAACAACAGGAGGTAAATCAGCATCACGAAGGCGATCCAGCTGTATGAAATCTTCATCAACGTGGCAGTTTTCTTGCGCGGCGTGAAGTAAACCAATCCACTACCGGCAATGAGCTCGATGCCTATTAATAAAAAGGTGATGTCAGTTTGGGCGACAAAAGCCTTGCCCCATTCAGCGGCGCCGAGGAATTTGGTACCCATGATGAGGGTGGCCAACTGTGTCATCACGTTGACCACCCTTGTCGCTCCTGTTCCAAGTATCTTCTTGAACATTGTAATCAGTCTACAGGAATATCCTTATTGACGTTCTTCGAACCCAGGAGGGCATAGAAGAGGATGTAGGCGGCGCAGAACAAAACCACAACATAGCTGGTCATGTAGCTGCCTGTCCAGTCGGCGACGAGACCTTGCAGACCCACCATGATGGCGAAGCCAAATACCATGGTCATGAAGGCACCCGAAGCGATGGCTGTGTACTTGCCCAAGCCTTCCGTAGCGAGGTTGAAGATGGCGCCCCACATCACCGAGGTGCAAAGACCCACAAGGATGAAGGCGAAGATGCCCACAGGAACTTGAGCCCAAATGACTTTCAGGTTAGCCCAGTCGATGCCAGGAACGTTGACTTGCCAGCTTTGAGGCGCGAGCATACCAAATAGGACCAGTGCAATAGCTGCAATGGAGACCGTTGTCACCATGGCTTTCGATGAAACCTTGCCGCCAATGGCACCGCCAATGAAACGACCGATGAGCATCATCAGCCAGTAAACGGCTACGATGAGGCCTGCAATGGTGCCACTCATGCCGAGACCAGGGGTTGCTGCTGTCGGCTCAGAGGTCAGGTATTGAAGGATGTAGGTAGGCGTACCGACCTCGATGCCACCATAAAGGAAGATAGCCAAGATGCCGAGCTTGAAGTGGCGGAACGAGAAGGCGCTGTATTTGTCCTTGACTTCCGATTTCACCTCCACGGGCTGTTGAGGCTCTTCAATCTTAGTGAACAGAATGACGATAAAGCCGATGACGAAGATGGCCAAGGCAATCAGCAGGGCAGGGGTGGCATCGGAAATTTTGGCCTTGGTGGCCTCACCGATGAGGGCGCCCATGAGGATGTAGACCGCCACGGCAGCGGCTGAGTTGAACACGCCACCAATTTGGATGAGTTGGTTTCCTTTATTGCCGCCACCACCGAGGAGGTTCAGCATGGGGTTGACGACGGTGTTCAGCATGCACATGCAGAAGCCAGCGATGAAAGCACCGATGAGGTAGACACCGAAGCCCATCTTACCGCTGGCCCATTGCACTAGGATGCCTATGATACCCACGGCGAGGGCTATCAATGCGGTTTTTTTGTAGCCGTACTTTTTAATCAACATACCCGACGGGATACCCATGATCAAGTAGGCAATGAAGTTGCCATAGTTGCCGATTTGCGACAGGAAGTTGCTGGCGCCGAATTGGTTCTTCACAATGACGGCCATCGGTGAGCAGAGGTTGGTCACGAAGGCAATCATGGCGAACAGGGCTATCATCACGATGATGGCGCCCCATTGTTTAGTTTTAGTGCTCATTATTGTAGATTTAAAGATTTAAGATTAACTACGTTGAATGCTTTGCATTTCAAAATTCAAAAATTAGAGAACTTGAAGATGATAGTTTCGTTGTACTCTTCCCCGGAACGCAGGAAGGTGTTCGGGAAGTTGGGCTTGTTGGGCGAATCGGGGAGAGCTTGGCACTCTAAAGCGACGCCGGAATAGTCTTCGTAGATGTGTCCGTTCTTGCCCTTTGGGCAGCCTGAAAGCCAGTTGCCAGTATAGACCTGCACACCAGGCTGTGTGGTGTAGATTTTCACCATGCGACCAACGCCTTCGTGCGAGAGCTCAGCGGCAAGACAAAGCTTATCCTTAGCGATACCATCGATGACCCAACAGCTGTCGTAACCTTTACCGTTAATTAGGTCAGGGAAAGGTTCTTTGATGTCGCGGCCGATGAGCTTAGCTTGTGTAAAATCCATCGGTGTATCGGCTACTTGCGCCATTTCACCTGTCGTAATCAGTTCGTTGGTGGCGGGCAGGAAACGCGAGGCGTTCAACCGCAGCTTGTGGTCAAGGATGTCGCCGTTTCCTTCGCCTTTCAAGTTGAAATAGGTGTGGTTGGTCAGGTTGACGATGGTGGTGTCCGACGAATAGGCGCATAGACGGATATTCAGCTCGTTCTCGTCGTTAAGGGTGTAATACACCTTCGAGACCAACTCGGCAGGATACCCCGCTTCACCGTCAGCACTGAGGTAGGTGAACACTACACTTTCCCCATTGATGCGGCTGGCCCATTTCTGGTTAGCAAAGCCGATGCTGCCGCCATGGAGGTGGTGTTTGCCGTCGCCCGTGTTGAGTTCAAGTTGATATTCAACATCATCAATCTTGAAGCGACCGTTGGCAATGCGGTTGGCGAAGCGGCCTGGCGTCTTGCCCGCACAAGGGCCATCGTTGAAATAATCCCACGGGTGTGAATAGCCGAGGACGATGTCTTCCATGTGGCCGTAGCGGTCGGGCGTGACGATGCTCACTATACCCGCACCGATGTCGCTCAGCTGCACCTTGATGCCATTGCTATTGGTCAAAGTGTAAAGCTTGATGTCTTTGCCGTCAGGGGTCTTGCCCCAAACTTTAACTTCTATGTTCATTGCCACAAATTGTTCGGATAAACACCCTTCTCAATCAACTCGCGAATCTTCCGCATTACCTCGGGCTTGTCTTCCTTGTAGGTCACGCCAAACCAAGAGGCGTTGCTCGACAACACCTTCAGCTTGGCCGATCCATCGTGAATGCTCTGGTTGACCATCAGCGGGATGAAGAACTCTGCCTTGATGTTGGTCCGGGCAGGGCCTTTCAGGAACTCGACAAAGCCTTTCTCGGAGTAAGCGAAGAAATCAGGTGTGAAGCCGAAGAAGTTCATGGAAACGAGCGAATCCATGTCTAACGGATGTGAGCCTGTCTCGTCAGAATAGGCCGCGCCGCCATCTTCGGTGTGACCGATGGCTGTGCGCTCGACGATGGTCTGAAGGTTGCCATCAGCGTCGGCGGTGCAGATACCGCGACTCACCGTACCGAAGTCCGACATGGTGTTACGCAGTTTGTAGGCGACCATGCTGTAAGCGCCTTTCTTGCCTTCGCATTCCATGAGATATTTGGCCAAAACCTCATAGGCTTCCTTGCCATAGAAGTCGTCGGCGTTGATGGCGGCAAAGGGTTCGTGGATCACGTCCTTAGCCATCAAGACGGCGTGGCATGTACCCCAAGGCTTGACGCGCCCTTCAGGGACACTGAAACCTTCAGGCAGCTTGTCAAGTGACTGATACACATACTCTACGGGGATGCCGAATTTCTCCGTGTTGTTGACTTTCTTGAAGGCCTCGGCGAAGTCCTCACGGATGACAAAGACCACCTTGCCAAAACCGGCACGCTTGGCATCGTAAATGGAATAATCGAGGATGGCTTCGTTGTTCGGGCCGACGCCGTCCATTTGCTTCAGGGCACCGTAACGCGAGCCCATTCCTGCTGCTAATACTAATAATGTTGGTTTCATTGTATGTTTAATTGTTTGTTGTTGAATCGTTTAATTGTTGTTTGGTCACAAAACTTGCAAAACTAACAAAACTGTTTGGTGGTTGGAAAGCCCGCCAACCGGCGGCTTTCCAGCGGCGACACGGTTGGGGAGCCGCCTACAATTATTTTGAAGTTTTGCATTGTTTTGTGTGTGTTGTGATATTTATAATCTCCTTGCACCGTCTGAAATGACTACATCATAAACCTTTGGTTCATGGCCGAACTTGGCGGCAAATTTTTCTTTTGCCGTGGCGATGAAGGCATCATATAACTCTTCTTTCACAAGGTTGATGGTGCAGCCGCCGAAGCCGCCGCCCATCACACGGGAGCCCGTCACGCCGCATTCTTTGGCGATATCGTTGAGGTAATCCAGTTCCTCGCAGCTCACCT
>JAEEGJ010020226.1_pt1 | contig 14529 bp, 13 predicted proteins | sample 8958761 | NCBI WGS metagenome assembly JAEEGJ01 (sample SAMN16246546, study PRJNA631951) | gut metagenome | biome: gut microbiome; feature: rumen; material: RS-attached | host: Bos | place: Iran: Karaj | collected 2018-10 | reverse complement strand
GTAACGAGTACTATCAGGTTGGTCAGCAGAAGATCATGGAACTGCTGAACGACGACGTGATGGCTGCCGTGAAGCACATCGAGGGTCTGATGAACTCGAAGTTCGGCGACAAGGAGAATCCCCTGCTTGTCTCTGTTCGTTCTGGTGCCCGTGCCTCTATGCCTGGTATGATGGATACCATTCTGAACCTGGGTCTGAACGACGAGGTTGCTGAGGGTATGGTGAAGAAGACCAACAATCCTCATTTCGTGTACGATAGCTACCGTCGTTTCGTACAGATGTACGGTGACGTGGTGCTCGAGATGAAGCCCGTGAACAAGACCGATATCGATCCGTTCGAGGAGATTATCGAGAAGGTGAAGAAGGAGAGCGGTGTCGTTCTGGATAAGGATCTCTCTGTAGAGGATCTGAAGAAGCTGGTTCAGCTGTTCAAGGCTGCCATCAAGGAGCGCACAGGCAAGGACTTCCCCAACGATCCCATCGAGCAGCTCTGGGGTGCCATCTGCGCTGTGTTCCGTTCTTGGATGAACGAGCGCGCCATCCTCTATCGTAAGATGGAAGGCATTCCCGACGAGTGGGGTACCGCTGTTAGCGTGATGGCTATGGTATTTGGTAACATGGGCGACACCTCTGCTACTGGTGTTTGCTTCAGCCGTGATGCTGCCAATGGTGAGAACCTCTTCAATGGTGAGTATCTGGTGAACGCTCAGGGTGAGGACGTTGTGGCAGGTATCCGTACCCCGCAGCAGATCACGAAGATCGGTTCTCAGCGCTGGGCTGAGCGCGCTGGCATCTCTGAGGAGGAGCGCGTAGCCAAGTATCCTTCTATGGAGGAGGCTATGCCTGAGATTTACAATGAGCTGAATGGTATCCAGGACAAGCTGGAGCACCACTATCACGATATGCAGGATATGGAGTTCACCGTTCAGGAGGGCAAACTCTGGTTCCTCCAGACTCGTAACGGTAAGCGCACAGGTGCCGCTATGGTGAAGATTGCCATCGACCTGCTGCACGAGGGTATGATCGACGAGAAGACCGCCATCATGCGCTGTGAGCCTCAGAAGCTCGACGAGCTGCTGCACCCCGTATTCGACAAGAAGGCTCTGGCTTCTGCCAAGGTGATTGCTCAGGGTCTGCCTGCATCTCCCGGTGCTGCCTGTGGTCAGATTGTGTTCCACGCTGACGATGCCAAGGCTTGGCACGAGGATGGACACAAGGTAGTGCTCGTTCGTATCGAGACTTCTCCTGAGGACCTTGCTGGTATGGCTGCTGCCGAGGGTATCCTGACTGCTCGTGGTGGTATGACCTCTCACGCTGCCGTTGTGGCTCGTGGTATGGGTAAGTGCTGCGTATCGGGTGTTGGTGCTCTGAACGTAAGCTATAAGGACAAGACTGTCGAGATCGACGGCGTTACATATATGGAGGGTGACTATATCTCTCTGAATGGTTCTACAGGTCAGGTCTATGCTGGTGAGGTTCCCACGAAGGCTGCTGAGCTCTCTGGCGACTTCAAGGAGCTGATGGACCTCTGCGACAAGTACACCAAGCTGCAGGTTCGCACCAATGCTGATACTCCTCGTGACGCTCAGCTTGCTCGCGAGTTCGGTGCCAAGGGTATCGGTCTGACTCGTACTGAGCACATGTTCTTCGAGGACAAGAAGATCATCGCCATGCGTGAAATGATCCTCGCCGACAGCGTTGCCGGACGTGAGAAGGCTCTTGCTAAGCTGCTGCCTTATCAGAAGGCCGACTTCAAGGGTATCCTCGAGGCTATGGACGGTCTGCCCGTGAACATCCGTCTGCTCGATCCTCCTCTCCACGAGTTCGTTCCCCACGATCTGGCTGGTCAGGAGACGATGGCTAAGGAGATGGGCGTCAGCGTAGAGGACATCAAGCGTCGTGTTGACTCTCTCGCAGAGAACAACCCCATGCTGGGTCATCGTGGTTGCCGTCTGGGTATCACCTTCCCTGAGATCACCGCTATGCAGACAAAGGCCATCCTGGGTGCTGCCTGCGAGCTGAAGAAGGAAGGCAAGAATCCTATGCCAGAGATCATGGTTCCGCTCATTGGTACGCTCTACGAGCTGAAGCAGCAGAAGGAGGTTATCCAGTACGCCGCTAAAGAGGTATTCCAGGAGTACGGCGTCGAGGTTGAGTTCGAGATCGGTACGATGATCGAGATTCCTCGTGCTGCCCTGACTGCTGATCGCATCGCAACAGAGGCTCAGTACTTCTCATTCGGTACCAACGACCTGACTCAGATGACCTTCGGTTACAGCCGCGACGATATTGCTTCGTTCCTGCCTGTATACCTCGACAAGAAGATCCTGAAGGTAGACCCATTCCAGGTACTCGATCAGAAGGGTGTAGGCCGTCTCATCAAGTTCGCTGTGAAGGAAGGCCGTGAGGTACGTCCTGACCTCCGCTGCGGTATCTGTGGTGAGCATGGTGGTGAGCCAAGTTCTGTGAAGTTCTGTGCCAAGATTGGCATGAACTACGCATCTTGCTCTCCATTCCGTGTGCCCATCGCACGCCTCGCCGCCGCACAGGCTGCCGTAGAGGAATAATTAAAGAAAAGTCCTGCCAACTTCGGCAGGACTTATCCTCAAAATAAATCCCTCGCTCATCAGCGGGGGATTATTGTTTGTGCTTAATATTGTCTGAGGGCGGCTATGAGCTCGCTGTTTTCCGTTTTGGTGCCGATGGTGATGCGGAGGCAGTTCTGGCAGAGCTGCACGCGGGTGCGGTTTCTCACGATGATGCCGCGATCCACCAGATAGTTGTAGATCTTTGTCGCATCCGTCATCTTCGCCAGGAAGAAGTTGGCATCCGTTGGGTACACCTTCTCGCAGATGGGAAGCATCGCAAACGCCTCCATCATCCTTCTACGTTCCTGGAGCAGTATCTTCACCCAGTTGTCCACCTCAAAGGGATCCTTCAGTGCCTCCAGAGCCTGCTGCTGCGTCAGCTGGTTCACGTTATAGGGATACTTCACCTTATTTAATATATGGATGATCTTCTCAGAGGCGAAGGCCATACCCAGACGGATGGCTGCGCAGCCCCACGCCTTCGACATTGTGTTGAGCACGATGAGGTTCGCGTACTTTGCCAGTTCCGTGCGCAGAGGCTTCTGTGAAGAGAAGTCGCTGTAAGCCTCGTCGACGATGACCAATCCCTCGAAGCCCTCAATCACCTTCACCACCTCTTCGCGGTTCAGACAGTTGCCTGTGGGGTTGTTGGGCGTACAGAGCCAGATGATCTTCGTGTGCTCATCTGTCGCTGCGAGCAGCTTCTCTGCGGTCATCTGATACTGCTCGTCGAGCAGCACAGGGCGGTACTCGATGTCGTTGATGTCGGCACATACCTTATACATGCCGTAGGTGGGTTCGATAGCCACCACGTTGTCCTTGCCTGGTTCACAGAAACAGCGATAAGGCAGGTCGATGGCCTCGTCGCTGCCATTCCCCAGGAAGATATTCTCTGCTGGCACGCCCTTCACCTTCGCAATCGCAGCCTTCAGTTCCAGCTGCAGTGGGTCAGGGTAGCGGTTGAATGGCTGATTATAGGGGTTCTCATTCGCATCGAGAAACACCCGAGCCTCCCGCCCAGCGTACTCATTCCTTGCAGAACTATATGGAGCCAAGCTCCAAATATTCTTTCGGGTAAGTTCTTCTAGTGACTTCATTTGATACTGTTGATTCTGATGGTCATTGCGTTCTTGTGGGCTTCGAGCTGCTCGGCTTCGGCCATGAGCTCTACGGCGTGGCCGATACTGCGGATACCATCCTCAGTCAGATGTTGGAACGTCACCTTGCGACAGTAGCTGTCGAGGTTCACACCGCTGTAGGTAGTCGCATAGCCGTGAGTAGGCAGGGTGTGGTTCGTGCCGCTGGCATAGTCGCCAGCACTCTCACAGGCGTAGGCACCCATGAACACACTGCCTGCATTGATCACCTTCGCAGCCAACTTCTCATAGTCGTGCGTCTGGATGATCAGGTGCTCAGGCGCATAGGCGTTCGAGAGGTCGATGGCCTCCTGCTTGTCCTTCACGAGCACCATCCGGCTGTTCTCCAGCGCCTTCTGTGCTATCTCCTTGCGAGGCAGCATGTCGAGCTGGCGGTTCACCTCTGCCTGCACGTCGAGTATCAGCTGTTCGGAGGTGGTGATCAGCATCACCTGCGAGTCGACACCGTGCTCAGCCTGCGACAACAGGTCGGCAGCCACAAACTCCACGTTAGCCTGCTCGTCGGCAATCACGCAGACCTCCGAAGGGCCTGCTGGCATATCGATGGCCACAGCGTGCAGGCTCACCTGCTGCTTGGCAGCCATCACGTACTGGTTGCCAGGACCGAAAATCTTGTACACCTTGGGTATCGACTCTGTGCCGTAAGCCATCGCTCCGATGGCCTGTACGCCGCCAGCCTTGAAGATCTTGCTCACGCCAGCGACGCGGGCAGCCACGAGGATAGCAGGGTTCACCTTGCCATTACGGCCTGGAGGGGTGCAGAGCACGATCTCCTCGCAGCCTGCGATCTTCGCAGGAGTGGCGAGCATCAGCACGGTCGAGAAGAGTGGGGCAGTGCCTCCTGGGATATAGAGACCCACCTTCTGGATGGCGACACTCTTCTGCCAGCATACGACGCCAGGCTGTGTCTCCACCTTCTTCGGCTTGAAGTGCTGTGCCTCGTGGAAGGTCTTGATGTTATAGTGAGCCAGCTGGATGGCGGCCTTCAGATCGGCACTGACCAGCTTCTCGGCTTCTTCCATTTCCTTTTCGCTCACTTCGAGTGTGGGCAGGTCCACGTGGTCGAACTTCAGTTCGTAACCCTTCACGGCATCATCGCCTCGTCGCTTCACGTCGGCCAGCACTGCAGCCACCGTCTCGTTCAGCTCCGTCGTGTCGAGATGTGGCCGCTCCACAATCTTCGCCCACTCACTCCGTTCAGGATATCTTATTATATTCATTTTTCACTTCTCACTTTTCACTTCTAAAGTATCATCTTCTCAATGGGCGTTACGAGGATGCCCTGAGCACCCATTTCCTTCAGCTTGCCGATAATCTCCCAGAACTGCTTCTGGTCGAGTACGGTATGTACAGAGCACCACTCATCGTCGGCTAGAGGGATGATCGTCGGACTCTTCAGGCCAGGCAGCACGTCGATGATTTCCTGCAGACGAGCTTTCGGTGCATTCATGCGAACATATTTTTTATCCTCGGCATCCTTCACGGCCTTGAAGCGGAAGAGCATCTGCTCCAGTATCTGGCGCTTCTCGTCGCTCATCTGCTTGTTGCCGATCAGCAGTGCCTCGCTCTGCATCACCACCTCTACCTCGCGCAGGTTGTTGCTCACGAGTGTCGAGCCCGACGACACGATGTCGAAGATACCGTCGGCCAGTCCGATGCCCGGACTGATCTCCACACTGCCAGTGATCACGTGGATCTCGGCGCTGATATGATGCTCTTCAAGGAAATGTCGGAGGATTCCGGGATAGCTGGTGGCAATCTTCTTGCCGTTAAACCACTCTACACCCTTGTAGTCGATCTCTTTGGGGATGGCCAGCGACAGTCGGCACTTCGAGAATCCGAGGCGCGAGATGATGTCAGCATCCTCGCCACGCTCTACGAACTCGTTCTCGCCCACTACGCCAATATCGGCCACTCCGCTGGCTACACTCTGGGGAATGTCGTCATCGCGGAGGTAAAGTACCTCCAGCGGAAAGTTCGACGACTGTACGAGCAGTGTGCGCTTTGAGGCGCTCACCTTGATGTCTGCCTCTGCCAGCAGATTCATCGTGTCGTCGAACAATCGTCCCTTTGATTGTACTGCAATTCTTAACATCTTTTTCTTTGTAAGTCTCAAAATCGGTTGCAAAATTACAAAATTTCCGTGTAATCTGTGCTATCCGTGCCTAAAAATTCGTATATTTGCACCGAATTTCTGAGTTAGTAGGCATTTCTGATGCGTTTTTCGAAAGATTATCTGCTCTTGGGGAGCATTCTGTGGCTCCTCTTACTCTCCTGCACGCATAAGCAGGAGCGCATCGTCACGCCCTACGGCTCAGTGCTCGATTCCGTCAACGTGTCTGAAGATTTCGACCTCGCTGATATCCAGACCAGCGGCGAGTTGATCATGGCCACGCTCACTGGTCCCGATACCTATTACGACTATCACGGCAAGTCGCTGGGCACCCAGTATCTCATCTGCCAGCAGTTTGCCGATTCTCTCGGTGTGCGCCTGCGCGTCGATGTCTGCCGCGACAGCTCCGAACTCGCTGAGAAGCTCCGTGCGGGCGATGTAGATCTTGTGGCGTGGGCTCAGCCTGGCAACATCGAAGCCGATCCTGAGAAGACCGATCTCGTAGAGACCCTGCGCCAGTGGAACCGCCCTTCGCGCGTCGAGGCTGCCAAGCAGGAAGAGACCGCCCTGCTCACCGTCAAGAAAGTGCGACGGCGTATCTTCTCGCCTATGCTCGACAAGAACAAGGGCATTATCTCCAACTACGACGGCTACTTCCAGCAGTACAGCCGCGATGTGCGCTGGGACTGGCGCCTCATGGCCGCACAGTGCTATCAGGAGTCGACTTTCGACCCCAAGGCCGTCTCCTTTGCCGGAGCCAAAGGCCTCATGCAGATCATGCCTGGCACTGCCGACCATCTGGGAGTGCCGCGCGACAAGCTCTACGATCCTGAGACCAACATCGCCGCTGCCGCCAAACTCATCAAGGAACTCCAGCAGGCCTTCTCGGATATCCGCGAACAATACGAGCGCACCAACTTCGTGCTCGCCAGCTATAACGGCGGTTCCCACCATATCCGCGATGCGATGGCACTGGCCAGTCGCGACGGCAAGAACCCACACCACTGGGCTGAGGTAGCCCCCTACGTGCTCAAGCTCGCCACGCCTCAGTATTACAACGACCCCATCGTGAAGTACGGCTACATGCGAGGTTCCGAGACCGTCGACTATGTTGAGAAGATCCGTGGGCGCCACGCCTCCTATCAGGGTGTCAAGTCGCCCCACATAGGCTTCCACCCCTCACAGCCCCGTAAGGCCGACAAACGTAAGAATAAATATGATTTAAAATCAGATTGAAATGAATTTAAGAAAGAATTACCTATGGATGCTGACCGTCATCCTTTCATACGGTCTTTTGTTGACTTCCTGTTCGAACAACGACAATTCGGATGTACCACCGATAGACGAGATTGAAGCACAGCTGCAGAAGATGACGCTGCGCGAAAAGGTCGGACAGATGTTCTTCGTGCGACTTGAGGAGCTCGACCCCTCGATCGAATGGAAAGCATACGCCGACCTCGACAGTCTCAAGACTCAGGAAGTGACGGAGAACATGAAGCGCCTGAACGAGCAGTATCCCGTGGGTGGCATCATCCTCTACGCATGGAACATCGACGACGAGACACAGCTGGCTCGTATCATCTCGCAGATTCGCGCGCTCAACGGCAATCCGCTGCTCTGTATCGACGAGGAGGGAGGCCGCGTGTCACGTATCGCCAACAACCCCAAGTTCAACGTCAAGAAGTACGAGTCGATGGCCGCTATCGGTGCTACGGGCGACCCGCAGAATGCCTACGAGTGTGGCCATACCATCGGCACTTACCTGAACCGTTATGGCTTCGACATCGACTTCGCCCCAGTGGCCGACGTCAACACCAATCCTGATAACATCATCATCGGCCCTCGCGCCTTCAGCGAAGATCCTGAGTTAGCAGCCTCGATGGTGGTCAATTACCTGCAAGGACTGAAGGATGCAGGTGTCACTGGCTGTATCAAGCACTTCCCAGGTCACGGTGACACACAGGCCGATACCCACACGGGCTACGTACAGTCGCTGAAGACGTGGGATGAGATGAAGATTTGCGAGATGGTGACCTTCCGTGCAGGCATCGACTGGGGCTGCCAGCTGATTATGACGGCTCACATCGCCGTACCTAATGTCACTGGGTCATCCATTCCCTCCACGATGTCGCCAGTCGTCCTGCAAGACAAGCTGCGTGGTGAACTGGGCTATCAGAACATCATCATCACCGACGGTATGGAGATGGGTGCCATCACCCAGCACTACTCCAGTGGTGAGGCCGCTGTGGGCAGCATCCAGGCAGGCGTCGACATCGTCCTTGGCCCTCGTTCTTTCACTGAGGCCTTCGATGCCGTCATCGCCGCCGTGAACAACGGCACCATCAGCGAGGAGCGCATCAACCAGAGCGTCCGCCGCATCCTGACCCTCAGAGCCCACCGCGACTAGGGCATGATTGCTTCCGACTATAAAAGACGGTTCTCAATGAGTCCTCACTCATTGAGAACCGTCTGAGTTCATGCCCTTTTTTGAGCACGGAGATCAGGGGGACAGATTGATCCCTTTACGTTCGGTCGAGATGACAAAACCCCTCTGAGACGACACAATTCCGCTGCTTCGCCTGAGGATTGTCGCAGATCGCAGCAGGTGTCGCCACAACTTCAGTCAAAACTCTGCATATTATTTGGAATCAATCAAAAATCCCCTTACCTTTGCATCAGTTTTTTGATTCATATGCATTAGTTTGATAGTTATAAAATGTTTGTTATTCTGAGTTAGTTCGTTTTTTCTAATTGTTTGTTTTAGGTTTCAACACATAAGGCTCGCAGGGATGCGAGCCTTATGTGCTTTATACCTTTTTGTAACTATTAATTTCAATATTGATTTCCGTTTTGAACTTTCTCACATAGATAAAATCTGTGAGGGCAAAGTTCATGTGCTGGAAGAGTTTGTGGAACTGGCTTATCAGATGCAAATCCTTTGTCAGCTCAGGATCAAGTCCTTCATTCCAGTTTGGCGGTGGGCAATCCATGCCAATGAAAGAATCGAAGGATTCATCTTCATCTCTTGGAAATGTAAGAGTCAAGACAGATGCGCCATCAGCATATAATGGATTCAAATCCTCATCACATAGAGCATACCATAACTCCTGCCTGTCACCACCCTGTATAGGATGTAAAGCTGGATAATCAGCATCGAAATAGCACTTTGCTGTCAGTTCCATCTCTTCGCCATCAGTCTCATCAATGTTTTCTATCATCTTATCCCAGATACGATGAGCGCGATCATACATTTCACGGAGAGCCTCACGGAGAGCGTCATTGAAAGCAATAATATCAGGCAGGAAATCCTTCTGATGAGCAAGAACCTTCTTGTTGATGATACTCCTACGCAATGCCAACAGATAATCGTCATCGGATTCATAACAACGAGCACTCTTGTATCTATAAATGATTTCCCTCTCAATGGCCTCTATACTATACTCAAAAAGACCACAATCTTCAAATTCTATCATATTCATACGCTAATCCCATAAATTTCTGAAATGCTTGCGGAATAAATCCAATCCTTCTTCAATAGTCTGTTCTTCTTCATCGCTGAATGATGTAATCTGTTTCAGCAATTCAAATGCATCAATCATTTTCTGAATGGCCTTATTCCATTCTGCTATTCCCTTAAACGCAGGACAATAGCCATGCTTGTCAAGAGCCTTGAATGCTTTTAATCGAGCAGCAATCACCCCAGCCAAATAGTTGTCAGTGTTCCAAACCTCTTCTATGGGGTAGTCATTCTTATAACTCCAATTCTCAGCGGAGTCATCTTTCTTCTTCCTTTTCATACAGAATCAATATTGTTAATCCGACAAATCACGATAATACTTGCAGAACAATTCCACGCCTTGATCAACCGTCCGTATATCTTCATCATAAGACGGGGAATAATCCTTTACCAATTCGAATGCATCGATCATCTTCTGAATGGCATTGTTCCAATCCTCCAGGCTCTCGAAATCTTCTGGCCATCCGTGCTTATCGAGTGCCTTGAATGCTTTCAATCGAGGGGCAATCTCTCGTGCCAAATAGTGATAAGTCCCCCAGACTTCACTTATTGGATAACCATTTATATAGTCAATAGAGTCATCATATTTCTTTTTCATATTGCTTGCCAATTAATGGATGTTCAGAATTAAATGTTGCATAGTTGATACGGACTTGTCTGCCCAATGAGGGATCTGTGGCTACAAGGATGTCGCTGGATTTGCAATTGCCTATAAGGAGCTTGCACAAGCGTTGTTCATCCTGAGTCAGTTCTTGGTGCCATTCGCCAGTGGTCAGAACCACTACCATTCTGTCTAATCTGGTATTGATATCTTCCAACTCCAGCAACTCACAAAGATACTTGGCCCCATTGGTATTCTCATCCGCATACGATGTAATAGTTTCTGGACTGAACAAGTCAGACTGGAACAGGCCACACAATTGGTCCAAACTCATATTGTTTCTTTCGTCACTCAAAGCCGGAATGGCCTGAACGATGAACCTGCCGATGGCTGCCATACGCTCATAGTAGTGCGCCATAAACTCTCTGCGAAACATCTTCTTCCTTTTAATCTTGTTCATCGAAGCGCTAATACACCAGAAATAGTCTTTGGCCTTGCTGAACAATTCTTGTTTCTTTGATGGCGCTAATTCTCTAACAGAAGGTATGTAGCCACCATTTCTGCGGATGACGGAGAAACACTTCTCTGCACGTGCCTTGTTATATACAAAGTCATCCCACCTATCTTTGTGGTATTTGTCGAGTTTGAAAAATCTGAATTCTTCCTCCTGTTGTTCTCTCACAAAACCATAGAATGAGGTATGCCAAATACAACAAGCCGCAATTTCTGCATTCGTAGCCTTGACCTCAGGGTCAATGACGATTTCTTTTGTCAGTGAATGCTCCCAATAATCTCCCTCCATAGGGTGGGCATCGAGATGTGCTTCGTCCCATTTACTCATGGAGATATGGCACACGTCAGAATTTGCATCATCATGATGCTTTGGTGTCATCAGGCGCAGCATATCGAAATGAATCTTATACCATTTCAAATTACCCTCTGCATCTGGATACATCTGCAAAAGACAGGGAGCCACCTCCTCGAATGTAACGCTGTTCAATAATTCTTTGAAAGTCATAATCTGTTCTTTTATCTTTTTCGTTCACAATGCAAAGATAAAAGAAACCCCTGCCGTTTTGGGGCAGAGGTTGAGTTTTTCTGTTTCGAGCTTATTATTGTGTTGTAACTAAAACCTGTAAGTATTACTTCTTTTCCTATTTTGTATTTTCTAATATGTTTTCTCTTTTTATTCCATTCTTAAACGTTATTAATTGTACTTGCTCAGTATTATTATCTTGTGGCTCATAATAACTAGGGCGATGTAAAACGACAAGTCTTTCCCTAACAAAATCCCTGTTTAAGTATTTCAGCACTTTGTCGAAACAAGACTCTTCTGTTCCATCTATACGGACTCGTTCCAACTGGGACAATCCTATTACTCGAATGTTCTTTTCTTTTGCGATATGGTCAAGAAAATGCCAAATAGCAATTAGTTCTTCTTTCCTTTCCAAGCATTCTATACCTTTGACAAAATCCATCAGTTCTACATAGTCGAGAATAATGGTATCAAAAGTATATCTTCTTGACAAAACGAACGATATATCCTGTATTGAAAGAAGAGGCATATCAAATATGCAACATTTCCATGCAAGAGTATCATCATCAGAAGTGTCTACATCTATATGATCACACCCCATATTGACATAAAGAACGCTTTCCCTATGATAAGTTAACCACTTGGCAATTTTGCATGCAAATATTGTTTTGCCAACACCTGGACCAGATGCCAGAATTGAGACTTTTCCTTTTGGAAATAATTCATCTATCACTTTTATCTCACTTGAAAAACTTTTTTTTTCATTCTGCATAACTTTATTCTTTAATCACTGTGCAAAGATAAAAGAAACCCCTGCCGTTTTAGGGCAGAGGTTAAATATTTGTTTGGAGTTTTTTATTCTGGCAAGTCAGTTTCTCGATACTCTTTCATCTTAGACAATAATAGATTAAAGAATTCTACGATTTTACTATCATCGCTACCAACATCTGCTACGAAGTTTGTGTTGGCATCCTTTTTAAATAGTTTCGTCTCATCACAAACTCCTTGAACCATAGTCAGGAATTTTTCTGGATGATTGCCTTTGGTCATTGTCGAGAACGAGAATTGCTTGTTATTGCAGGATATACCTATTGAAACAGTGCCATTTGCCTTAATATATCTATTATTTTTATTATTGCACCAATATTCATAAATGAGGATTCCATTCCTGTCTATTCTTTTATTTGAGCCTTTGGCTACGATGTTTTGCATGAGTTCGTACAACCTCGAGTCGTTTTTAGGAGCCAAGATAGACTCGAAGTTGACTATTGTTTTACTCCTATCTTCCTCATCAAAAGAATTGTCCTTATCATAGAGTTCTTTGTATAAGGCATCAGAAATAACAAATAGTTGGCTCAGCATATTATTGCTATCTTTCTCGTTATTCTTAATACCAACAACAATCTTTCGGACTTGCTCACTTATTATTTTTATTGCTTCAGATTTGGTATGCATTGCAATATATGACACCTGAAACTGCAATTCGATTTCTTCATCAGCAGTAATTTTCTGGTCTTTAACCACATCACACAATTTCCTAAGGAATTCCTGGTAGATACGCAACTTCTCCTCGAATACTTTGGTTTCAAGAAGCCTGTATTTTTCCTTGTCTTTTTGTTCAGCTTCAAATTTCCGTTGATCTAAAGTCTGTATCTTTTGGAATTCTCTTTGAGCTTGAGTAGATTCTTCCTCGAATTTCCTCTGTTTCTCATTCAGTTCTTCTTGTTGTCTGCGCTGGAAAATGAGCAATAAAGCAGTTATTACACCTGTTGCTGCAACACTTAACATGGCTGCAATCAACTGTTGATAGGGTTCAAACCCTTTAAATACACCCATGTATGATGCACTTAAAATGATGGTAAGGAATAAGATAAAAACAACGATCAATCCTAAGCCATATCCTCCTACGATTCTATTATTTGTAGCCATATTTGTTTAGCTTTATTTATCTACGATGCCAACTAAGTCCACCATTATTTGAATAATACAGTCCTTTGGTTGTTGTAGCCAGAATGTCCCGACCATCAGCAACTATCTGAATGAAAGAACCTGCAAGATTGCCTGTATAACGACTATGCCAATTACCTCCGCCATTTGTAGAATTAAAAATACCTTTGGAGGTACATGCGATAATCTCTGATCCATAATCTAATAAATCAATGAAATTACCTGCATGTGTGCCAGTATATCGAGTATGCCAACTTCGCCCGTCGTTAGTGGAATACTCAATATAGTTCTTTTGGGTGTTGATACGGATTAACTCCCTTCCGTGCAGAATCATTTGTGCCATAACTCAATAATGTCTAATTCATAAATGCTGTTATGTTATCAACAACAGTTTGTCTATATTCGCTTGTTAAATATGCAGACGGATGAGGAACAGCTAGGAACGGGAAGCCATTGAATTGCCCTTTATAAATACCAGGGGCTGTCATTTCATAATTTATGTCGAATATTTTAGTACGATTGACTCTGTTTAATTTTTCCAACATTCCTCCACCACCCAAAAAAACAATTTTTTGGGGTGCTAACAACTTTATCAGATCCAATGAATAAGGAATTGATTGTATTAACAATTTATTAGGTAGATGATTAGCCTTTTTTGAATTGAAGAAAGACATGTTGGTAAGCACAAACTTTTCTTCTTTTTCAAGAGGGTTCCTAGGTAAGACATCCTTAAAGTACGCTTTTAATCTCCACCAAAAGAGCCATTTCTCTCTGTCATCCCAACTGGACCTGTCGCTCTCTTTGAAATAATTTCCATGAATAAGATGTTCACCATCCATATCTCCACCATTCAAATCCCATCCTTTACTTGTCTTCTGATCATTATATAGTCCATCTGATCCAGGATTGATTCCTAATACAATAACTTCTGGCTTCCCAGTTATTTTAGTAAGGTCAGACTGGGTGTAAAAACTTGGTGCTTTATCTTTAAGATCATTTGCAATTGCAACATACCCTTTGGCGGTTCTGTCAGCCCATTCTCTAAGTTCCTTTTGAATATCCATAATAACAATAAGTTTAAGTTTTATAAAACATATATTAATGACAATTCCATTTCTTTTGCTTCTGAAGAGAATTTTCTCGTCTGCCAAACAACATTCAAGCCATCCATGCAATCGGCAAGTTTTTCAAGTAAGTCTGAAGGATCAGACGAGCCACATAACGTTACAACGACTTTCTTTGAGGAACGTAGTTGGGCCAGGTATTCATTTCTGATAGCGTCAATGATGCTCTGCAGTTGCTCTTCATCGTTGGCTCCTTTTCCTTTGATGCGAACTTCATAGACACAATCTGCATCGTAGATGTCTTTGATGTCGTGGTAATCAATGGAAACAAGGCCATGTTGCTGCAAGATTCCACAAACAACAGCATCGATGTTTTTCCATTGATAGGGCCAAGGGCCTTGGTAAGCATTATACTCAGCTATGGCTGCATCTCGTTTTTTGTCAAAATCACGTTCAGCTTGTTCAAAATCCTCATCAGAAATTCTTTTTGCATCATATAGTTCGCC
>JAEEGJ010020224.1_pt1 | contig 14530 bp, 10 predicted proteins | sample 8958761 | NCBI WGS metagenome assembly JAEEGJ01 (sample SAMN16246546, study PRJNA631951) | gut metagenome | biome: gut microbiome; feature: rumen; material: RS-attached | host: Bos | place: Iran: Karaj | collected 2018-10 | reverse complement strand
CCAACTTATGACCATCAACGATGCCAATGGCAAGCGACTGGTTCGAAGCGGAGAGACCAACCTTGGCAACTTCGTAGCCGATGCTTTTCGATGGTATGGTGATGCACAACTGGCTTTCTCCAACGCTGGTGGCATTCGTCAGAACCTTCCCAAGGGAGATATCACCTATGGCAATCTGCTTGAGACACAGCCTTTCAGCAACGAGATGTGCGTGATTCGAATTTCGGGTCATCTCCTTTGCGATGTGCTCGAAGTAGGAGCAGAGGCATTGCCCGATGAATCGGGATTCTTCGTTCAACCTTCCGGGTTCCGCTACACCATCGACAAGAATGCATTGCCTCGTGTCTCGGATGTGCAGGTACTTAACGACAAAGGTGAGTACGAACCCATCGATATGGACAAGGAATATACACTTGCCACATTAAACTATAATCTTTCGCAGTACAATGGTTTGATGCTCAACTGCGAACTTATCAAGCAAAACATCGGCCTTGATGTAGAGGCACTTTATAACTACCTGACCAATCCTCTCAAAGGACGAATCGGCTCAGAATATGCCCATCCTCAGGGAAGGATAATCATTAAGTAGATGTTGTGAAGAGTTCGAAATTTCGTTATCGTCATGACGTAATTCCGAAATAACGAAATCTTATGTACTATAATCTAAATCAAATTTCACAAATCCTGGGTTGCACGCTGCGAGGCAATCGTTTGGCCACAGCCAATACCCAGCCAAAAGTCTCCTTGTTGTTGACCGACAGCCGCAGTCTGTCGTTTGCCGATCATACACTCTTCTTCGCCATCAAGACCACGAAGGGTGATGGACATCGTTATATTCCTCAACTCTACAACCAGGGTGTGAGGGCATTTGTCATCTCTGAAAGTAACGAGGAATTTCGAAACACCTGTCCCGAGGGATGGTTCCTTGTGGTGCCCGACACACTCAATGCATTGCAGAAACTTGCAGCAGCCCATCGACGTCAATTTACCGACATACCAGTCATTGGCATCACCGGCTCTAACGGAAAGACCATCGTCAAGGAATGGCTTTATCAGTTGCTGAGTCCTTACCGTAATATCGTTCGTTCTCCGAGAAGTTACAATTCGCAAATCGGTGTACCTCTAAGTGTTTGGCAACTCGACAAGGATTGCGATCTTGCCATTTTCGAAGCGGGAATCAGTCAACCGGGTGAGATGGATAAACTGGAATCCATCATCAAACCGACTATCGGCATCCTTACAAATATCGGCACAGCCCACGATGCAGGTTTTGAGTCGCAACAACAGAAACTCGTCGAGAAACTCTACCTCTTCCGCAACTGTGACGTCATCATCTACAATGCTGATATCCCAGGCATCAGCGATGCCCTTGAGATAGCAGGTGTCGGTGCTCGAAGCATGTCGTGGACACGTCGGCATAAGGATGCACAGATTACCGTACTGAATGTAGAGCGCACCGAAACCTCAACTAAGGTGAATTACCTTGTACTGGGAATTGAAGGTAGTTTCACCATCCCGATGACCGACGACGCATCGTTCGAGAATGCGATGCAATGTCTCTGCCTGATGGTCTATCTGGCCATTCCTCCGACACAAATTGCCGAGCGAATGAGTCTTTTGGCACCACTTGCTATGCGTCTTGAGGTGATGGAAGGAAAGAAGGGTTGCATGATCATCAATGATGTTTATAGCAACGACTTGACCTCCTTGCAGGCTGCACTCGAATTCCAGAAACGCCGCAGTGTGCCTTCTTTGACCAATACACTTGTTTTGAGCGATGTGCCGCAAGTGCCTTTGGACGAATCTCATCTTTGTAGAAGGGTGGCACAACTTTGTCAAATCTATGACATACGCAAACTCATTCTCGTCGGCGAAAGTTCGATGCATTCGAAGCAGATCATGCTCCACGAACTGAATGCTCTTGGCCAGCACATTTCGACTTCTTTCTTCGAATCGACCGAAGACCTGCTCGAAAGCGAAACGATTCAGCAGTTCCAGAACGAACTTATTCTTCTCAAAGGTGCTCGTGCCTATCAGTTTGAACGCATCAGCGACGAATTGCAACTTCGTCGTCATGAAACAATACTTGAGGTTGACCTCGATGCCATCGTTCATAACCTGAACAGTTATCGCAGTCATCTCAAGCCTGAAACGAAATTGACGTGCATGGTCAAGGCATTCGGCTACGGTACAGGTAGTTACGAATTGGCAAAGACACTACAAGATCAGAACGTCAATTACCTGGCTGTGGCTGTTGCAGACGAGGGTGCTGAACTTCGTCGTCAAGGCATCAGCACCCGCATCATGGTGATGAATCCGGAAATGTCAGCGTTTCGTACGATTATCGAGAATCGCCTGGAACCCGAGATTTACAGTTTCCGACTCCTGGATGCATTTGTCAAAGAAGCACAACGCATGAGTGTGACCAACTATCCTGTGCATATCAAGATTGACTCTGGTATGCATCGCCTTGGTTTCCAATTTCCGGAGATGGAGGAACTGATCAACCGTTTCCGTCATCAGAATGCCATTACGATACGTTCCGTGTTCAGTCATTTCGCCACTGCCGATGATCCTGCACAGGAAGATTTCGTGCACGAACAGAAACGTCGTTTCGACCAATGTGCTGACATGTTGAGAGCTGCGTTCCCCAATAAGATTCTGCGTCATATCTGTAATTCGGCAGGCATTGAGGTTTATCCACAATATCAGATGGAGATGTGCCGACTTGGCATCGGGCTCTATGGCTTCGAGGCTGCACCAGTCAACATGGATTTGCTGCCCGTGGCGACACTTCGTACCACAATTCTGCAAATCAAGGACATCCCAGCCACCGAGACCATCGGCTATATGCGCAATGGCAAACTTAAACGAGATTCGCGTATTGCTATGGTTCCCATCGGTTATGCTGATGGATACGATCGCCGACTTGGCAATGGCAATAGCGAGATGCTTGTCTATGGTCTTTCTGGCAACAACGAAGGCAAACTCTGTCCAACCATTGGTAATGTCTGCATGGATGTAACATTCCTCGATGTGACCGATTGCCCACAGGCACAAGAGGGGTCACAGGTTGAAGTCTTCGGCAAGAACCTGCCCTTGCAACGAATCAGCGACAAGTTGGGTACAATCACCTATGAGGTGCTTTCTACCGTTTCGTCGCGTGTGAAACGTGTTTACTACAAGGAATAATTAACTCGTTTAGATAATTCAGAAACCTCGTGGTTCGCAAACTATTAACAATATTAACCTGCATCCTTCTATGTCACGCTATGTCTGCCCAAGACACAGCCGATACGACGTTGATGCGCTATCTGCGAAACGAGGGACTGATATCCTATCCAGCACGCGACATTCGCATCTATACCAATGCGCATGACAAACTCGTGGACCTCTTCCAAGACATCGACAATGCCAAACGCAAGGTGTGGATTGAGTATCTGATCATTGCTAACGACAGCATCGGCAAACTGTGTATGCAGCACCTCGAACAGGCTGCCAAACGTGGATGCGAGGTTCGCATGATGACCGACGACTATAAGGACTGGGAGCGTGGATACGGGATGCGCACCAAAGAGGGTATGGATAGCATACGCAACCTCGGTATCGATTTCGTGACATTTGACCGATTCCGATTCCCGTGGTATAACCACATCTGTCGAGACCATCGAAAGATTGTGAATATTGACGACAGTATCGGCTACATTGGCGGCTTCAACATTGCCGACTATTATGTCAATGGCAATCCTTCTTACGGCGGTTGGCGCGATACCCACATCCGAATCACAGGTGCTGCTGTCGAGGGAATGGCAAAGTATTTCCACCAGCAATACCAATATCGTGGAACGGGAGGCAAAGGCAAGTACACTTTCGCCCGATACCTCTTCGACGAAGATTATCGGAACATTAACGAGCAGACTCCCAAGGTGGTCTATTTCGAAAGAGGAAGGGCAAACAAAAAGAAAAAGGCCGAGGCACGCAATGCCATTATAGCGGCTTTTGATGCAGCACAAGACACAATACGTCTCGTCTCGCCCTATCTCTTGCCCACGCATACTGTTCGTCAGGCAATGATTCGAGCCATCGATCGTGGAGTGCACGTCGAAGTGCTCTTTTCGAAAAAGGGTGATATGGATATGCTCTCCTATGGCAACTTCCACTTTGCCAAAAGGCTTATCCGACATGGTGCACATGTCTTTCTCTACAAAGGCAGTTTCCATCATAGCAAAATCATGATGATTGACGGGACCGTCTCGATGGTAGGAAGTGTCAACCTGAATTCGCGTTCCCTCAAATGGGACTATGAGGCTGCCTGTTTTGTTTTCGACAAAAAGACGACTGCTGAACTCAATCGCATTTTCGAAGAGGACAAGCTGCAATGCGACACATTCAGCCTCGAATACTACAAGCAGGAATTCCCTCGACAATTCCGACACAAAGGCTGGTGGGTCGATCGCTTCCTGACTCCGTTCTTCTAACTTTCAATTACCTTTTAATAAATCCAACCCATGCTTAACGATTATCTCCTTGGTCTCGACGACCTCAAAACACTGCATCAGTACCTTCATGATGTACCTTACGACGTGATTCGCAACAAACTTTATACTTGTTACGATCTGTTCGATGACTTTGATCCCTACGACCCGATGAGTTTCCAACGCTGCTTGGATACCCGTGTCTTTATGCACGTGACGAAGACGGGCAAGCAGTCCACCAGCCGTCGAGAGAACGTAGCACGCGGCATCCACGACACCTGTATCCTGAATGCAATGCAAGCATTCCTCCATGATTATGACCAAGTGCAAGTAGTTGGAGTCATGGGAGGTCACGCCATGCTTCGCACCGATGCGGCATATCATCAGACCGTAATGATCAGTAAGAAACTGACTGAAAATGGATTCCTGATGATCAGCGGTGGAGGTCCGGGTGCAATGGAAGCAACACACCTTGGATCATGGATGGCCGGCAGAACCGACGAGGAGGTTGAAGACGCATTGAAGATATTGGCACCTGCACCAGATTTCAAAAGTCCAGGATGGTTATCAACAGCTTTTGACGTAATCAGCAAGTATCCACAAAGCAATTACAAGAGTCTTTCCATCCCCACATGGTACTACGGACACGAACCTCCGACAATCTTTGCCACGCATATTGCCAAGTTCTTCAACAACAGTATCCGTGAAGATACCATCCTCACCGAAGCATATGGAGGACTCATCTACATGCCAGGTAGTGCCGGCACGTTACAGGAGGTCTTCCAGGAAGCCGTTCAAGATCATTACGTTTCGTTGGGATATGCAAGTCCTATGGTCTTTGTTGGCAGAAAATATTGGACCGAGACTGTACCTGTCTGGCCCTTCATACAATATATGATGGATACAGGACAATACAAGAATCTTGTTCTTGACCTTTGCGACACCGTCGACGAGATTGTTCAGTCAATATTGGATTTCAGATTCTCAAGACCTCCTAAACAATGAAACGATTACTCATCACTATCTTTGCTTTGCTGACATGTTTTATAATGAAGGCGCAGGAAAACCTTGCATTTATGGACAATGCCGAACCGACGAGAATTGATCTTTGGCAGACGGGTCATCAGCCCAATTCCCGTTTGCAAGGCGATGCACTACCGACCGATTCCATATCGCGTCAACGCATCTGGCGCTGTGGAGTTCCCCGCATCTATGCTTACCAACCTGTGGTCGAAGAACGTTCAAAGACGGCAGTCATCCTAATTCCTGGAGGAGGCTACATCAAGCAGGCCTATGAGGTTAGTGGAGTAACGCTGGCCAAATGGCTCAACAGCATTGGAATCACGGCATTCGTGCTGCTTCATCGTCTGCCCAATCAATCCGAACTCATCGACCCATGGAAGGCTCCATTGCAGGATGCACAACGAGCCATCCGCTATGTGCGTGCCCATGCCGAAGAATATGGAATTGACCCGAATTGTATCGGTGTGATGGGAACCAGTGCTGGTGGACATTTCTCGGCTTGCGTCAGCACTATTACCGAAGACTGGTCGGCAATTGGTGATGAGTACGACAAGATTCCGTTCCTCCCAAACTTCGCCATTCTCGTAAGTCCCATCATCAACGAGTTGGAGAGCGAAACTGCTGGCAAACGTCTGGATTTGTGCGGAGCTTCGAAGGATGATCCTATATGGTCAAAGTTGTTCGCCATCGACAAGAGCGTGTCTTCGGCTAATCCTCCGACACTGATGATTCATGCTTCCGACGACCCTGCTGTGCCCGTATTAAATAGCGTAAAGATGTTCCAAGCACTCAAAAGGGCAGGGGTGGAGAAATGCTCCATGCACATCTTCCCCTTCGGCAAACATTCCATCGCAATGCGTCATCAGCCAGGAAGCACTGCTCTCTGGCCGGAAATCGCTGAAGAATGGATGAAGGAGATTGGCGTTTTTGAGTAGGGTATTATAGTTTCTATAGTATTTATAGCGACTATAGTATCTATAGGAACTATAAGAACGATAGGAAATATAGAACTATAGGAAATATAGGAAAAATTTCAATAATATAAATTGAAAGAGCAGCCCATATGAGCTGCTCTTATTTGTTATAGGGTTCCCCATTTGCTGGGCTTCTTTCCGAAGAAGACTTCCAACGTACCACCTGCCACGATGTCCTTGTGGTCAATCCATGTTCGGTTCACAGGTATGCCATTGAGCAGTACTTTCTGCACATAGATGTGCTTATCGGAATTCTTATGAGTGATGATTCGGAAGGTCTTTCCATCGCCAACTTGCAGCGTTGCATCTTTCACGATAGCACTTCCTATCTGCCACTTGCCGCCGCACGGCTCCACCTGATAGAGACCAAGGGATGAGAGGATATACCAAGCCGACATCTGACCGACATCCTCGTTTCCGCAAAGTCCTGCCGGCTGGTCGGTATAAAGTTCATTCATTACTTGTCGTACTCGACGGGCAGTCTTCCAAGGTTGTCCAACATAATTATATAAATAAATAATGTGGTGCGAAGGTTCGTTGCCGTGGGCATATTGTCCGATAAGTCCTGTAATGTCGGGATTGGCTTCCGCGTTCAGTTCACTCGATGCAAGGAACAGGGAATCAAGACGGAAGATGAAATTTTCCTTGCCGCCGAAACATTCTACAAGACCTGGCACGTCGTGCGGCACAAGCCAAGCATATTGCCACGGATTACCTTCGGTATAATCGGAAGTCTGATGACACGGATTGAAGCCTTCTCGCGAACGGAACTCACCTTTGTCGTCCAAAGCGCGGAAGAACTGCAGTTGCTTGTCAAACATTTTCTTATAGCCCATACTGCGCTGATGGAAGTGGGCACTATCTTCCTTCATTCCTAATCGACCCAAAGCCTCAGCACCTGCCCAATCCGCAAGGAAATACTCCATACTTTTGCCAACGGGTTCCCAATCGTTGTGGTCGTAGGGCACATAGCCTAATTCCTCCATCCAATGCAATGAGCGGTTTTTCATCAGGAGACTCTCCTTGATGGCACGAGCTGCAATTGTAGTATCGATACCTGGAACAACTTTCAGAATCATATCGGCAAGAACGGGGACAGCCGGGCATCCTACCATACAATAGGTCTCGTTGTTCATCAGGTGCCAAACAGGCAGTTCGCCCTGTTCCTGATAGATATGAAGCATCGTCTGTGCATAATCGGGCAACTTGTCGCGCATGATGAGTGTGGCCAATGGATGAGCCGAACGGTAGGTATCCCAAAGCGACCAAGTGGTATAGTTCTGGAAATTACCTTCACGATACGCGTGATAATCGCTGCCCATATAGTCGCCGTTCACATCATTCCAAACCTGAGGAGCCACCATGAAATGGTACATACCTGTATAGAAGATACGCATCTCCCTAAGCGAAGGCATATTGACATCGATTCTTCCAAGTTCCTTGTTCCAAGCCGCATCAGCAGCTTCGCGTACTGACTCAAAGTCCCAGTGATTCAATTCTGCGATTCGATTATTGCGGGCATTGAAATAACTGGTAGGAGAGAGGGCAACTTTCACAAGGATAGGAGCGGAAAGGTCCGAGGGGATGCTCTCGTCCGAAGGATTCATAAGTGTAGAACGGGTCGAAGCAGTTTCATCGAACTTCAATACTCCGAACTTGCCATCCCATTGCATTTCCTTGATAGGCGCATTGGTTGTCAATTCGAAATAAACTTCCTGATGACTTGTCCAGCCATGACTGATTCGATATCCCACAATGGTGTGATCATCCACTTGTTCGATACGTGCCTGAAGCATACGGTCACCAACGCCATTTTCAAGGTCAACGATCAAACGACGATCATTCATCTCGTCCTGCCAAGTGAATCGATAGAGCGCCACACGGGTAGTTGTAGTAACTTCACAATTGATTTTGAACCGATCCAAGAGGACGCTGTAATAACCAGGGCGTGTGGTCTCGGTTTCATGACGATATGGCGAAGCAATGCCTAGTCGCGACAACTCGACATCTCCGACAACAGGCATCAATGCTACATCACCCAAGTCGCTGCATCCTGTTCCGCTCAAATGTAATTGCGCAAAACCCACAATCGAATCGCAACTCTCATGATAACCCGAGCACCAATCCCAACCCACTTTCGTCTGCGTAGGTCCGGCATTCACCATACCCTGTGGCACATTTGCTCCAAGAAAGACATGCCCATGGTCGCTTGTTCCTATCGTTGGATCAACATACTGTGTATAGTTTTGGGCGGAAAGGCCTGCGAAAGCAAGCATCAGCGTCAGGGGTGCAAAGTTTCTCATAGGTTATTTATTAATAAAGTGTTATGTACTCATAAGTGTTTCCCACCTCTTTTAGATATCGCTCGAAGTCATCATGGCTGATCACCACTGTGCCTCGACAATCATTGGGGTGGAATGATAAGGACGAAGCATTACGCAAGTTCTCGTCCAAGAAGAGATGTACATGATGCTCGGTGTCGTTGATTAGGCCAAAAGGAGAAACGCTGCCTGGCTCCAAACCAAGATAACGCATCATACGCTCGGGCGATGCAAAGGAAAGTTTGCCGCAAGAAGGCAGTCCTTTTGAAACAAGTGAAGCCTTTAAACGAGCCTCAAGGTCGTGGATGGCAAGATCATGGTCGCAGTCAAAGCATACCAAATAGTGCTTGTTTCCCTTATGATTGCGGAAAAAGAGGTTCTTGCAATGTACCGAGCCATCGTCCTTCCACCAGCGGCGGGCTTCCTCGATGGTCTTGCCTTCGGGATGATTATAATTTGTAAAAGGGATATTGTGCTCACGCAGATAATTCAATACGGTTTCTTCTCGTGTCATGATGGTTAAATTTTTGCAAAGATAAGGAATTAAAATGAAATTCATCCCATTTAAGTTCAAATATTTAATCTTTTAGACGAAATAATTTGGAAATAAAAGGAATTTGCTATATCTTTGTCGCGAAAATAAACACACTTAAATGTTTGAGATGTCAATGAAAAAGTGTTTGCGTCAAGTCGTTCTGATAGGTTTGCTCTCGATGCTTCTCCCTGGCTTCACAGCTTGTTCCGACAAGGCAAGGAATGAGAAAGGCAAGATAGCCGTAGTTATCTCCACGCTCAACAACCCGTGGTTTGTAGTACTGGGCGAATCTGCCGTAAAACGTGCTGAGGAACTTGGCTACGAAGCTGTGCTCTTTGATTCGCAAAACAACCCATCGAAGGAACAGGAGCATTTCGATAACCTTCTATCATCGGGTTACAAGGCTGTGCTTTTCAATCCTACCGATGCCGACGGAAGTGCAGTCAATGCCAAGGCTGCTGCTCGTGCTGGAGTGGGCGTGTTCTGTATGGATCGCGAAATCAACGAACCTGGCGCCTGCGTTACACAGATCTTATCCGACAACTATTCCGGTTGCATCCAATTGGGACAATACTTTGTCGAGGTAATGAATGGCCGCGGCAATTATGTCGAGATTCTCGGTATTGTTGGCGATAACAATACATGGGCACGCAGTCGAGGATTCCATTCGGTGGTCGATTGTTACGAGGATCTCCATATGCTTTCGCAACAGACAGCCGACTTCGATCAGAACAAGGCGATGGAGGTGATGGAGTCAATGATGCAGGCCAATCCGAACATCGACGCCGTCTTCTGTGGCAACGATGCGATGGCTATGGGTGCCTACCAAGCAGTATTGGGTGCAGGCAAGGAAAACCATATCAAGGTATTCGGGTTCGATGGTGCCGAGGATTGCGTCAATGCGATTCGTGAAGGAAAGGTTGAAGCCACAGGCATGCAGTTCCCCAAGACGATGGCTACAACAGCAGCAGAATTGGCTGACCGATGGCTGAAAGGCGAACGTGATCTTCCCAAGAAACTGCCTGTTGCCGTCGAACTCGTGAATGGAACAAATGTCTCACATTACGGACATTTCGGTCGTCTGGATTAAACGCAATGCTATGAAAAAGGTAATCAAATACGTCATCTTCGCCGCTTTGTTCTTTGTGGCTCTTTGGTTCTCGTTCTATACCGAGCCGTTGAGTGTCCGCAAGGAACGCGAAGCTTTGAAACAATATAAACCTGAGCAACTTGTCGAACATTATTGGAGCACAGGATTGCAGGATCTCGAAGCCAACGCTCTCGATGTAGCATCCTTTGTCAATGCATTACAGACTGATGCTCAATCGCTTCGCGAAAAATCGGGCCATGTCCTTGGCATAGGTTCAAACGTATGCTATGTGCTCAAAGGAGATGCCGAAAACGTTAGTTTTTCCGACAATGAGTTCCACTTCAAGATGAATGGCATCGATTTTAAGGTTCCGGCAAAATATATTTTCGGCAATACTGCCCGCGATGCCTGCGGATGGTTCAACATCGATGACTTCCAGAATACGATGGACTTCAATGCCGTCTCGGCTTGCATGAACCAGCGCATCAAGGAGCAGGTCATCGGCGACAAGGCACAGCACGCTGCCGATTTTACGAAATGTCATTTCTGTGGATCCATTGAGGTCAAACCCGATGCCAAGACTGTCGAACACTTGACGCTTTATCCCTATATCTTCGAACTGCAATGAATCAACCCTACCTCGAAGCCCGCAACATCACCAAGCGCTTCCCCGGCGTTCTGGCCCTCGACCACGTGAATCTTCGCGTGATGTCGGGGCAGGTCAATGCGCTGGTAGGGGAGAACGGTGCAGGCAAATCCACCTTGATGAACATCCTTTCGGGTGTCTATCCCGACTATGAGGGCGAAGTGCTGGTCGAAGGCGAGGTACAGCATTTCCAGTCGGTCACCGATGCACAGCAAAAAGGCATTGCCATCATCCATCAGGAACTGAATGTGATTCCATACCTCAACGTTGCCGAGAATATGTTCCTTGGGCGAGAGCCGCTCAATGTCTTCGGGCTTATCGATAAACGGCGAATGCATCGTGATGCGAAAGCGTTGCTCCAACGCCTGCATTGTGAGGTCGATACACATACGCCGATGATTGACCTTCGTGTGGGCCAACAGCAAATCGTGGAGATTGCTAAGGCATTGTCTCTCAAAGCCAAGGTGCTTATTATGGACGAACCCACCTCGTCGCTCTCCGAAGGCGAAACCATCCTGCTTTTTGATCTGATCCGCGAATTGAAGAGCCAAGGTGTGGGCATCGTCTATATCTCGCACAAGATGGACGAAATCAAGCAGTTGGCCGACTATGTCACCATCTTGCGCGACGGCAAGTTCATCAAAGAGATACCGATGGCCGAAACATCCATCGACGAGATTGTAAGCTTGATGGTAGGACGAGACAAGAAGGACTTCTTCGTCAAGCAGCCCCACAAATATGGCGACATCGTGCTCGAAACGCGAAATATTTGTCTCAAGGATTCCATCCATCCCGACAAGAACATCTTGACCGACATCAATCTGCACGTTCGAGCAGGGGAGGTGCTGGGTATTTATGGCTTGATGGGGGCAGGTCGAACCGAACTCTTCGAAACCCTTTTCGGCCTCTTTCCGCATGACACCACAGGCGAAGTATGGATGTGTGGCTCGAAGGTTAAGATTCGGCATCCCGAAGATGCTGTCCGCTGTGGTATGGCCTTGATTCCCGAAGACCGAAAGATTGCCGGACTTGTGTTGGGGATGAATGTCGGTCAAAACACTACGCTGGCATCGTTGGCCGAATGCCTTACAATCGGGCTTTTGGATAAGCGAAAGGAAGACAAGGTAGCCGAAAACTTTCGTAAGCGCCTGGGCATCAAGTCGTATTCGCTCGAACAACTGGCAGGACAACTCAGCGGCGGCAACCAGCAGAAGATTGTGCTGGCAAAATGGCTGCTGACAGGTCCTAAGGTGCTCTTCCTGGACGAGCCAACGCGTGGCATCGACATCCTTGCCAAGAACGAGATCTACAAACTCATGGACGAACTGGCAGGGCAGGGGATGGCGCTCATTGTAGTCTCGTCGGAACTACCCGAAATCATGGCCGTTTCCGATCGTATCATCACCCTGCGCGAAGGAGAAATAGGTGCGGAATTCAGTCGCGATCAATTCTCCGAAGCCTCCATCCTTAAGGCAGCTTTGCCGAGAGAGTAAACCCTTCGAACCTTTCAGAACCCTTCGAACCTTTCAGAACCACAATTTATGTCTATCCTCAAACAACCCGTTGTCAAGCCGCTCATCGCCCTGTTGCTGATGTGCCTGGCTATGACTTTCCTATCGGAGAACTTCGCCACCTCGGACAATCTGTTCAATGTGCTGCGCCAAACCTCTGTCAACCTCTGCATCTCGGTGGGTATGACGCTTGTCATCCTGACGGGAGGCATCGACCTTTCGGTGGGTTCGGTGCTTGCTCTGACGGGAGCCATTGCTGCAGGACTTACACGCGATGGACTTGAACTGTCTGGCATAGATACCTTCGTGGGCTTCACATTCTGGGGAGGATGCTTTGCTGCTCTTCTGTTGGGCGCCTTGTTGGGAGGATTCAATGGCTGCCTTGTGACACATTTCAAGGTTCCTGCTTTCGTGGCTACACTCGGCACGATGACGATTGCTCGTGGTCTTACCTTACTCTATACCGGAGGTTTCCCAATCACGAAATTGGGACATGGCTTCGAAGTGATGGGAACGGGGTGGTTCTTAGGTGTGCCGATGCCTGTTTGGATAGCGTTTGCGATTATCCTTTTCTTTGCATTCTTTATGGCCAAAACACGCACAGGCCGCTATATCTATGCCATTGGTGGCAACGAGAAGGCAAGTCTGTTGAGCGGTATTCGCACGGGCAAGGTCATCCTGTTGGTTTACACATTGGCTGGCATCCTATCGGCGGTGGCAGGTCTGCTCGTCACGGCTCGTCTCGATTCGGCACAGCCTAATGCCGGCACAGGGTATGAACTCGATGCCATCGCAGCGGTGGTGATTGGTGGCGCTTCGTTGAGTGGTGGCAAGGGTTCCATCTGGGGAACAGTTGTGGGTGCGCTCATCATCGGTGTGCTCAACAATGGCCTCGTCCTGCTCAATGTCTCGCCCTTCTGGCAGCAGGTCATCAAGGGCCTTGTCATCCTCCTTGCGGTAATCATGGATCGATACAGCAACCGAAAATCCTGATTTTCTTTAAGTTTACACAATAAAAGCGCTCTTCGCGCGTTATTAAGAGGTAATGACGGAATAACGGAATACCGGAATCCCGAACCCCCGAACCCCCGAAATAAATAATTCCCAAATTTATAATTTATTATCCCAAATCAAAATGAAAAAGATTTTCTTTGCAGCAGTTGCTGCGCTGGCTCTCGTTGCATGCTCGGGCGAGAAGTCCAATCCGAATGCCTACACCATCAACGGTATAGTGACGGGTGCTGATGGCGAGACCGTTTATCTCATTGATGGCAGAGATACCCTGGGCGTTGAACCCGTTCAGAATGGCGCCTTTACGTTCAAGGGTGATGTCGAAGCTCCAAAGCTTGTACACATCTTCATCAGCCGCCAACTCAACGGCGAGGTCTTCCTCGAGCCAGGTGTCATCTCCTTCAACTTCGAAGATCGTTTGCCTACTGGCACACCGCTTAACGATGCCAACAAGGAACTTAACGACAAGCTGGTGGCTATCGACGAAGCCTCCCGAGCCGAAAATGCCAATGCGGATAGCCTGAATGAAGTTTTTATTGCTGTTCTCAACGAAGCTGGTGTAGAGCATGCCGGCGATGCCTTGGGTCTCGATATCTTCAAGGCTCTGGCTATGATGAAGCCATTGGCTGAAATCGACAGCGTTATGAAGCTTTATCCTTCCTATGCCGCAGATCCAACTCTTCAGGATATTCTCGAGTCCAAGAAGGTGATGGAGGCAACGGGTGCAGGCAAACCCTATATCGACATCGTGGGTGTAGATGCCAATACGGGCAAGGAGTTCAAGCTCTCGGACGTTGTCGCCAAGGGAAAACCCGTCATTGTCGATTTCTGGGCATCGTGGTGCGGTCCTTGTCGTGCTGAGATCAACAACTACCTTTCGAAATATGCCAAGGAGTACAAGAACAAGGTGAACTTCGTGGGCATCGCAGTTTGGGAAAACGGCA
>JAEEGJ010020221.1_pt1 | contig 14531 bp, 9 predicted proteins | sample 8958761 | NCBI WGS metagenome assembly JAEEGJ01 (sample SAMN16246546, study PRJNA631951) | gut metagenome | biome: gut microbiome; feature: rumen; material: RS-attached | host: Bos | place: Iran: Karaj | collected 2018-10 | reverse complement strand
CGATGTGGATGGTCCTGGATGGAAAGGAATCAAAGAGGAGTGTTACTGGAACTGCAGCGACGGAAGGCATAAGCTGCTATGCGAGAACGTCATGTTCCTCCACGACGGGAAACCAAGCGAAGGACAGTACGACGGTATTCAGTTCGTGCTTTACGACAACGCCACCCGTCAGCTCAACCGCATCTGGGACAAGCAAATCATTGGAATCGATGACACTTGGGGATACGATTCCAACTACTCGACAGACCCTCATACTAATACTGCCAAAGTGAAAGACTGGCTTACTGGTGAACCGAAGACTATCACTTTGGAAGAGTTCAACAAATGGCTTGATGAAAAACCAACTTTCGAATATCATCTCCCCCGTCAGGGCAAAAACATCGAGTTGATAATCCATACTGCTCAGGGTAAAATCAACAGACAGCTTGTTTGGGACGGCCTTAAGTTCCGTGTGGAATAGAGACCCGCCGTGCAAAAACCGCTTTCGTCATCCCAAAAGCCTCTTTCGTCATTCCTATAGGCGGTTTCGTCAAAATCCTATAAATTGATAAACCGAAAATGACAATTTTTTGTTATTTTTGCAAAGATTTCTTAACTCAATCAACTTATTGGATGATGAAAAAACTGTTACTGTCAATTTGTGTCATCCTGTGCTGCTCGAACACAGCATGGGCGGATGATGTTGACAGCTGCCTCAGTTTCCGGCGGTTCACCACTCAGGACGGACTTCCTCAGATGCAGGCAGAGACAATATTCCAGGACAGCAAAGGCTATATCTATATCGGCACACTCTCTGGATTCGTCCGTTACGACGGACGAGAGTTTACCCCCTTCTTAAAAGGACACCGGGAAAATGTTGTAAGCTTTGCGGAGCCGGATGACGGGATTCATGCCCTTGGATTCCGTCGTCAGTGGAAGATTTCTGGACAACAGCTTGAGCAGTTGTGGATTGATCCTGAAAGACAACTGCTGCTGAACAATTTCAATTCTCCCGACTTTCCTAAGAATGTATTGTTGATGGAAGACGAGCGGGAACAGAATCGAGGAGTCTATTGCATGGAGAACCTGCGGCTGAAGCTACTTTTTAAAAATGATGTGCTTGATCAAATGCAGCCCGACCGGAAAGCATTTATTCAGGGTAACCGTTGTCTTGTTCCCACACCTCAGGGTCTCTATGAAGTAACGGTGGAATCACCATCTGCCACTAAACTCCTGACAACAAAGAATGATGTCTATAGTTTTGCACTGCTGAACGGTATGGTCACAGCATTTGCATCTGACGGTATATATACCCTGGAAGGCGACAGCCTGAGCTTGTCACTTGCCTTTCCATTTCCGGAGGCGGACTATGGACTGTTCGTCCGTCAAGACTCACAGGGGGGAGTCTATATCGCCGACGCCCATTCTCTTTATGTCTACGATGGGATAAGGGTACACCGTATATCATCCGGATTCAATCTCATCAAGAACCTGTTCATTGATTCTTGGGACCGGATATGGCTTGCCACATATCAGGGTGTCTATTGCTTCTTCCATGCCGATTTTATGAATTACCGGCTCACCGACACCAACGATATCGTGAGGGCGGTGGCTGCCGATTCCAATGGGCATGTCGTCTGCGGCACGCTCAACGGAAAGATCCTCGTCGATGGAAAAGTCGTCAGCGTGATGCCCGACAATTATTACCAGCCCAGTGCCGCGGTGGTGGGAAACGCTGTGTATTTGGTAGGCAATGGTGATGTGGCGAAAGTGGAAGGTACATCGGTGAGTTGGCTTAAGCTCCCCTCAGAGCCCTATAAGTTCATCACCAAGGCTGGAGATAAGCTGATTGTCGGTAGCAGGAGCCAGATCATCACCTACCACACCGACGACCAGACCTACGACACGCTGACCACTGTCATCCGTCAGCCCTGGTGTGCCGCGTGCGACCATGAAGGCACGATATGGATAGGAGCAACAGAGGGACTGTTCTCTGTGAACACCAGAAAGGTGACGAAAAAGACGGATTATCCACAGAAACTCACTGTCACCACAATGACAGCCGACCATGAGGGCAATGTCTTTTTTGCATCAGCCGACTCCCTCTTTATCATACGCAATGGTGTTGTCAGCGAGATGAACAGTCAGATTCCGCAGCTGGCGTCCCATGAGATTCGGTCACTCTATGTATCTGACAGAGGCTTTCTCGTGGTTGCAACCATCGACGGACTGATCGTCGCTAAGACCGACAGCGCTTCCAAGGTTGTTGATGTATGCTGGTTCGACCATCTGAACGGATTCACTGTGATGGAACCACAGCAGGCGATGATGGCGGAAACACCCGACGGACGAGTCTGGCTGGCGGGGTTGGAGGAGTTGTGTGCTTTCTCACCCGAAGCCTTATTGGTGACTAACCGTCAATCCACTTTCATTCAGGAACCTGAAGAGTTGAAATGGTGGCAGAAGTGGTGGGTGCTCACTTTGGGCATACTGGTGATTGGAACCGTCATCTGGAGCATTGCACGGAAGATTGAGAAGCACCGCACGAACAAGGCTATCAATCAGCTGAAACGCGAGAAGAAGCTTAAGGAGCTACAGCTCACTGCTATCCGTCTCAAGTCCATACCTCATTTCCATGCGAATGTGCTGGCAGGAATCGAGTATTTTGTAATGAACAACTCTGCTGACAACGCGTCAAAATACCTGAAGATGTATTCAGACTTCACCAACAAGACGCTGGCGGACATCGACAAGCCGGCACGGACTGTGGCTGAGGAACTGGCATACGTGGAGAATTACATGGAGCTGGAGATGCTGCGCTATGGAGAACGGCTCAGATACAAGGTTGAGGTCGGAGATGATGTTGATACAAATACGCTCCTGCCTAACATGCTGCTCCATACTTATTGTCAGAATGCGGTCAAGCACGGCATTCAGAACAAACCTGGTGGCGGAACAGTCAGGATTTCCATCCGTAATCAGCAGAAAGGGACAACACCTTACGTTATCGTGGCGGTGGAGGATGACGGTGTGGGCAGAGAGAAGGCAAAAGAATACGCCGGGAACTCATCCAAGCTCGGTCTTAACATCCTCATGCAGCAGATAGATCTCTTCAACCAGCATAACATGCATAATATCAGCCAGACTGTCACCGACTTGTACGACGACAAGAAGATACCTGCCGGTACCCGCTTTGAAATGACAGTTCCGGTTGATTATCAATATACATAAACTATGGATAAACTAAGGACTATAGTTGTGGAGGACGAGTTACTGCCGCGGCTTTCACTCTTGCAGAAGTTGGAAGCGTTTGCCGCTCAAATCGAGATTGTGGATGACTGTGACAACTACGATGTCGCACTTGCCAGTATTCTTATGCATAAGCCCGACCTCCTTTTCCTCGACATTCAACTGCAGGGACGTAACGCCATACAGCTTATGGAGGAGGTGAGGAAGTCCATCCCCCTTCCGGCAATCATCTTTACAACAGCCTATTCCGACAGTCAGTACCTGATGAGTGCCATTAAGCTCTCCGCAGCAGATTACCTCCTTAAGCCGGTTGACAGGAAAGACCTCGCCATTGCCATTGCCAAGGTGTGGAATGCACGGCAGTCGGAGACACCCCCAAAAGAGACGGCATTCCCGGAGAAATATGTGTTTAGGACGGTTAACGGTAAGATAGCCTTTGTGCCACAGGATATTGCCTATATTCGTGCTGACGGGAATTATGCGGTGGTCGTCACCTTCAAAGAGGAAGTGGTGGTGCTTGAAAATCTCTCTAGCTTACAGAACCGCATGGACCCTTCTCTCTTCCAGCGGATAGACCGGAGCGTGATTGTCAATATCACAAAGATATATAAAATCAACCAACGGGAATGTACGTGCACCTTCGCATCGGCCCACACCCAGGACATCCAGCTGAAACTCTCGAAGGCAGGCGTGATTTTCCTGTCCAAAATGATATGATTTATCTTACCATCACTTTCTTGCCGTTGATGATATAGATGCCAGGACGGAGACCATCGAGTGAAGTAGAGTTCCTGCGGATGAGTTGTCCGGAGAGTGAGTAGATGTTGCTGTCGGTTTGGACAGGCTGACTCTCGATGGCGATTTCGTCTATGCCGACAGGCAGTGAGTCGTTGTTCGGGTTGCCATAGACGTTGGTCTGGTAGAATTTCACCTTGTAGGGCAACTGCTCGTCATCGCGTGTCGTGCCGTTCCATCCGCGTGACCAGTAGTCGGTGGGTGCCCCGCTTACCACGAGCCAGAGGTAGGAGCATCCGGAAGGGCAGTCGAAGCTGACGGTGTTGCGAGTATCGTCGTATGTGGCGCCGGCGATGTCGCCATAGAGTCGGGTACCGTCTTTCTTGAGCGCGACGAATCCGAATTTCCATCCCGCAGCTTTCGACTTGTAGCTGATATATCCCTTTTCATCCGGCAGACCGATGAGTTCGGCATAGACGGTCTTCTCCCCCGCCGGCACATTCAGCCTTATGGCGTTGTTGCCGAAATTCTCGACGCATACCAGAGAGTCGATTTTCCAGAACCCGTCATCTATCTTCTTCAGTGTGGTCTGTGCCCGTTTGCCGATGGTGCTGTTACCGTATTTGCGGATGGGGTCCATGTCGAACGTGGTCAGTCTCGCCCCGTATTCCCACATCTCGTTGTTCAGCTGTTCCAGTTTCTCTGCTTGTGTGAGCCCGCTGTCCATGGTGATACGCATATAAGTCTGGAACGGGTCTTCGAGTCTGACCGACTCGTTCCACAGCCTGCCGATGATGTTCATTCCGTGCTTGTGGCAGAAAAAATCCTGTATGAAATAGTTGTTGTAGCGTAGCTCCTCGCAGAGCGGATGTTTATGCAGTCCGTTGAGTGTGTTGGTCAGCCATTCGTTGTTGAACTGGTAAGTGGGGTAGAACTTATAAGCCTGCCATTGGGCACACATCTCCCAGAACACGTTGCCGTTGCCGGAGTTCACCCATGTGTACATCCATCCGTTCTGGTTGTTGTTGTCGCAGTGGGTCTGATACTGGAAGCAGTGGCCTATCTCGTGTGCCACGGTCTGTCCTCCGCGTGAGGTGTAAGCCCAGCGCGACAGGGTAAGCATACCGATTTTGTCATCGATTCCGCTGCCGTTCGCCTCCCATTCGTCAGTGTATTTCAACCGGATAATCATTTTGTAGGTGTCGGTTTTCGACTTGCTCTCGTTGATAGTGATGAATTTCAGGCTGTCGGCATAGAATTCGAAAACCTTGTCGGCAGTGCTCAGAATTTCGGGCACTGCGGACGGCACGCTGTTTCCGTAGCCTTTCTCCCAGAACAGAATCCAGTGTTTCGACTGGTAACTGCGTGTGTATGACCATTGATTGTTGTTGTTTTTCAGCTGGGTGTCGGTGCCGCAGGCGCTGGAGCTGGCGTAGGTTTTCTTGTCAACAGAGTTGATGCGGTTGTTCAGTGAGTTCACGGCTCCCACGAGATCTGTCCGTTCGAGATCGTAGTTGGTGAGCCGTTCCTCGGCGGTCTCTATAGCTTTGACGAGAAGGTTGACTGCTATGCTCTTTTTGGGAAAGTTCTCCCACCATCCCAGCACTTTCTTGGCATAGTCGATGCGTGCCTGCAGGTTGTCGTAGAGCGTTCTAGACGCTTTTGCATCCTCCAGTAGGGATGTGAGTTCTGTTTTTGCGTTTTTCAGTTGTTCGTAAAGGGCATCGGGGTCAGAGGGCTGTTCGTCACTCTTTGCCTGGCTGATGAGTCCCGTGGCGTTGTCGATAGCCTGTCGGAGCGGATCAGCCACACTGTTCTGGATGCCTTGTTCTAAGAGAGCGTTGCCCTGATCCACAAGCGTCTGTACCACATTGGCATAGTCTGCCATGGTGAGTTCGCTGTCGTAAGTCAGCGTGAAATTATCTACGCAGAGCCAGTTGCCGGTGGCATTCTCTGCTTTTACACCGATTTCCACGCTGCTCTCGCCATCCACTACCGAGAACTTCAGCGTATATTGCTTCATGCTGGTGATGGGGGTCTGCTTAATTCCTGCATAAAGGTATGCGCCGGTCTGTGCTTTCCCTGTGTTGGCTGTGCTCGACGACGCGTTCTGCTGGATATGCAGGGCATATACTTTCAGCGTGTAGTTGCCGTCTTGAAGTTCGTTCATTGTACGTCTGACATACGAGTCGGAGATGGCTTTCCCGCGGTCCACCCATGTCTCCAGGTAATAGGTTCCCTGCTTGCGCGTGAAAGTGTTGTTGCTTTGTCTTGCCATGTTGGTGGTCCATCCTGTGGTGCCGCTTTCAAAACTCGGATTGGAAATCTCGATGGCTGTCTGGGCAGACATCACGGCCCACACAGCGGTCATTATAAGTAAAGTCAGTAGTTTTTTCATGATTAATTTATATTTTAGTTTTTGATTATATGCTGTTTTTCCTGTTTATTTACATGAATACTGCAAATTTAGAAAAAAAAACCGAAATATTCGCAGTATAAGTTGGAAAAAACTTTTTTTTCTTTATCTTTGCATGATATTATGAACCAAATAAATTCTTACTATGTACAGCAATCCTGCAGACTGTCTTTATTGTACGAACAATGAGACGCTTCATAACCTGATGATTGAGATAGCGCAACTGCGTGTCTCGCGTGCTTTCCTGTTTAAGGAGCAGACTTACCGTGGACGTTGCCTCGTGGCTTACAACGGTCATGTGAACGACCTTAACGAGCTTTCCGATGAGGAGCGCAACGCGTTTATGGCTGATGTGGTGCAGGTGACGCGCGCCATGCAGAAGGCGTTCAACCCTGAGAAAATCAACTATGGTGCTTACAGCGACAAGCTCTGTCACCTGCATTTCCATCTGGCTCCAAAATACGTTGACGGACCGGACTATGGAGGCACATTCCAGATGAATCCGGGTAAAGTCTATCTCACAGACGAGGAATACCAGAAACTGATTGACACGCTGAAAACTTACCTTTAGATAATTCATAATCAGGTTTTTTAGTTTATTATGATTTCGTAATCTCATGATTACGAAACATTGTTTTTATATCTTTTTTGTGCATTTCTTTGATCAGGAATGGTGAAAAAAATATGTTGCCTCGTTTTTTTATGAAGACAAGAAGTCAAATAAACTTCTTTGTCATAAAAATCATTTTCATAGTAAATACACTTTTCACTATTCACTCTTCATTCTTCATTTACACCTCTCTAAACTTTTCATAACAAATAAGGATTGTATGGTTGCCATTTTATTGCTAACTTTGCAAAAAATTTGAAAGAGAGGTAAAACCATGCGGACAGATGTAGTTGTGGTTGGAGCCGGGCTGACCGGACTGACGACTGCTTTTTGGCTAAAGAAATGGAATGTTGATGTACACGTGGTTGAAACATCCACCCGCACAGGTGGTCAGATTCAGACATTAACCTGTGACGGTTTTGTATTTGAAACAGGTCCCACAACTGGCAGTGTGTCAACACCGGAAGTTGCCGAATTAATGATGGAGTTAGAGGCGGTTTCTGGTGGTTTATGTCGTTTAGAGACAGCACCGGATGCTTCAAAACGCCGTCTGATTTGGAAAGGAGGCCGTTTCCGTGATTTGCCCTCTGGTCCGCTAAGTGGTTTGACAACCCCGCTTTTCCGTTGGAGAGATAAATTCAGAATACTGTCCGAACCATGGCGTAAGAAGGGTGATAATCCGGATGAGACCGTAGGTGAACTAGCAGAACGCCGCCTTGGAAAATCTTTTGTCGATTATGCGGTTGATCCGTTTATTTCAGGTATTTATGCAGGAAATCCATATAATCTTGTCACTCGCTATGCCCTTCCGAAGCTCTATCGACTTGAACAGGATTATGGCAGTTTTATCAGAGGTGCGATTGCAAAGCATAAAGAAACGAAATCGGAACGCGACAAACTGGCAACGAAAAAAGTGTTCTCCTCTGCCGGGGGACTGAGTCGGATTATTGAGGCTGAGTCTGGTTTCATCGGTGGGGAGCATATAACTCTTGGTTGCGCAGATGTGAGGGTAAACCAGGATAACGGTCAGTGGCTGACAAGTTTCAAGACAGCAAACGGGGACACTCAGACAATTCGGAGCCATTATGTTGTGACTACCTGTGGTGCATACGCTCTTCCTCAGTTGCTGCCATTCATCGCTTCCGAAGATATGGAGCCTGTTGCTTCTCTCACTTATGCTCCCGTTATCGAAGTGAATGTTGGACTGAACGACACTCATGGCGGAGATTATCTTGCTTTCGGAGGGCTGGTGCCGACGGTTGAGAATAAACCGATGCTCGGAATCCTTTATCCATCCTCGTGCTTCAAGGGACGTTCTCCTGAAGGGGGTGTTCTGTTTTCATTCTTTATGGGTGGTATGCGCCATCCCGAACAGATTGACCTGCCGGACTCAGAGATTGTGGAAATAGTGAATGAATCCCTTCATTCCATGCTTAAATTTCCAAAGCACGTGAGCCCCGACTTTATCCATATATCCCGCCACAGACAAGCCATCCCTCAATATGATGCTTCCTGTAGCAGCAGAACAGCGGCATTAAATCGTATTCAGAGTATGTACAGAGGGCTGGTGATTGCTGGAAATCTTCGTGATGGTATTGGCATGGCTCATCGTATAACACAGTCAACCGCTACAGCCCGTAGCCTTGCTAACGAAATCAGAAAAAAATCTTAATAAAACTATAAATTTAAAAATGAGAAGAAAATTAATTACCTTTTTATCTTTCTTATTAGCTATTCCCGTTTTAGCAGACGATATCGACGGGGTTGTGCCAGGAGACACCGCACGGGTGTATGATATCGATGAAATTGTGGTGATTTCCCAACCAAAGGAACACACGGTGTTGAGACAGCAGCCACTCAGCTCCACGATGCTTTCCTCAACTGAGTTGGAAGGGCTGAGCCTGCATGATCTGAAGGAGATATCCGACTTTGTGCCTTCTTTCGTCATGCCTAACTATGGATCACGGTTCACATCCTCCATATATGTGAGAGGTATCGGTTCCAGAGTGAACAGTCCGTCAATGGGTGTGTATCTTGATGATATACCTCTGGTGAATAAAAGTGCTTTCAACATGCACACCTATCAGCTCGACCGTTTGGATGTGTTGCGCGGTCCTCAGGGAACACTCTATGGAATAAATACGGAGGGTGGTCTTGTGCGTCAATACACCCGCAACCCAATGAATTATCAGGGCACCGACGTGAATCTTGGTGTCGGTTCCCACTTCTACAGAAATGCAGAGGTGGCACACTATGCACGTCTAAGCGACAAACTGGCTTTCTCGGTTGCAGGCTTTTATGACGGCACGAACGGCTTTTTTAAAAACTCATTCACCGGTAAGCGTGCCGACGACATGAATGAGGCAGGCGGCCGCCTCCGGTTGGTGTTCGCTCCAACCACGAAGTTGTCGTTCGACTGGATTGCCGACTATCAGTGGGTAAAGCAAAAGGCATATCCTTACGGTGAATTGAACACAGAGACAGGTAAGGTTATAGGCAGTCCGAACCAGGATGCACAGAGCCAATACAAACGTAATCTGTTCAACACAGGGTTCGCCATCAAATACAAGGGCAGAGGATTTGATTTCCAGTCGAACACCAGCTATCAGTATCTCGATGACAACCTGCTGATGGACAACGACTACAGCCCTATCGATTTTATCGTAGTTGACCAGTATCAGACGGGCAATGCGCTCTCACAGGAATTCACATTCAAAAGCAACAATGCCAGCCGCTGGCATTGGACAACAGGTGCCTTTGCCTCATATCAGTGGCTGAAGACAGTCGCTCCCAACACATTTGGCACGGCATTCAGCGATATGATGAAATCGACCATGCATCTCGACGCGGCTGAGGCGGGCATCTATAATGCCATCCTGTCGAGCATGTCGGCACGGATGCCGGAGGCTGCGGCAAAGGCTGCTATCGAGCAGGCTGGCGGTGTGCATGTGGGAGTGGGGCTGCGTGTGCCCTGCCGTTTCCACACTCCACAGTTCAATGTCGGAATCTTCCATGAGTCGAATTACGACCTGACAGACCACCTGACTGCCACTTTAGGACTGCGTTACGATTATACACGTTCTAAAATCAAGTATAACACCAATGGTGACTTCAACCTCCTCTTCAGCATCATGGGACAGGATGCGCTGGCAAGGGTCATCTCTGTCTATAACCATGAGGAAAAGACTGATTTCAGCCAGCTGCTCCCTAAGTTCGGACTCACCTACAAACTGGACAACGGGAGTAACATCTATGCCACAGTGACGAAAGGCTACCGTGCCGGCGGATTCAACATCCAGATGTTCGGCGACATCATCCAGAACGACATCCAGGCCAACTCCGCCGCTATCATGGCTGCCGCCAATCAGGCGCAGACCACCCATCAGAATGTGGAGCAGACCATCGAGCCAGGCGAAGAGAAGTATGCCGCCATCCTCGAAGGCATCAAGTTCAAGCCCGAGGAGAGCTGGAACTATGAGATGGGTGCTCACCTCAACTTGTTCGGCAATAAGGTTCATGTCGATGCTTCCCTGTTCTATATGCAGATACGCAACCAGCAACTGTCGGTATTTACCGAGGACTATGGATTTGGCAGAAAAATGGTGAATGCGGGCAAGAGCTACAGCTGTGGAGCGGAGGTGTCACTCCGTGGTTCGGCTGCCGACAACCACCTTGCATGGGGGGCAAGTTATGGCTACACTCATGCTGCTTTCAAGGAATACACAACGAAAGAGAGTGCCCGTGGCGAGGTGCTTGATTATAAGGACAAGAGGGTTCCGTTTGTGCCTCAGCACACATTGGCCGCTTTGGCTGACTATCGGTTTGACTTCTCCAATTCTTTCCTGAAGAGCCTGACTTTCGGTGCAAACGTCAGTGCGCAGGGCAAGATTTACTGGGATGAGGCTAACACGTTCTCTCAGAAGTTCTATGCTACACTTGGTGCACACTGTGCCGCTGATTTTGGCATTTGTTCGCTCAACTTATGGGCAAAGAACCTCACCGACACCAGATACAACACTTTCGCTTTCATGAGCAAGGCCACTGGTGAGGTGAAGTATGCCGCACAGCGTGGAAACCCTGTACAGGTGGGCGTGGATGTGAGTTTCCACTTCTGATTCAAGATATATTATTTGCTATACCGAACCGTTTCACGATCCGGCAGCATTTGAGCAAACCCATTTAGCACTCACTCTTTTTAGGTTTAAAAATTCACAACTCGTAATTTATTGATTATTAATACAATAATTAATAATGAATGCGAGTTGTGATTTTTTTTTATGGTATAAACGTGTGTGATTCTATAAAAAAGTGTAACTTTGTAGTCAGATTTATGCAAACAAACCTGTACATACGAAGACGGCGAATCATCTCTGCTTTGTTGCTGACGCTGTATTTGTCATGTCTGGTGATCACAATCACCCACCGGCATGACGAGGCGGCAAGCATCCGTGTGGTTTGTGCCGACTGTGACAATCATGTGCAGCATCACGGCCATATCGGTGTATTGGATAATGGTCATGATGCCTGTCTGATTTGCCAGGCTCTTTCAATACCCATATTGTCGGTACCGTTTACGGTTTTTTTCTTTAGCAACAACTACTTTTTTCTCCCTTTCTTCGATGAGGTAAAGCGGCACACTGCTTGTTGTGTCGCTTATAAACCTCAACGGGGGCCCCCTTCGTTTCAATAGATTTTCTTTCATTTTGGGAATGAGTGTTTTTCTCAGGACAACGGCTTCCCTGCCTTTGTCCTGCTGATGTGTTATAGACATTAACAAAACAAAATCTATATGAGACGATTCAGAACAATTATATTTCTGGTGGTCGTTTGTGCTTGCCCGTCTGTGTTGGCGGCTGGCGATAAGACCACCTTGTCCGGCACGGTCACCGATGCCCTGGACGGCAGTCCGCTTCCTGGCGTGGCGGTGTATCTGCCCGAATTGAAAATCGGGGCGATGACACGCGACGACGGCACCTATGAAATCAATAACCTGCCTAGGAAAAAGACGGTGATACAGGTGACTTATCTCGGTCATCAGACCATTATCGAGACAGTTGACCTGGCGGTGGTCAGCGTGAAGGACTTCGTGATGCAAGAGGACAATGCGATGCTCAACGAAGTGGTGTTGATAGGTTTTACTGGCAACTCACTCGTCAGCCAGACACCGGCTCCCGTGACGGTGCTGCCTGAGCAGCGGCTGCGGGAGTCTGCCTCCTCTAACATCATCGATGCCATCGCCCGAGAGCCTGGAATATCACAGATTACCACCGGCAGCGGCATATCCAAGCCCGTAATCCGCGGCTTAGGCTACAACCGCGTTGCTATCGTCAACGACGGAGTGCGCCAGGAGGGGCAGCAGTGGGGAGACGAACACGGTGTGGAAATCGATGCCAATAATGTCAATTCCGTACAGATTCTGAAAGGACCGGCAAGCCTGATCTACGGTTCAGATGCCATGGCGGGGGTCATCGTGATGAACAACGCTCCGAGTGTGGCGGACGGACGTATAGAAGGAAGTCTTTCGGGTGAGTACCAGACGAACAACGGGCTGCAGAACTATTCCCTGAATCTTGCCGGCAACCATCACGGCTTTGTCTGGGACGGCCGTTACAGCCAGAAAATGGCACACGACTACAAGAACCGTTACGACGGGCGGGTGTTCAACTCACGCTTCAAGGAATATGCGGCGTCGGGTATGCTGGGGCTCAATAAAAACTGGGGACATTCGCATCTCCACCTGTCGTATTATCAAATCAATCCCGGCATCATAGAGGGAGAACGCGATGAGCTTTCCGGCAAATTTATCATGCCTGTGGCGGTTGACGGCGAGGCGGACGAGGCGGTCTATAACGGCTCAAAATCTTTCTCCCTGGCTGTTCCCTATCAGAAAGTGATGCACTATAAGGCAGTTTCGGAGAATGCATTCTTCATCGGAGACGGTCAGCTGAAAGCCACAGTCGGCTATCAGCAGAATGTCCGAAAAGAATTTGAGGACGTGGTAAGTCCTGGTGAGTGTGCGCTCCACCTTAAGCTGCATACATTGAATTATAATGTCCATTATCTCACCGCCGACCTCTCCGGCTGGCGTGTTGCTTCGGGCGTGAATGGTATGTGGCAGCGTAATGTGAACCATGGGGAGGAATATCTCGTGCCCGACTATTCCCTCTTCGATTTCGGACTTTTTGCCACCGCCACTCGCCGGCTGGGCAGCTGGAATATGAGCGGGGGACTGCGGTTCGACAACCGTCATGTCAGCAGCAAGGCGTTGGAAGAGGAAGGAACGATGCGATTTGAGGCGTTTGAGAAGAATTTCGGAGGCTTGACCGGAAGTCTGGGTGCCACCTGCCATATCAGCAGCAGCTCGAACCTGAAACTGAACGTGTCGAGAGGGTTCCGGGCACCTAATATCAGTGAGATTGGGTCGAACGGTGTGCATGAGGGGACGTTGCGCTATGAGGTGGGCAACAACCGGCTGAAGCCGGAGACCAGCCTGCAGTTCGACCTCGGCTATGACTACTCGTCGGAATGGATTTCAGTGCAGTTGTCGCTATTCGCCAACTGGATTAACCATTACATCTACCTGCAGAAGATGGCAGATCAGGCGGGCGGAGAGATCATCATCGACGATGTGCCTGCATTTACCTACACGAGCGGTAACGCACGCTTGTGGGGTGGGGAAGTGATGGTGGACATCCATCCATGGGAACCGCTCCATTTCGAGAACTCCTTCTCTTACGTCAGCGCAGAGCGCACGGAGGGCGGAAAGGAGGGCAAATACCTGCCGTTCACGCCGGCTCCACGGTGGAACTGCGAGCTCCGTTACGATTATGTGAGTCATGGCAAGCTCTTCGACAACTTGTTCGTGGCGTTTGGTGCCGACACGTATTTCCGTCAGAACCACTTCCTCGCTCTCTACAACACGGAGACCGCCACACCTGCCTACACGTTGCTGAATATCACGGCAGGGACGGACATCAAGCTGAAGGGACGTAAGTGCGCAAACATCGTCCTCTCGCTCAACAACCTCACCGACAAGGCGTATCAGAGCCATCTCAGCCGGCTGAAATATGCGGCTATGAATCCTGTCACCGGCAGGCAGGGTGTGTTCAACATGGGGCGTAACTTCGTGGTAAAACTCTCCATCCCGTTTGGAATATAATAATCCTTCCGTAAAGTGTGACGGATAGAATAGGCCATAATCTGCCAAATCCTTTGTTTTTTTGATGGATTTGGCAGATTTTATTTTATTATAATCTGCCAAAACTATGTAAAGAAATACCGTTTGAGCAACTTTCAATCTTGATTGGCAACAAAGCATCCCTAAAAGCAGAACCTTTAGGAGCTGACGTTTTCTTACGTCAGGCGAGTAAGCCGTAACTGATTTGTAGAAGATTAGGTGTGCTTTGAGTGTCCTTCTGCGATTCAGGGATGTGCTTGCTGCCGACGTAAGAAAACGTCGCCTCTATTAGGCGTACGTCAGGAAGCGTTCCCATTCATCATATAAATTTTATCAGAATTAAAGGAAAAAAGTCATGAACACTG
>JAEEGJ010020216.1_pt1 | contig 14533 bp, 9 predicted proteins | sample 8958761 | NCBI WGS metagenome assembly JAEEGJ01 (sample SAMN16246546, study PRJNA631951) | gut metagenome | biome: gut microbiome; feature: rumen; material: RS-attached | host: Bos | place: Iran: Karaj | collected 2018-10 | reverse complement strand
AGCATGTCATGTGTATCATGAATGTCTTGAGAGCAAAGCTCGTTCACAGAATGTTCTCCGTTATAAAAAGAGACACCGAATACACAAAGGAATATATGCCTGCATGTTAGACACGCTCCAGGGGTGACCGCGCGGCCAGGGGCGGGACGCCCCTATGAGCGCAATAAATATCTACAAACTACACCGCTGAATCGAAGTAATGACCTATAACCCAACTTCTGTCCGAATCATTTGGAAAATCCATAAGAATATATAGCAAAATTCTGCCTATATTTACTGAAAATATCAAGTATATGAAACGGATAACAGCTATCATCGCAGCCCTTTCCGTGGCTGTGGCCGCATCTGGCCAGGAGGAGGCAAGGCTTCTCCGCTTTCCCGCTACAAACGGCACGGACATAGTGTTCAGCTATGCCGGAGACCTCTGGACGGTGCCGGTAAAGGGCGGCGAGGCTCATCGCCTCACCTCCCACATAGGCTTCGAAGCCTTCGCCAAGTTCTCCCCGGACGGCAAGACCATCGCCTTCACCGGAGAGTATGACGGCAACCGCGAGGTCTACCTTATCCCCGCCCGCGGCGGAGAGCCGGAGCGCCTCACATATACCGCCACCAACCACAGGGACGACATGGGAGACCGCATGGGGCCCAACAACATAGTGATGGCCTGGACCGCCGACGGCATCTTCTTCCGCAACCGCACGGAGGACGGCTTCTCCGGAAAGCTCTGGAAGGTTTCCCCGGAAGGCGGCATGCCCCAGGAGCTTCCCCTGCCGGAAGGCGGCTGGCTCTCCTGGAACGCCGCCGGAACCCGGATGGCCTACAACCGCGTAATGCGTGAATTCCGCACCTGGAAGTACTACAGGGGCGGCATGGCGGACGATATCTGGGTCTGGGATCCCGCCGCAGGAAGCGTCAGGAACGTCTCCAACAACATAGCCCAGGACATCTTCCCCATGTGGATCGGCGACGACATCTTCTACGCCAGCGACCGTGACATGATAATGAACCTATTCTGCTACAACACCATAACCGGCGCCACCACCAAGGTCACGGATTTCAAGGAGTACGATGTAAAATTCCCCTCCACCGACGGCAAGAGCATAGTCTTCGAGAACGGCGGATACATCTACCGCCTGGATCCCGCCACCCGCCAGTGCGCCAAGGTGAGCATTACCCTGGCATCGGACGCCATCTACGGCCGGACCTCCCGCAAGGACATTAGCGGAAAGGTAACCGCCGCCAGCCTTGCCCCGGACGGTTCCAGGCTCATTGTCACCGCCCGCGGAGAGGTCTTTGACGTGCCCGTGGGAAAGGGTGTCACCCGTAACCTTACCCGCAGTTCCAACTCCAACGACCGCTCCGCCGCCTGGAGCCCGGACGGCAAGTCAGTGGTCTGGATAGGCGATGCCACCGGTGAAACGGAACTCTATCTGTACGATGTTGCAAAAGGCAGCGTAAAGCAGCTTACAAAGGATTCTGACACATATATCCGCCGCGTGCAGTGGGCACCGGACAGCAAACACATCTACTACACGGACCGCAAGAACCGCTTCGTGGAGGTGGATCCCGCCTCCGGCAGCCGCAGAACCGTTATGGAGAACCCCGCCGGAGAATTCTACTTCGTAAGCATCTCCCCGGACAGCAAATGGATCGCATACACCCGCGACGCGGAGAACGAGATGTCCATAGTCTACCTCCGCAGCCTTGCCGACGGCAGGGAATACCCCGTCACGGACCGCTGGTACAACAGCGGCAGCCCCACCTTCTCCACGGACGGAAAGTACCTCGTATTCACATCGGACCGCGACATGAATCCCCAGTACAGCCGCATAGAATGGAACTATTCCTTCCAGGACATGAGCGGCGTGTACATGGCCATGCTGGCCAAGGACACCCCTTCTCCTCTCATTGCCAAGGACCCTTCCGTAAAGCCCCAGGCCGATGAAAAGAAGGCCGACGACCCCAAGAAGAAGAAGGATGGAAAGAAAGATGAACCCAAGGTTGATCCCGATGGCATCGGAGACCGCATAGTGAAACTCCCCGTCAAGGGACGCAACTTCTACTGCGACGGCAAGGCCCTCTGGTACGGCGGCCGCGGCGGCACCCGCGTATTCACCTTCGAGACCGCTGAGGACGAGTCCTGCGGCGACGGCATGATGGATGTCACCCCCGGTGCATCCAAGGCGCTCGTTCGCAAGGGCGGGGACCTGTACGCCGTAAAAATCGGCCCCAAGATGGACGTGAAGCCCAAGGACAAGATTGCCCTGGACCTTGTTACCACCGTAAATTATCAGGAGGAATGGGCCCAGCTCTTTGACGAGATCTGGCGCGCCTTCCGCGACGGCTACTACCTGGAAAACATGCACGGACGTGACTGGAAGGCCATAAAGGACAAGTACGCAGTGCTGCTTCCGTACGCCCGTACGCGCCTGGATGTGAACTACTTGATTGGTGAAATGATAGGCGAGCTTGGTACCGGCCACTGCTACGTCACCCCTGGGGAATACCCCAGGCCGGAGCGCGTGGACATGGGCCTTCTGGGCGCCCGCTTCTCAAAGGTCGATGGCGGCTTCCGCATAGACAAGATAATGGAGGGCGCCACCTACCGTCCGGAGCTCCGTTCCCCGTTTGAAGAGCCCGGCCTGGGCGTAAAGGAGGGCGATGTAATCACTGCCATAGACGGCATCTCCCTGGCCGATGTAGACAACATCTACAAGCTCCTGGTGGGCAAGGCCGGCGTCCTTACGGAACTCACCGTGGGAGGAAAGAAAGTGGTTGTAAATCCCATTGCCGATGAAGGCCCGCTGGAGCACTACGCTTGGGTGCAGAACAACATCCGCACGGTAGAAAAGCTCTCCGGCGGCAAGGTTGGATACATCTACATCCCGGACATGGGGCCGGAAGGCCTCAGCGAATGGGCCCGCTACTACTATCCCCAGCTGGACAAGGAAGCCCTCATCATCGACGACCGCGCCAACGGCGGCGGAAACATCTCGCCCATGATCATAGAGCGCCTTCAGAGAACCGTCTACCGCATGACCATGCGCCGCGGCTCCGACCGCACGGGAACCACGCCGGAAGGCACCCACACCGGTCCCAAGGTACTCCTTATCAATAAGTACTCGGCTTCTGACGGAGACCTCTTCCCCTGGAGCTTCAAGGCAAACAACCTGGGAACAGTCATCGGCACCCGTACCTGGGGCGGCATCGTGGGCATCAGCGGCCCTCTCCCTTACGTTGACGGCACGGACGTCCGCGTCCCCTTCTTCACCAACTACGACGCTGCCACAGGCCAGTGGATAGTGGAGAACCACGGCGTAGATCCGGACATCCTCCTGGACAACGACCCCGTCCTCGAGTTCGCCGGCACGGACCAGCAGCTGGAAAAGGCCGTCCAGGTTGCCCTGGAGCAGCTCAAGGACCGTAAACCTCTGCCGGGCATTCCCGCCCCCCGTACTTTCAAGGACCTGGGGCTACCGGAAGAGTTCTAGCAAAAAAAAAGAGCCGCTCGGCTCTTTTTTTTTACTTATTCCTGTAAGCTTCTGCCTGGGCGGCTATCAGCGCGGCATCTTCGAAGTAGTTGATGCGCATGGCCTCCTTCATCTCATAGAGGGTCTTGGCAGCTACCTCGCGGGCGGCTTCAGAGCCTTTTTTCAGGATTTCGTAGACACCCGGAATGTCCTGCTCGTAGGTGTGCCTGCGGGCACGGATGGGTTCCAGGCGGTCGTTGAGCACATTCAGGAGGAACTTCTTGCACTTCATGTCTCCAAGGCCGCCACGACGGTAGTGGTCCTTGAGCTCTTCCATGTTGGCGTAATCGGGCCAGAAGCGCTCAAAGTCTCCTTCTTCCACAAAAGCGTCAAGGTAGGTAAACACGGGATTGCCCTCCACCTTGCCGGGGTCTTCCACCCTCAGGTGGCCGGGATCCGTGAACATGCCTTTGACCTTGCGTTCTACTTCCTTGGGGTCGTCGCTTAGGTAGATGCAGTTGCCCAGGGACTTACTCATCTTGGCCTTGCCGTCCGTGCCGGGAAGGCGGCGGCAGGCAAGATTGTCCGGCAGGAGGATGTCCGGTTCCACCAGCACGTCACACTTGTATGTGCCGTTGAAACTGCGTACAATTTCCCTGCACTGCTCCAGCATAGGTTCCTGGTCCTCTCCCACGGGAACCGTGGTGGACTTGAACGCGCAGATGTCTGCAGCCTGGGATATGGGATAGGTAAAGAACCCCACGGGAAGGCCGCGGCGGTTGTCGTCTTCCGTTTCCGAGCCGAAGCCGCGCATTACCATCTCTGCCTTGACGGTGGGGTTGCGCTGGAGGCGCTGCACCGTGACCAGATTGGAGAAGAACTGCGTCATCTCATGGAGTTCCGGAATGCGGCTCTGGATGAAGATGGTGACTTTCTCTGGGTCCAAACCGCAAGAGAGGTAGTCCAAGGCTACCTCTATCACGTTCTGGCGAACTTTTTCCGGGTTGTCTGCATTGTCCGTCAGGGCCTGTACGTCCGCAATGAAAACGAACATGCGGTCATAATTGCCCTGGTTCTGGAGGAGTACCCTGTTGCGCAGGGACCCTACATAGTGGCCAAGATGCAGCTTGCCTGTGGGTCTGTCGCCGGTAAGTATTATTCTGCCCATTATTCTGCGGGCTGCTCGACTACGGGCTGAACGGGAGCTGCCTCGGGCTCTTCCTTGGCCTTGACAACTTCCTCAACTTCCTTTGCAACTTCTTCTGCTACGGCAACGCCTGCAGCCTCTGCCCTCTGGATTTCAAGGGCCTTCTCAGTCTCGCTCACAACACGCTCTACGACTTCTGCCTGCTCTGCAACCTGGGTTGCGGCGAAGTCTGCCTTTGCAGTAGCTACCTCTGCCTTTGCGGCGGCTGCCTCAGCGGCCTTCTGGGCCTTGATCAGCTCTTCCTGCTTTGCGGCGATGTCTTCCTGCTTCTTGACTTCCTTCTTGGCGTCGGCTACGTTCTTCTTGGCGGCGCTCACTTCCTTGTTGGCGGCTGCCACGTTCTTCTTTGCGGCGTCAATCTGCTTGTTGGCATCTGAAACAGCTTTCTTGGAAAGCTTTACCTTTGCCTCGGCGGCCTTGTAGTCCTTCTTTGCGAGGAGGAGGTCTGCCTGGAGGTCTTTGATATCCTGCTCACCCTGCTGGATGGCGAGCTTGTCGTTGGTGTCAAGCTTACCGTCGTCAACCTTGCGGGTCTTCTTCTCAAGCTTGAGGGCCTGCTTCTTGGCTTTGATAACGTTCTCTTTTGCCTTGAGGGCGTCTTTCATGACGCTGAGGGACTTCTTGCCCTGGTTGTACTGGGTCTGGGCCTCAACTACCTGCTGGCGGAGGATGTCGATCTCTTTCTGGGAGTCGATAGCCTGCTGATCTGCAGCACGGACGGCCTCTTCAAGGGCGGTCTGATGCTCGTCTACCTTCTGTTTTGCAGCCTCGATGGCTTCCTTGTTGGTCTGTGCCTGTGCGGAGAGAACAGTCACAAAAACAGCAATAGCGCTGAGAATCAAATTCTTAGTTTTCATATTAATAAGTTTTTGTTAGTTTATTTCCTTACGTTTAAGTTACAAAGTTAATAATTTTATTATTAATACAAAAGACAGACCAAAAACAAAAAAGCAGCCCGGAGGCTGCCTTAATGTGGTATGCGAGCTTACTGCTCGTCCGGGCCCTGGTCCTGAGGTCCGGGCTGGGGACCGCCCTGGAACGGGCCCTGAGGTCCGGGCTGGGGACCGCCGGCCTGCTGGCCTGCCTGATACATCTTCTCGAAGGCCTTGTTGAGGGCTTCGGAGTAGCGGTCGATATCGGCAATGTTCTGGGCCTTGACTGCCTCCTTGAGGAGGTTGCAGTTCTGCTCAACTTCGCTCTTGATATCGGCAGGGACCTTGTCTCCGTTCTCCTTCAGGAACTTCTCTGCCTGGAAGGTAAGGGCATCGGCACTGTTGATCTTGTCGATCCTTTCCTTCTCTGCCTTGTCTGCGGCCTCGTTGGCCTTGGCCTCGTCCCTCATGCGCTGGATTTCGGCGTCTGAAAGGCCGCTGGAGGCCTCTATGCGGATGTGCTGCTCCTTGCCGGTAGCTTTGTCCACTGCAGAGACGTTGAGGATGCCGTTGGCGTCGATATCGAAGGTAACCTCGATCTGAGGCACACCGCGGGGTGCGGGAGCGATGCCGTCCAGGTGGAAGATGCCTATCTGCTTGTTGTCCTTTGCCATGGGACGCTCTCCCTGGAGGACGCGGATTTCTACGCCGGGCTGGTTGTCTGCCGCGGTGGAGAAGATCTGGCTCTTCTTGGCGGGGATGGTGGTGTTGCTCTCGATGAGCTTGGTCATCACGCCGCCAAGGGTCTCGATACCCAGGCTAAGCGGGGTAACGTCCAGAAGGAGCACGTCCTTCACGTCGCCGGCCAGGACACCGCCCTGGATGGATGCGCCGATTGCCACCACCTCGTCCGGGTTGACGCTCTTGTTGGGCTCCTTGCCGAAGAAGTTCTTCACAAGCTCCTGAACGTAAGGGATACGGGTGGAGCCGCCCACCAGGAGGACCTCGTCAATGTCCGAGGGGTTGAGGTGTGCATCGCTCAGGGCCTGGCGGCAAGGGGCGATGGAACGCTGGAAGAGGGCGTCGGAGAGCTGCTCGAACTTGGCCCTGGTGAGGGTCTTTGCAAGGTGCTTGGGAACGCCGTCAACAGGCATGATGTAAGGGAGGTTGATCTCCGTGGAGGTCTGGCTGGAAAGCTCTATCTTTGCCTTCTCCGCGGCTTCCTTGAGCCTCTGGAGGGCCATAGGATCCTTCTTGAGGTCTATGCCGCCGTTTTCTGCGGCGAACTCGCGGGCAAGCCAGTCGATGATGACCTGGTCGAAGTCGTCACCGCCGAGGTGGGTGTCACCGTTGGTGGAGAGAACCTCGAACACGCCGTCTCCAAGCTGGAGGATGGAGATATCGAAGGTACCGCCGCCGAGGTCGTAGACTGCAACCTTCATGTCCTTGTCCTTCTTGTCAAGGCCGTATGCAAGGGCTGCCGCGGTGGGCTCGTTGATGATACGCTTCACGTCAAGGCCTGCGATGCGGCCGGCTTCCTTGGTTGCCTGCCTCTGGGAGTCTGAGAAGTATGCAGGAACGGTGATAACGGCCTCTGTAACATCCTGGCGCAGATACTCTTCTGCGGTCTTTTTCATCTTCTGGAGAATCATTGCGGAAATCTCCTGAGGGGTGTAGAGCTTGCCGTTGATGTCTACCCTGGGGGTGTTGTTCTCTCCGCGGATTACCTTGTAGGGAACGCGGTTTACTTCCGTGGTGACCTGATCGTACGTTTCACCCATGAAACGCTTGATGGAGAAAACGGTGTTGTTAGGATTGGTGATAGCCTGGCGCTTTGCCGGGGAACCTATCTTACGCTCTCCGCCGTCAGTGAAAGCTACCACTGAAGGGGTTGTGCGCTGGCCTTCATTGTTGATGATGACGGTGGGCTGGTTGCCCTCCATCACTGCGACGCAGGAATTGGTTGTTCCAAGGTCGATACCGATAATTTTACCCATAGTATTGTGTTTTTATTTGTTTTACAAAAAATTGGCGCCACCCGCATTTTGGGCGACGCCAGATGAATTATCGAACTTCGTGCCATTTGCCTTCACGCTGACAAAATGGCAGAAAAGGGATGTCAGAATCTCCAGCCAAGGGTGACTACAGCCTCCGTGACAGTGGACTGATACCTTATCTCAGGAGTCATGACGGAGTTGTCGATCTCCTTGTTATAGTACTCTGCGGGATTGGGAGAGTAGTAATAATAATAAGGGATTACATACTCGTCCGGGAGGAAGCGCAGGCGCACTGCGCAGTCTGCGTAGAAAGACCCGCTGGAAGAATACCCAAGGCCGAAGGAGACAATCTGCTTTGCAGCCTCGGAACCGTCCCTGATGCCGGATGTGATGTAGTTGTAGCCGGTACGGAGGGCGATCCCGGGCATGGGCCTGAACTCCACGCCTGCCCTGAGGGAATGGGATGTGCCGAGTATTGCCCTGATGTCCTGGTTCTGTCCGTCGAACATGCCGGGGTCGTAGCCGTCGAATTCATCGTCAGTAGGGACGCGGAAGCGGGACTGGGCGTAGTTTACGCCTTCGTAATCGGCACTGAGGATGGCAAAATTGCCCAGGGTGACTGCCGCGCCGAAGTTATAGCGGAACGGATACACCATGTCGTAGCCCCAGTAATCTTCCGGCGAGGAGACGGCCTCGCGGTTTTTTCCGGTGAGGAAGGTCTGGCCGGTGTAACCGTACCTTTCCGTAACATTCATGATGGTGGGCGTCTGTACGGCGCCGCCGATGCGGACTCCGCTCACGGGCACCCAGATGAAGCCGGCCTTGGCATATACTCCGCTGCCTTCCATGAGGTACTTGCGCTTCATGAGCATGCTCTCGAAATTGGTGCTGGTGCCGTCGGAATAGTTGATGGCAGGGAATTCCGAATAGACCTCCGGGGATTCCTCCCAGTATTCCACCATCTTGTACCGGACCGATGTTATTCCCAGGTTACCGCCCAGGAAGAACTTGTCTTCCCAGTTGGCGGAGAAGTTGAGCACCCAGTCGTTCTTCCAGCCGCTTGTCTGCCTGCCGTATTTCTGGTAGACAGGTGCCGCAAGACGGAAATTGCCATCGTCGTCCAGGACCTCCGACAGGGAGATGTATGCCCCGTCGGCTCCGGTTACGCCGCTTATCATGCCGCTGCGGTATGCGGTCATGGCAATCCACGGCGGCATGCGGGTGAGGTCACCCACGTAGTCCCATGCCTCATTGGCCATGACATCCGTCAGGAAGCCGTCGGCATATGAGCCCAGGAAGGCGCCGAAGGCATTGTTGGAGTTGACGCCGGCGGCGTTCAGGCGGCCGGTATAGTCCGCAGTGGAATTCATGACGAAGCCGAAGGAAATGCGCTTGAGACCGTGCCTGCGGCCTGTATCCGAATTGAAGATGAACCCGACGTTGGGCACCTTGTAACGGGTATACAGGGACTTGGTCTCGTCACCGAAGCCCACGGGATAGGTATCCCCTTCCGCTATTGTTCCCACGGACCAGCCGTTAGCAAAGCTGAGCCCGGAGGTGAACATGAACTGGGAATAGTTGTTGACCGATGATCCGGCAGGGTTGATGCCGATGGTTCCGGGATCACCGCCCAAAGCCGTCACTGCGTTGCCGAGGGCAGCGCTGCGGGCAGTTCCGCCGTACTCGTTCTGGGAGAAGAGATAGGCATCCTGCCAGCCCTGGCCGAAGGCGCTTGCCCCCACCAGGAGCATAGGCAATATAATAAGGTACTTTTTCATATCCGAAAGGTTTTATCTGCGGCCGCCGCCACTGGAGTGCGAGCTGCTGGATGAAGAAGAATGAGACGAACCGGAAGAGTGCGAGCCTCCCGAGTAAGACCCTCCGGAAGAGGAACGGGAAGACCCGGAATAGCTGCCGGAAGAGCTCGAGGAGCGGTAGTTGCCGGAAGAGCTCGAGGAACGGTAGCTGCCGGAAGAGCTGCTGCTGCGACTGCTGCTGCCGGAAGAGCGATAGCTGCCGGAAGAGCTGCGGGAAACGGAGCTTCCGCTGCTGCGGCTGCCGGAGGATGTGCCGCGGGAAACAGATCCGCTGCTGCTGCGAGAGCCGGCGGAAGAGTTTCTGGAAACGGAACCGGAACTTGCACGGGATGTTGTGCTGCCGACGGAAGAGCGGGATACGCTCCTGACGCCGGACCCGGAACTCCGGACCGAAGACCCTGCGGCGTAGGAGCTCCTTCCGCCTGCGGCAGGGGTGCCGGCCTTGGTGCGGGCAACAGCTACGGAAGAGCGGGATGCACCTATGCCTCTTGTGGCACCGGCAGTTGCGCCGCCCCTTGTGGTGAAGCCGCCGTCACGATGGCCCAGGGAATATGCCCTGGAATTGTTCCAGTGATGGCGGGGGCCGCCGTACCAGTAATCTCCGTACCAGCCATGGCCGTAGTAGCCATAGTAGCCGTGGTATCCATAGTATCCGTAATGGTAATAAGAGGGGCCGTACCAGCTGCGATAGTACCAGGAATCATAGTACCAGGGATCCCAGTACCAGCTGTAGTAGCGGTGACGGTACCAGTAGGAGTCATAGTACCAGGGATCGTAATACCAGGAGCTGTAATACCACGGGCTGTAATACCAGGGACTGTAGTACCTGTACGACCAGGGGCTGTAGTACCAGGAATTGTAATACCATGGCGAGCCCCATGTGAGCCTGTCCGTGTCCAGGATTACGACGGATGTTCCGGGATTCACCCTGAGGGTGTCCCCGCTTGCTACGATATATGCCGGAGACGACTTGCTCTCTGCAAGAAGGTTGTCAATCTCTCCGGCGGGAACTTCCACGGCGGCATCCTGAGCCACCGGTGCGGTGACGTACAGGCCGTCGTTGAAAGTCTGTTTCTGTAGTTGGTTCAGGGATGAGCACGACATGAAGGTCAGTGCTACCAGCGTAAGGGCGGCAAATCTCTTTTTCATAGTCAGTTCCTCCATATTTTATATTTTTTCAGTATCTTTGTGCAATTATTATACCTTCAAACGCAAATTTAGGAAAAAATCGAAATAACATGGCAAAAGAAGTGACGAAAAGGTCGGAAAACTACTCTCAGTGGTACAATGACCTGGTTGTGAAAGCAGATTTGGCAGAGCAGTCGGCAGTGCGCGGCTGCATGGTTATAAAGCCTTACGGATATGCAATCTGGGAAAAGATGCAGGGCATCCTGGACAGGATGTTCAAGGAAACCGGCGTCAAGAACGCCTACTTCCCCCTGTTCATACCAAAGAGCTTCTTCTCCCGCGAGGCAGAGCACGTCGCAGGCTTTGCAAAAGAGTGCGCCGTGGTAACCCACCACAGGCTCATGACCGCCCCGGACGGCAACGGAATCGTCGTGGACCCGTCGGCAAAACTTGAAGAGGAGCTCATCGTCCGACCCACTTCTGAAACCATCATCTGGAATACCTACAAGAACTGGATCCACTCCTGGAGGGACCTCCCGGTGCTTTGCAACCAGTGGTGCAACGTGGTTCGCTGGGAAATGAGAACCCGCCTTTTCCTGCGTACGGCAGAGTTCCTCTGGCAGGAAGGCCACACCGCCCATGCAACCGCAGAGGAGGCAGAGGCAGAGAAGCAGCGCATGGTTGACGTCTACGCAAAGTTCGCCCGCGAGACCATGGCCCTTCCCGTAGTGGTCGGCCACAAGAGCCCGGGAGAGCGCTTCGCAGGCGCCCTTGACACCATGACCATAGAGGCCATGATGCAGGACGGCAAGGCCCTTCAGGCCGGCACTTCCCACTTCCTTGGGCAGAACTTCGCCAAGAGCTTCGACGTCACATTCACCAACAAGGACGGCAAGGACGAGTACGTCTGGGCCACTTCCTGGGGCGTTTCCACCCGTCTTATGGGCGCACTCATCATGGCCCACGGAGACGACAACGGCCTGGTCCTCCCCCCTGCCCTGGCACCTATCCAGGTTGTAATGGTCCCCATCTACAAGAGCGACGAGGAACATAACGCCGTGCTGGACAAGATGTATCAGCTCAAGAAAGCTCTGGAAGCCAAGGGCCACAGCGTGGAAATTGACGACAGGGACACCCTCCGTCCCGGCTTCAAGTTTGCCGAGTGGGAGCTCAAGGGCGTTCCGGTGCGCCTTGCCATGGGTCCCCGTGACATCGCAAACGGCACCGTGGAGGTTGCCCGCAGGGACACCCTGGAAAAGATTTCCGAGCCCCTGGAAGGCCTGGAAGACCGCATCATCGGCCTTCTGGACGATATCCAGCAGAATATCTACAACAAGGCCCTCGCCTTCCGCGACGCCTCCATCCGCAAGGTGGATACCTGGGAAGAGTTCAAGGAAGAGATCGAGAAGGGCGGCTTCCTCCTCTGCCACTGGGACGGCACCGCAGAAACAGAGGCAAAGATCCAGGAAGAGACCAAGGCAACCATCCGCTGCATCCCCGTGGACAGCGCCGTGTGCATAGAGGAAGGCAAGTGCATCTACACCGGAAAGCCTTCACACCAGAGAGTATTATTCGCAAGATCATATTAATATGAAAAGAGTATTCACAGCCATAGCAATCGTCCTTGCAGGCGCATTTGCAGCATATGCCCAGGACGCACAGAGCGCAGCCGCAGAGGCCGCAGCAGCCCTGAGCCAGGCAGAGGAAGTCCCCGTAGAGACCCCCAAGCCCAAATACTGGACCAACACCATCCAGACCAACATCAACTTTGGCCAGACATACCTTTCACAGTGGGCGGCCGGCGGCTACAACACCGTTACCCTTGCAGGCAACGTTGACGCCAGCGCCAACTACGCCAAGGACAAGATGATCTGGAACAACCGCCTCCAGCTGGACTACGGCACGCTGTATTCTGCCGATAAGCCCATCTACCAGAAGAACAAGGACCGCATCTACTTCGAGTCCAAGTGGGGCTATGAGACTCCCATCCAGCACTTGAGCTATTCCGCCAACTTCGACTTCAAGACCCAGTTCGGCGACAACTTCAAGTACGGTACACCGGTCTCGGACGGCACCACGGAGCCCACCAAGCAGGATTGGCTGGACGCCAGAACAATCCAGTCGGGCCTCTTCTCCCCCGCCTACATCAATCTGGGTCTTGGTCTCCTGTGGACTCCCAAGCCGTGGTTCTCACTGAACGTGGCACCTCTCACCGGAGGCGTGGTAGTGGTAAATAACGAAGCCCTCCGTGACAAGTACGGCATGGAAGGCACCGTATTTGACGCAGAAGGCAAGGCAACCGCCTGGAAATCATATCGTCTTGAATTCGGTGCCCAGATCAAGGCCGACATGTCCTGGATCATCAACGACAACTTCACCTACAACACCCAGCTGGCCCTCTTCTACAACTACCTCACTCCCACGGTAGAACCCCGTATCACCTGGGACAACAAGGTGTTCTGGAAGCTCGCCAAGTACTTTGCCCTCACCGTCTCCACCAACATGATCTACGATCCTCTTGTGAAGGTTAAGGACACTGACGGTGACAATGTGGCGGACGTAAAGGGCGTTCAGTTCAAGGAGTATCTGGAGTTCGGTTTCACCTATACGTTCACACGCAAGCGCTAAGATGCTCCTGGTTGCAGTAAGCGGAGGCATAGACTCCATGTGTCTTGTGGAAAAGGTTCGCCTTGGCGGCGAGCCTTTTGCCGTTGCACACTGCAACTTCGGCCTCCGCGGCGCGGAAAGCGATGCGGATGAAGCCCTGGTCCGCTCCTGGGCCGCCTCCCACGGCGTCACATGCCACGTAAAGTCATTCAACACCACCGCATACGCCGCGGAAAATAAAATCAGCATAGAGATGGCTGCCCGCCGGCTCCGCTACCACTGGTTCGGGGAGCTCTGCAGGCAATATGGCTACTCCGCCGTGGCCGTTGCCCACAACGCCAACGACAACGCGGAAACGCTGATTCTCAACCTGCTTCGCGGCACTGGGCTCAAAGGCCTCCTTGGCATGAAGGCGGAGGGATTCATCCCGGATCCTGAGTTTCAGGACGTCCCTCTCCTGCGGCCGCTGCTTGGCATGACCCGTGAGGAAATAGTGGCTTTTGCAAAGGAAAACGGAGTAACCTGGCGTGAGGACCATACCAATGCGGAAAATGAGTACAAGCGTAACAAAATCCGCAACCTCGTCTTCCCCGTCTTCAAGGAAATCAATCCTTCGTTCATCGAAACTCTGAACGAAGATATGTCAAAATTTTCCTCAGAGATAGGGGCAGAAGGGAGCTGCTATTTTCAAAACGTCGCTTCGCGACCCCTCCCACAAAGTGGGCCCCTCCCTCTAAGCCGAGGGTGGCATTGTTTTGAAAACAGCACATCCCTTCTGCCCAAAACATTCTTAATTACAGAAGAGGAGTGGGATGGGAGCAAGGAGGTGAAACAGCCTGTGGGAGAGTTGATTATGGATGCGGATAAGGCTGGGGTTTTTGTGGAGGGGAGCTGGGAGACCGGGGACTGGATAAGGCCTCTGGGAGCTCCCGGGAAGAAGAAGCTTCAGGACTGGTTCACGGACCATCACATCCCCGCGGACGAAAAGCCCTTCGTGAAACTCCTAAAGAGCGCCGCGGACCCTCACCATGTCCTTGCCGTGTGCGGTTTCTGCATAGACCACTCCGTACGCGTGACAGGAAGGACTAAACGCATTTTAAGGATAGTAGTTAAAGATTCCGGATCAAGTCCGGAATGACTATAAAAATTACCCGGAATGACTAAACCGGAATGACTAAAATAATTAGTATATTTGTAGACTAAATACATTTTCTATATGAACCGTAAAGTATTACTGATGATTCTGGACGGCTGGGGCGAAGGCCGGCACGACTATTCCAACGCTATATGGACTCAGGGAACTCCCAATATTGACGCACTCAGGGAGAAGTATCCTTACGGCCACCTGCAGGCATGCGGTGAATACGTGGGCCTGCCGGACGGTCAGATGGGCAACTCCGAGGTTGGTCACATGAACCTTGGCGCAGGTCGCGTA
>JAEEGJ010020211.1_pt1 | contig 14534 bp, 14 predicted proteins | sample 8958761 | NCBI WGS metagenome assembly JAEEGJ01 (sample SAMN16246546, study PRJNA631951) | gut metagenome | biome: gut microbiome; feature: rumen; material: RS-attached | host: Bos | place: Iran: Karaj | collected 2018-10 | reverse complement strand
CTCGCTGATCGTGCCCTGCCACCGGGTGGTCGGCGCGGGCGGCTGGCCCGGGGGCTACGCCGGCGGCCTGGACCGCAAACTCCGCCTCCTGCAACTCGAATCCACCGGTACCATATTTTAGGAATTATTACTATCTTAGCGGATATGAAGACCGTTTACGCAAATACCCGCCATCCGAAACTGGTCCTTTGGTCAAGCATCGCCGTCGGCGCTATCGGGCTCGTTTGTCTCATTCTCTACTGCGTGCTCACTGGAGACTCGCTGTTGTTCGCCTCCTTCTTCTCCTTTATCTACTTTGCCGTCTTCTATGCCAATTACAAGCTGAGCACCTACACCTTCGACGACGAAGCCGATACGATCACCTTCAGCCAGATCAAGAAGTATCCGCTTCGCCTGTCGGACATCACAAGCGCCATCTACAAGGAAAACAAGAAGGGCAAATTCCGCAAACTCTTCATCCACGACTCCGGCACCGGCTTCATGGAGATTCTTACTTCCAAGGAAAACGCCGACCGTATGGTCGAACAAATCCGCCGCGCCAACCCTGACGTCGAAGTCAAACACGCCAACTACATCTAACCGGGGGCTTCAGAAGAAACCTTTTTTCGGCGCCAGCTACCGGATGGCGCCGAGGATGTCGCGGCGGTAGCGGAAGGTCAGCCAGAAGGTGCGGAAGGCCAGGTGGGCGTAGTAGGCGGCAAAGAGGAGGTGGAGGGCAGCCGGTCCTTCGGGATGCAGCACGGCACGCCCGGTGAACCAGACGACAAAGAAGGCCACGGCGGCCCCGCCCATCGAATCGCGAAAGGCCTTGGTGGCGGTGGCGCCCATATAGATCCCGTCCCAGGTAAAGGCCGCGCAGCCCAGCGGAGGCATCAGCAACAGCCAGGGCAAGAACATCCGGCAAGTCTCGACAACGCTCCCGTCGGAAGTCAGCAGCCGCACGGCCGGCAGGCCCACGGCGGCGTAGAGCCCGATGAACAACGCCCCGATCCCGGCGCTCCAGGCGAAGACCTGGCGGATGCTCTGACGCAAGGTCGCGCCGTCCCGCGCCCCGATGAAACGGCCCGACAGCGCCTCTCCGGCATAAGCGAACCCGTCGGTAAAATAGCTGAAGAACATCAGCAACTGCATCATGATCGACCCGGCGGCGAGCAGCTGGTCGCCGAAGCCGGCGTTGATCATCGTGAAGCCGATGTAGATGAGGATGAAGAAGAAAGAGCGGCCGAGCAGGTCAAGATTCATCCGGAAAAAGCCCGGCAGGGAACCGTCGTGCAGCAGGGCGTGCACGTCGGCGCGCCCCAGGGAGCCGAAGACGCTGCGGCCGTATTTGCGCGAGCAGACCCAGAGTCCGAACAAGAGCCCGCAGTACTGGGCGATCACGGTGCCGAGCGGAATGCCGATGAAACCCAGTCCCGGCCAGGAGCCGATTCCGAAAGCGAGCAGGATGCTGGCGCCGATGTTGACGGCGTTGATGATCAGGTCCAGCCACATCGAGTCGACGGAATTCTGCATCCCCACCAGCCAGCCCCGCAGGGCCATCAGGCTCATCGTGGCGGGCGCGGCCCAGATGCGGATGAAGAAATAGCGCTCCGCGAGCATCTTGACCTCCGGCGTGGCATCCGTCAGCAGCATCACCCCCTTGAAGAAAGGCCACTGCAGCAGGAGCGCGGCGGCTGCGGCGAGCAGGGCGAGCCCCACGCCGCGCAGCCAGATGCGTCCGGCCTCGGCGGAATCCCCCCGGCCGAAAGCCTGGGCCGTCAACCCGCCCGTGCCCGTTCGCAGGAAGCCGAAGGTCCAGTAAAGCAGGGTGAGCACCATCGAGCCCACGGAGATGGCGCCGATGCTGGCGGCCACGTCGCCGCCCAGGTGGCCGGCCACGGCCGTGTCCACCATCCCGACCAGGGGGACGGTGATCCCGGCGAGGATGCTCGGGACGGAAAGCCGCAGGATTTCGCGGTTCAGTGCTGCCCGGTTCATCGGAATTTGCCGTCTTCCTCGAGCATCCCGAGATAAGAATTATAGCGGTCCGCGCTGATCCGGCCCGCATCCACGGCCGCCTTGACGGCGCAATCGGGCTCGTGGGTATGCGTGCAGGGCACGAAACGGCAGTCGTCCATCACCGCGAGCATCTCCGGGAAATATTTGGAGATTTCCTCCTTCTCCAAGTCCACCAGGCCGAAGCCGCGCAGCCCCGGGGTGTCGATCACATAGCCGCCGGAACCCAGGCGGTACATCTCGTAGAGGGAAGTAGTGTGCTTGCCCTGGAGATGGGCCTCGGAGATCTGCCCGATCTTGGGATCAAGCGTGGGGTCGAGGGCCTTGATGAGGCTGGATTTCCCCACCCCGGACTCGCCGGAGAAAAGGTTCACGCGCCCCCGGCAGCGTTCGCGCAGCGCATCGATTCCCTCGCCTTCGGGGATGGAGGTCTCGAGCACGGGATAGCCCGCGCCCTCGTAGATGCGCCGGAAGGCCTCCACCTGCTCCGGAACCTGCTCCCGGTAGAGATCCACCTTGCTCAGGACGATCAGCACGGGGACTTTGTAGACCTCGCAGGTCACGAGGATGCGGTCAAGGAAGGGCAGTTTGACCTCGGGGAAATAAAGGCTCACGATGACGACGGCCTGGTCGAGGTTGGCGGCGATCACGTGGGACTGGCGGGAGAGGTTAGTGGAACGGCGGATGATATAGTTGTCGCGCGGCAGGACCTCCTTGATTACCGCCGGATGTTGCTCGGTGGCCTGGCCCTCGAGGGAATAGCGCACGCGGTCCCCCACGGCCACGGGGTTTGTGGCCCCGCTGCGCTCCAGGCGCACCTTGCCGCGCAGCACGGCGGGGAAGAGTTCCCAGTCGGGCAGCGGGCTCAGCAGGTAATGGCTGCCTGCGTTCTTGACGACCGTCGCGACCCCTTCCATCCTATTTGGCGCGGCCGACGAGCCGCTCGGCGAAGCGGTGCAGGGTTTCGAGTTTGAGCGGACTGAATCCGGCGCCGGACACGGCATCCATCGCCCGCTGGGTGAATCGCACGATCTCGGCCTTGGCGTCGGCGTCCACGCCGAGGCGGAGGTAGATATCCTTGACGGCCGCGATCTTGGCGGCTTTCTGCTCCGGCGTGTCCGCCGGAAGGGCGAAGGCCGACAGGAAAGCGGCCTTGTCGGGGGTTTTCTCAAGGGCGCGGACCGTCAGCCAGCTCTTCTTGCCGTTGACGATATCCCCGCCGATGGGCTTGCCGAACACCTTCTCGTCGCCGAAGGCGTCGAGATAGTCATCGGCCACCTGGAAAGCCATCCCGAGCTCATAGCCATATTGGTAGAGGGCCGCGCATTCGGCCTCGGAGGCACCTCCGATCAGGGCGCCCATCGCGGCCGAGCAGGCCAGCAGGACGGCGGTCTTCAGACCGATCATCCGCGCATAATCTTCCATCGAGACCTCGGGAACGCCCTCGAATTCCATATCGAACTGCTGCCCGTCGCAGACCTGGGCGGCCGTGCGCGAGAAGAGCGCGAGCACGCGGTCCAGCACCGCGCGAGGCGCCTTGGCGATGCGCTGGTAGGCGTCGATCAGCATCACGTCGCCGGAAAGGATGGCGGTATCCTCGTTCCATTTCTTCCAGACGGTCGGCATCCCGCGGCGCAGCGGCGAGCGGTCCATGATGTCATCGTGCATCAAGGTGAAGGAATGGAAAACCTCCAGGGCCGACGCGGGAGCGAGGATGCCTTCGTCAATCTGGTCGGAGAAGAAGGAATAAGCCGTCAGGCAGAGGCGCGGACGGATCCGCTTGCCGCCGATGGCGATCATATAACGCAAGGGGTCGTAGAGCCCCGCCGGTTCGCGGGTGAATTCAATGCCGTCAAACAGCTGCTTGACGAGTTCGTTTATCTGGGTCTCGGTCATCATATCATACAAAGATACAAAGAAAATGCGTTATCTTTGTGGCATGATGAAGATCATCTTTGCAACCGGCAATCCCGGCAAGCTCCGCGAAGCCTCCGAGGTCCTCGGCGAGGCTTTCGAAATCGTCACGCCCACCGCCCTGGGCATCACCGAAGACATCCCTGAGACGGGATCCACCCTGCAGGAGAATTCCCTGCAGAAGGCCCGCTACCTCTACGAACGCACGGGCCTCCCCTGCTTCGCCGACGACACCGGCCTGGAGGTGGATGCGCTGGGCGGTGCGCCCGGCATCCACACGGCACGCTATGCCGGGCCCGGGCACGACAACCAGGCCAATATGGATAAACTCCTGGCGGAGCTTCTCCACGCCGAAAACCGCCGGGCGCGCTTCCATACGGTGATTACTTTGATCCTCCCCGGCGGGCAGCCCCGTTTCTTCGAAGGCTTCTGCGAAGGGGCCATCGCTCTCCGGAAAGCGGGCTGCGGCGGCTTCGGCTACGATCCGGTCTTCCTGCCCGACGCATATCCGGGCAGGACCCTGGCCGAAGTCTCCGAAGAGGAAAAGAACGCCGTCTCACACCGCGGGAACGCCCTCCGCGCCCTCGCCGCCTGGCTTAAGAACTCCCGGCTTTAAGCTGATACCAATCTCCTGAAAACGAGTCAACCCCCGGCCTTGCAGCCGGGGGTTGATTCGTAAGGCACTCTTATCGAGGCGAGCCTATATAAAGATATAGCGCAACACGAAGAGCACGGCGAGGACCCACATCGGGATGGAAATCTCTTTGAAGCGGCCGGCGATGGCGTGGGTGGCCACATAGGCGATCACGCCGATCAGGATACCGTCGGAGATGCTGTAGGCCAGCGGCATCAGGATGATGGTCAGGAAGGCCGGAATGCTCTTGCAGTAGTCCTCCCAGTGGATGGCCTTGATGGAAGGCATCATCATCACACCCACGATAATCAACGCAGGAGCCGTGGCGGCACTCGGGATGGCGAGGAAGATCGGGGAGAAGAACAGCGCCAGCGCAAAGCAGATGGCCGTGGAGAAGGCGGTGAGGCCGGTACGACCGCCCTCGCCGACGCCGGAAGCGCTCTCGACGTAGGTCGTGGTGGTGGAGGTACCGAAGCAGGAACCGGCCACGGTGGCGATGGAATCGGCGAGGAACATTTTCTCCAGGCCCGGAATCTCGTCATTACCCTTATTGATGATACCCGCTCCCTGGTGCACACCGATGATGGTGCCCATCGTGTCGAACATATCGATGAACAGGAAAGTGAACACGACCACGAGCATATCCAGGCTCAGGACCTGCGAGAAATCGAACTTGCAGAAGATCGGGGAGATGCTGTGCGGCAGCGAGAGCAGCTGCACGGCGCCCGCATCGTTGTGGGAGAGCTGCGTGACGGCGGCGCCCGTGGCGGGGTCCTTGATCACCAGGCCGATGAGCGTGGTGACGATGATACCGATGAGGATGCCTCCGCGGACCTTGAGCATCACCAGGCCGGCCGTGATGATAAGGCCGATGCAGGCCACGAGGGCCGTGCCGTGGGTGATGTCGCCGAGGGTCACCAGGGTGGAGTCGGAGTTGGCGATGATGCCGGAGTTCTGCATGCCGATGAAGGCGATAAACAGGCCGATACCGGCGCCGATGGCCTTCTTGAGCGTGCCCGGGATGGCATTCAGCAGCCAGCTGCGGACCTTGGTCAGTGTCAGGACGATGAAGAGGAGACCCTCGATGAACACGGCCGTCAGGGCGAACTGCCAGCTGTAGCCCATCGTCAGGCAGACCGTATAGACGAAGAAGGCGTTCAGGCCCATGCCCGGGGCGAGGGCGAACGGTTTCTTGGCATAGATTGCCATCACCAGCGTACCGACGATGGCGGCCAGGGCCGTGGCGGTGAAAACCGCTCCGCCGGGCATGCCGTCCAGGGCGCTGAAGATGCTGGGATTGACAGCCAGGATGTAGGCCATCGTCAGGAAGGTGGTGATTCCCGCGACGATCTCAGTCCGGACACTATTCTTGCCGGGCTCGAAGCCGAAAACTTTGTTCAGGAAGTTAGCCATAGCTCATCCGTCTAGAAGACCCACTTGAAACCTGCGCAAGGACGGCACCAGAAGCCCTTGGCGGTACCGAAATCATAGGAGAGCTCGAGCTCGCCGCCGATATTGAGGTTGTCGACACCCATATGCTGGCCGATGTTGTACCAGAGCTGGGGCTCGGAGATGAACACGGTGTGGGAGACCTCCGGAAGGATCGCGCCGTTGTGGTCTTTGAAGAGCGTATGGTCCTCCCACCAGAAATCGGCGAAGCCGGAGAAGCGGAGGCCCTTCGCGCCGAAGAGATCCTGGATGCCCCAGACGAAGGTGAACTGCAGGGGTGCCTGCTGGGCCGTGCGGGCAATCGTCTTGTAGAGCACCTTGAAATTGAAGGTGCTGCTGAAGTCCGCGCTGTGCACGAAGTAGTCCAGACCCAGGAGAAAGGCATTGTTGATGGTGTAGCCGTTGTAAACGCCGCCGTTGTACTCGAACTGGAAGCTCAGCGGAGCGAGGGCGCTGTCCTGCCAGAAGTTGAAGCAACGGGCGATTTCCCAATAAGTACCGCTCGGCGCAACGACCTTGTTCTCGACCTTGGAATTGTAGTCGTGGTCGATGAAGAAGAAGGTGTTGCCCCAATTGTCGTTGTAGAAGCCTTCGAGGGTCGTCGTGAAGTGCTGACGATCGGACCCGAAGTCATAGAACGTCTGGAGATTGGTTTGCGCTTTTGCTCCTTGAGCAAACAGCAGGGCGGCGGCAGAAAACGCCAACAAGAATACTTTTTTCATCTTATGGATTTAAAGTGAATGTCAAACTTTGATGACGGAGGTCACCTCGACGTCGGCAGGCAGCAGGGCGCGGCCCTTGAGGTCTTCGATCTCGATGATGAAATTGATGCAGACTTTGGCCGGATGGAATGCGTTCACGAGCCGGGCGGCGGCCGCCACGGTGCCGCCCGTGGCCAGCAGGTCGTCGTGGATCAGCACCACGTCGTCCTGGCCGATCGCATCCTTGTGGATCTCGATCGTATCGTGGCCGTACTCCTTGTCGTAGGTCTCGCTGATGGTCTCGGCGGGCAGTTTGCCCGGCTTGCGCGCCATCACGAAACCCGCGCCCAGGCGTATGGCCAGCGCAGGACCCATCACGAAGCCGCGGGACTCCAGGCCGACGACTTTGGTGATGCCTTTGTCTTTGTAGAGATTGTAGAGAATGTCTTCGAGCTCCCGCAGGCACCCGGCATCTTTGAATAAGGTCGTGACATCCCAGAACAGGATACCTTCCTTCGGAAAATCAGGAACGGTCCGGAGGCTGGATTTAAGCTTTTCGATACACATATGGGTAGTTTACCGATTACGAAGATACAATTTTTCCGCGAGATTTCAGACAAGTTTTTTTTATCTTTGTAATGATTATGCAAAAAAGAAGTGGAAAAGGCCGGCAGGCCTCAAGAGGAGCAAAAAGAGCCGGCTCGGGTAACAAAAAAGTTTTCCCGCAGTATGTCGGGAAGGTCCAGATGACCCGGGAAGGGTTCATCTTCGTGAACATAGAAGGCCAGGACGGCGACGTCTTCGTCAAGGCCTCCAAAACGCGCCACGCCCTGCACGGCGATCTCGTGCGGGTGGCCGTGACGCATACATTTTATGATACCGGACGGCGCGAAGGCGAGGTGGTGGAGATCATCGAACGCTCCAAGCGTCCCTTCGTGGGTTATTACCATACCGTCGGTGCCCAGGCCTGGGTGCTGATGGAGAGCAAGACGATGCCCTACGACATCCAGGTGGATGCCGAAGAAGGGGCCCGCCTGGGGGCGCAGGCCGGGATGAAGGTCGCGGCGGTCGTGGACCGCTGGGACCGGCGCGACCACGGGCCGCACGGACACCTGGTCGATGTGCTCGGGGTGCCCGGGGAGAACGAGACCGAGATGCACGCCATCCTCGCGGAATTCAATCTCCCCTATCGTTTTTCTCCCGAGGTGGAAAATGCGGCCGACAAGATTTCGGAGGAGATCACCGAGGCGGATCTGAAGGGACGCAAGGATTTCCGGCAGACCTTCACGCTGACGATCGATCCTGCGGATGCCAAGGATTTTGACGATGCCCTGTCGTTCCGGGTGCTCCAGAACGGGAATTTCGAGATCGGCGTGCACATCGCCGATGTGTCCTATTATGTGAAGCCGGGTTCGGCGGTGGATCTGGAGGGTCGGGAGCGGGGGACGTCGGTGTACCTGGTGGACCGGACGGTGCCGATGTTGCCGGAGAAGCTCTCCAACAAGCTTTGTTCGTTGCGGCCGCACGAGGACAAACTGACGTTCTCGACAGTGTTCGAGATGACGCCCAAGGCGGAGATCCGCTCGCGCTGGATCGGGCGCACCATCATCAACTCCGACTGCCGCCTCAACTACGACCAGGCGCAACAAATCATTGAATCTGCGCGCGGCGGGAGCGCTCCAGAAGCGTCTGAAAGCGTACCGGAAGCGGCAACTGCCTCCGGAAACCGTGCCACCCTCGGCATCGTAAGAGGGGGGACCGCAAGCGAAGCGCAGCGGTGGGGTCCGACGGAGGAGGACGTTTCAGGAGGCAGCTTGCCGCTCCGGGAAGCGATTTTGACGTTACATAAATTGGCGTCGATCCTGAAGGAGAATGAGCGGAAGAACGGGGCGATCGATTTCGACCGGCCGGAGATGAAGGTGGAGGTGGATGAGAAGGGGAAGCCGCTGCGGGTATATCAGAAGGTCACCAAGGAGTCGAACTGGCTGATCGAGGAGTTCATGCTGCTGGCGAACCGGACGGTGGCGGAGTTTGTGGCGACGGGCGGCCAGATGAACGGCGTGGCCCAGAAGAACGCAAAGACCTTCGTGTACCGCGTCCACGGCGAACCCAACGAACTCAAACTCGAAGCACTCTATACCTTCGCCAAGGGTTTCGGCCACCGCATACCGACGGAAGCCCCGACCGGCGCGCGCGCCACGGCCAAGGTCCTCAACCAGCTCCTCGAATCGGCCAAGGACAAACCCGAGTTCGCCGCGATGGAGAATCTGGCCCTGCGGGCGATGGCCAAGGCCTGCTACAGCACCGACAACATCGGCCACTACGGCCTGGCTTTCAAGTTCTACACGCATTTCACATCTCCGATCCGCCGCTACCCCGACCTGATGGTCCACCGCCTGCTCTCCCGCTACCTCGAAGGGGGCGAAAGCGCCAAAAAGGACAAGTACGAGCAGGAATGCCGCTACGCCTCCGAGCGCGAACTGGTGGCCGCGGACGCCGAGCGGACTTCCACCAAGTACAAACTTGTGGAATTCATGCAGGACAAGATCGGGCAGGAATACGACGGCCATGTGTCCGGCCTCACCGAATGGGGAATGTACGTGGAGATCGAGCCGACCAAGATCGAGGGAATGGTGTCCGTGCGCGACATCACCTCCGATTTCTACGAATTCGACGAGGCGCGCTACCGCCTGGTCGGCAAGCGCCGCCACAAGCAGTTCCGCCTCGGGGATCCGGTGCGGATCCGCGTCAAGAACGCCAATCTGGAGCAGCGCCTCCTGGATTACGAACTCATTGAAAACCAATCATAAAGTTATGGCTAACGGCAATTTTTTCGCATTCCTGGCGGGTCTCGCCACCGGTGCGGTGCTCATTTCTCTCGCCAGCACACAGAAAGGTGAGGAGGTCATCGAAGACCTCAAGGAGAAAGGCTCCGAGGCTTTTGAGAACGGACGTGCCGCCGTCCTGAACGGTCTGGACAAATTGGAGGACGCCCTTTCCTCCGACAAGGAGGACTGAGTATGGCTGCAGAGGACAACAAAACTTTCGACGATCTGGTAAAAGAAACCTGCCGCTTCGTCGATGTTCGCTTCGAGGAGTTCAAACTCAAGACCACCCGCGGGCTCTCCACCGCACTCGGACAGGTCCTCTCCTACGTGCTGATCATCGCTGTCCTGCTGATCGTGCTGAGCCTGCTTGCGCTGGCCTTGCTGCAGTGGCTCAATACCCTGCTCGGCAGCCCCTGGGGGACGCTCCTCGTCGCCGGCGTATTCACCATCGGCATGGTCGTGCTGCTGCTGCGCCGTCACGCCCTGTTCAAGGATCTCTTCATAAAACTCTTCATCAACATCTTCTACAACTCCGACAGCGATGAACAAGTACAGTAAGATCCGGACGGCCGAAGAGTTGGAATTCGCCATCCACGTCGTCCATACCGAGCGTATGAAGCTCCAGGAGAAGTATGTGCAGGATCTCGGAGATTTCCGGGAAGGCCTCAAGCCCGGAAAGCTGGTGGGCACCGCCCTGAAGACGGTCACCCCCTATCTTTCCTGGTCAGAAATAGGCCTCGGACTGGTCCGAGGCCTCAAGAATGCTATCACGCCTAAAAATAAGAAGGTCTCCGCGCGGGATCCGGAGCGTAGCGACCGAGAGGGTCTGGGGGAAACTTCCCCCAGTAATTAAGCTCCGGAGGCGCTGATCGTCAGATCAGCGGCTCAGCCGTCATCGCAGCCGGTTGAGGAATCCCCATCAGCTTCAGAATCGTAGGCGCCACATTGCAGAGGGCGCCATCCTTCACTTCCTTCACGGCCGGGCCGGCATTGATTACGACGAACTGGACCGTGTTGAGGGAGTGTGCCGTGTTGGGTGAACCGTCCGGGTTGACCTCGTAGTCGGCGTTGCCGTGGTCGGCGGTCAGCAGGACCACGTAGTCTTGCGCAATAGCGGCCTCGACCACCTTGCCCACCAGCTTGTCGATGCAGGCGACGGCGCGGGTCACGGAATTGTAGACGCCGGTGTGGCCCACCATATCACCGTTGGCGAAATTCAGGATGATCAGGTCCTCGACCCCGGAATTGATCTTGTCGATCAGCTTCTCGGCCACCTCGGGGGCGCTCATCTGCGGCAGGAGATCGTAGGTCGGAACCTTCGGGGAGTTGACCAGGATGCGGTCTTCATTCTCGAACTGCAGCTCGCGGCCGCCGTTGAAGAAGAAGGTCACGTGGGCGTATTTCTCCGTCTCGGCGATACGCAGCTGGCGCTTGCCGGCCTTAGAGACCGTCTCGCCGAGCGTATCGTTCACAAGCTCCTTATCGAAGAGGATGTGGACGCCGGTGAAGGAGGCATCGTACGGCGTGAGGCAGCAGTAATAAAGGGGAATGGTGTGCATCCCCTCCTCCGGCATATCCTTCTGCGTGAGGACGGTGGTCAGTTCACGCGCGCGGTCATTGCGGAAGTTGTAGAAGATGATGGCGTCGCCTTCCTCGATCTTGGCGAGGGGGGCGCCGGCAGCGTCGGTGACCACGATCGGCTTGACGAACTCGTCGGTCACATCAGCGTCGTAGGATGCCTGGATGCCCTCGATGGCAGAGGTAAAGGCGTCACCCTTGCCCTCGACCAGCAGGTCGTAGGCTTCCTTGACACGGCCCCAGCGCTTGTCGCGGTCCATCGCATAGAAGCGGCCGCACACGGAAGCGATCTTGCCGGTGCTCTCAGCCATTTTCTGCTCCAGCTCCTCGAGGAAGCCCTTGCCGCTGCGCGGGTCGGTGTCGCGGCCGTCCATGAAGGCGTGGACATAGACCTGGTCCAGGCCGTATTCCTTCGCGACGCGCAGGAACTCATAGACGTGCTCCAGGGAGGAGTGCACGCCGCCGTGGGAGGTCAGGCCCATCAGGTGGAGCTTCTTGCCGGAGGTCTTGACATAGTCATAGACCGCCTTGATCTCCTTGTTCTCCAGATACTTGTGGTCGCGGACGGCCATGTTGATCTTCACGAGGTCCTGATAGACCACGCGGCCGGCGCCGAGGTTCATGTGTCCGACCTCGGAGTTGCCCATCTGCCCGTCGGGCAGGCCGACGTACTCGCCGCAGGCCTGCAGGTGGCCGTACGGATACTTGGCGCGCAGCCCGTCGATGACCGGCGTGCCCTGCGCCCAGATGGCGTTGGAATAATCATGTCTGCCCTCGCCCCAACCGTCGAGGATCATCAGAAGTACTTTGCGGTTCATATCTTGTGTCATTTACTATCGAGTCTGCAAAGATAACGACTTTTTCAGAGATGGCGAAGAAAGATTGACCGTCACGGTGCCGGGCGTGCGGGAACTGCGCAGGATGACCTGCAGGAAGCCGCGGCGCATCGCCTTGGTATCCACGCCGCAGAACAGCTCGTCCGTGTAATGGTCGCCGTTGTCCACGGCGAGCAGCGTCGCGGCGCCGTCCACGCTCACCGTCACCGGCTCGCTGAAGTCCGGCACCCGGCGGCCTTTGCGGTCCACCGCGTACACCTTGAGGTACTGCAGGTCCATCCCGTCCGCCTCCCAGCTGTCCGGGGTCTCGGCCTCCACGCGCAGCGCCACGGCCCTGCCGGCCGTCTCGATGCGGTGGCGGGCAATCTCACGCCCGGCCTTGTAGCCGACGGCCTCGAGGCTGCCGCCCCGGCCGTACGGGACATCCTTCCAGGTCACGATGTGCTGCGTACCCGGCTCGGTGTTGTCGTTGGCCTTGCGGCCCAGCGAGCGGCCGTTCACGAAGAGTTCCACCTGCTCCGCGTTGGAGAACACGGCGACCTGCTGCTTCGAGCCGGCCGGGAAATTCCAGGTAGAGGTGTAGGTCTGCTGGCCCACGATGATATCGTTCCAGTCCTGCAGTTTCTCGCTGCCTTCCGCCACGGCCACCCGCACCACCGGTTCGTCCGGGATGAAGGCGCTCTTCATCAGCCAGGCCTGCGGATACGGCTCCAGCGTGTGGCTGAAATAGCTGTAATTCCAGCCCTTCTTGGGCCAGCCGTCCGACTCGCCCCAGTACTCGACGGCGCCCCAGTACGCCAGGCCGACCATCTTGTCCTGGTCCATGCCGTAGTAGGGACCCAGCAGCTCGCGGGTCGTGGCCTCGCTCTGGAAGATGATCAGGTGCGGAGCGTGCTCCAGGTAGGCCGGATAGGCGTTCCAGCGGTAATTGAAACTCGCCACTTCGGTCTCGCAGGCCAGTTCGGGCGGGACGAGGTAAGTCTCGTACTCCGGCCGGTCGCGGTAGATGCCGCCGGCCCGGGACGGGAACATGGCCACGGTCGTCTTGCGCGTGGCGTCGTAGCGCTTGACCAGCGTATCGAAGATCCGGTAGGTGGTCACGCCCCAGTCCTCGGTCGGGAAACCAGCCCAGGCATCCCGGTTCTGGAGCTCGTTACCGAGACTCCACAGGATGACCGAAGGGCTGTTGCGGTCGCGCTTGATCCATTCGGGGATGAGCTTGTACCAATAGGCGGTGAACGGCTCGCGGCCGCCCCAATACTCCTTGTCGCTCCATTTGTCAATGAGTTCGTCCACGATGAGCATGCCCACGCGGTCGGCGATCTTGGTAAACTGCTCGCTGTAGGGGTTGTGCGAGCAGCGGATCACGTTGAATCCGAACGACTTGAGCTGGAGCATGAGCCGCTCGATACCCGTATCGAACGACGCGGCGCCCAGGGCTCCCAGGTCGTGGTGGTTGGCCACGCCATGCAGGAAGACCTTCTCCCCGTTGAGCAGGAAACCCCGTTCCCGGGTGAACTCCAGTTTGCGGATGCCGAAGTGTTCCGAAGCCTTGTCCACCAGCATCCCGTCGGCCCAGATTTCAACCTCAGCCGTATACAGGCTCGGGCTTTCCGGCGACCAGAGCTGTGGACGAACCACCGCGACCTCCGGCATCGGCACCTCCACACGGGTGCGCAGGGTGTGCTCCGGGAAGCCGGCGTGCGTCGAGCCGACCACGGTGCCGTCCGGGGCGAGGATGCGCGCACGGATCTGCGCATCGTGGCCCTGGTAGCCGCCCACCTCGACCTGCAAGGCCACGGTGGACCGCGCGGCGGAGACTTCCGGCGTGGTCACGTAGATGCCGTTGCGGGCGATGTGCGTCGGGTTCTTGACCTCCAGCCGCACGTCCCGGAAGATGCCGGCGCCGGTGTACCACCGGGAGCCGTTCTCCGGGCCGCTGGAGGCATAGACGGCCACCACGTTGGGCGCATCGTAGCGCAGCTGGTCCGTGATGTCCACCTCGTAGCCCACGTAGCCGTACTCGCCGGATCCGACCTTCTCGCCGTTGACGTAGACGTCGCTGACGAAGATGACGCCGTCGAAGACCAGGCTCACGCGCTTGCCGCGCCAGGAAGGATCCGCGGAGAAATGCTTGCGGTACCAGCCCTCGACCATCGGCTTGAAGGCGCGGGAGCCGCGCCCGTTCTCGATCCAGGGCTGCTCGAACTGGAAGTCATGCGGCAGGTCCAGGGACCGCCAGGCGCTGTCGTCCAGCGCCGGGTCGGCGGCACCGGCCACCTGCCCGAGGCGGAATTTCCAGTCGAAATTGAACAACTGCCGGCGCTGGGAGGCAATCTGCTCCCAAGGGGCGTTCCCGGCGGCCTGCGCCTCGCCTTCGCGCTGATACTGCGCAAAGGCGCCCAGGCTCAGCGAGAGCAACAGGGCGCCAATGAAAAGTTTCTTCATTCGATAAGTATTTGTCAGTCAATCAGTCCTCGACCGCGGAGCATGGCCTGCGAGTCCGGTTCGCGGCCGGCGAAGCTCTTGTAGAGCGTCATCGGCTCCTCGGAGCCGCCCTTCTCCAGGAAGGTCTCCTTGAACTTCTTCGCGAGCGCGA
>JAEEGJ010020210.1_pt1 | contig 14534 bp, 10 predicted proteins | sample 8958761 | NCBI WGS metagenome assembly JAEEGJ01 (sample SAMN16246546, study PRJNA631951) | gut metagenome | biome: gut microbiome; feature: rumen; material: RS-attached | host: Bos | place: Iran: Karaj | collected 2018-10 | reverse complement strand
CTGTCCTTCGGTCATACGGAAGAGCAAACGGGACGATGTTCTATGGTACTCATATCAGTATGCCGCGGCAGCTTGTTTGATTTCTTCAAAGAAGCGTGTTGTTGCTTCACTGTTTGACTTGGACGCTTCCTCTGCAGCCTCTCTCATCAGTTGGCTGAGCACCTCGTCGGTAGGCTCTTCCATACTTGTCAGCTTGTAAGTGTCAATGCTCATATCTTCTGTAATTTATCGATTCTGGGTGCAAAGATACAACATTTCCTCAATAATCTTTCTTTTTCACATCAATTTCCATGAATTGACCGTTAATTAGCCATTAATTATTAATGATAAATTATATGGGCTATTACATGGGAATTACATGTTTTTCTGAACACTAATTGCACGAATGACACGAATTTATTTTCCGTTCAATCTGTTCAATCGTTCCGAAGGAACTTGTGGAAAAGAAAAACATATCCCTGCGGGATGAGGAAGCAGAGATGATTTGCGGGGAAATATCAGAACAGGTCAGCGTGTGTGCCCGTTCGCAGGAAGAGGAGCGTGAGCTGAGTGTCATTCTGCTCCCATGTCATCAGCCAGTTGGGCTGGATGTGGCACTCCCATATACCATCAAGATTACCTGACAGCTTATGCGGGTGGTACTGGGCAGGCAGTGAACCATTGGCAGCGAGCAACTGAATGGCTTCAAAAATGAGCTGCATGTTGAGCCCGCGTTTCGCACAAAGTTTCAGATTCTTGTCGAACCGCTTGCTATACTTTACCTGGTACATGGCCTAAGATCTTCTGGAACATATCCTCTACGCTCTCTGCCTCGTACACAGGTTCTTTGCCATTGTGTACATCTTCGATAAGCTTCATCGTCTCATCGTTGAGGTACTCGCCCGTCTCTGGGTCGTAGAGGCGTGGCTTGGGCCGCTGGGCCTTGACCTTGGTCACACCCTTGAGCATACTGATGGCTTTCTTGATGTCACGGAGCATGCTGATGTCCTCAACATCTACGGTAAGCCTGCCCGGCTGTGTGGGGATGGATGTTACTGTTGCCATAAATAGAATATTTGAAACGTTTCGGCTGCAAATATACAACTTTTTTCTTATAATTCGCGCGATTTCACAAAAAAAGAATCAAAACGTCTCCGATGTCTCCTATATCTCCCGTCTCCTGCGTCTCCCGCTTTGAAAAATTTTCGGTATTGAAGTACGCGTACCTATTTAATTTTTATAATATATATAATAATAATCAAAGATTATATATATAATAATAATTTAAAATATTTTCGCACGAATGGGGAGACAAAAAAGACGGGAGATTGGGGAGACAGAGGAGACACTAAATCCGTTGTGGTAATCAGAGAGGGTGCGCCTTACTGAAATCCTTTACTACACTATATTTATAGAATCTCTGAACTGGAATCCAAAATTCTCTTAACTAAATATCCGAAAACGCTTAACCGAAATGCTGTCCAATACATAACTGAAAAGATTTTTTGGAAAATATTTTCCATAAAATTTGTGAAAAAGAAAATTTATCGCAATGATGATTTGGAAATTGCCTGATTCTCTATTTACCTTTGCAGCGCATTCGTTTTTTTTTGTTCAACAATTTAAATTTTACAGTTATGTCACAAATCAAAGTTCGTGGAAAGATGCAGCGCATCGCGGTAATCAACGAAAATCGTGTGGTTGCCAAGGCCGTTCGTTATTCGACGGTCAAGCAGGACGAGCTGACCAGCTATGCCGCTCAGTCATCTCACATTCCTGAGTCCACTCTTCGTGCTTGCACGCTGGCAATGCGCGAGGCGATCTCTTATTTCGTGCTCAATGGCCACCATGTTGACCTGGGCAAATTCGGTATCCTTGGTGTTCGAAGCTCCCAGAAGGCAGCTACCGACGCAGAGGAAGTCAGTGCTAATCTCGTTAAGCGTGTAACGATCGGCTTCACTCCTTCGAAGGAGATCAAGGATGCTATCGCAGCCATGCGCATCGAGACTGAAGTTTAACCTTTAAATATTTTGCGTTATGGTTAAGAAAGGACAAATCAACATTGGTTACAAGGGGCGTCGTATCGCCTTCAATGGAACCGAAAAGCTTGTAGGACAGGCAGAGCGTTACAGCACCATCGCTTATGATGCCATCATCGCTTACGCAGCCAAGGCTGCCGCCGTTCCCGAATCGAGCATCGAAATGGCTATGGAAGCCTTGTTTGATGCCATGAACTACTTCGTACTTAACGGACACTCCGTTCAGATTCCTAATCTGGGTACGTTCTCTATCGGCGTTCGCGCCAAGTCGGCAACCGACGAAAGCGAGTTCACAGCGAACTTCTCGCAGAACCTGCGCAACGTCATGATCCGTTTCCTCCCTGACACGGAGCTGAAGCAGATGATCGCCAATACGGGCATCACCACCACTGTCAATGAGGATGATTATACCGCACAGGGTGTCATCAGCGTTCGCAGCATGAACTTCGCCCGTGGTTCACAGGTCATTGGTCTGAATGCAGGTCGCGCTTATGCCGTGCCCGATCCTGTCGAGACGTTGGTTATTCACGGTACACGTTTGTCGAAGGACTTCATCGGAGCTCTGCCAATCAAGCTGGAGGGCTATGATGCCGAGGGCAACACCGTGGTGATGGGTGATCCTTCAGGTGCCATTCTCAATCAGCAGTACGGGCAGATTCGCGTTTACCTGAAGAAGGAGCTGGCCTTCCATCCCGAGGTTGTGGCTCTGAAGAAGGTTCAGGTGGTTGACCGAGATCAGAACATCATCGTTGAGCGCAGCTTCGCTGCACTTGCTGAGGGTCCGCAGATTTCTGCCGTGTCTGTCGATGATGCCGCAGTGGCTCCTGGGGCAACCGTGAAATTCGAGGCTGGTGTAGTCAAGAAGATCCGTATCTGGGGTTTCAACCTCCAGAATGCCACCGAGGTGAAGATTGGCGAGACGACTGTCACCCCCAGTGCAGTCAGCGACACCTATCTGACTGTCAATTTCACGCCTGCCGCTACGGGTAACTACCCCGTCAGCGTGAAGGACGACACCCATGCAGCCAGCACGTACAACATGTCTTTTGGTGAAGCCACCAACGTGGTTGTCAGCTCTGTCACTGCCAACGGTGACGCACTCGTGAATGGTGGTTCTACCAACATCACGGCTGGTAGCAACTATAACATCCAGATTGCCGGAACAGGTCTTACCAACCTCTCTGCCGCAGATTTCACCCTGCCCGCAGGCTCCACAATCAATATCACCTCTCAGAGCAACACGATGATTGCAGCAACTATCAACAATGCTCAGGAGGGTGACTTCAAGATCGCTTGGGGAGGTGAGTTCATTTTCACGGCTTCGTTGGTTACCGTCGTTCCTACGGTCACATTGACTGGTTACAAGAAGGATTCTGCCACTGCTGCAACGCAGAGTCTGGAGACCGTCGTTACTCAGTCATCCAGCAGCTACACGCTGTATCTGGTAGGTGAAAACCTTGATGAGCTGACTTCGGCTGACTTCGTAGATTCCAACGGTGCTGACTCCGCCAATGCTATCAACAGCATCAATTACGATCCTGAATCTGCACAGCTTACATTCGTTTGCAGTGCCACAAACCACCAGCTTGTCGTATCGAACAACGGAACGACAATCGGTACCATCCTTGTAAGCACAACGCAGACTGGTTTTGATACTGGTAGTTGATCAAAAACATTAAGGAAGTGCCCATCGGGCGCTTCCTTTTAGTTTATTCCCTCTTTTTTTATCTCCTCTGTCTCCCCAATCTCCCGTCTTTTTTGTCTCCCGTTCGCTGAGGTCGGCAGTGAAGCCGTCGAGGATGGTAATGATGCGTCTCTCCATCGCTTAATAGCCTAATCCGATGTAGCTGTGGGCGGGGAGCTGGAGGTCGAAGACCGTCGAGCCGTCGGGATAGCCGAAGAAACGGTTGTATCGGAAGAATCCCGTCAAGGGCTTGATCTCAGCGGGTTTCAGCTGGTCGTCTGTGAGGAGGTTGCGCAGGGCGCTCACCTTGCTGTTGATGACCACACGCAGGTTGACAGCTTCGTCGTTGAAGTTCTCGACTACCAGGGTCTTGTTGTCGTAGGGGAAGAGGGCTACCTTCCAGCGCAACGACGAGGTGATCTATACCGAACAGGAGTTCGAGACCGACGAGCGCGGTATCATCAAGAAACTGCGCAAGACGAAGTATGCACTCTATAAGGATGTGATGAAACAGTAAAAAAGAAATCCCCACTCCATCGAGCGGGGATTCATTATTTTTACTTACGGATCAGTGTTGATCCCAGTTTACCCAGTTGCACGGCATAGACACCCTTCTGCAGTCCTTCGAGACTGATGGCGCCCCCCTGCACTGTCGTCTGTCTGACGGCTACACCCTGGAGGTTGTAGACCGTAACCTCAATGCCGTCCTCAGCACCGTCAGTGTACACGATGTCACCGCTTACTCGGAAGTTCACGTCCTTAGGCTGATCCTTGCTGAGTGTGGGGATGCTCGTATCGATGCCCAGCACGTAGAGCAGACCCTTATAGGCGTTCATCTTGCCAGCGCCGAATCGGCTGCCATACTTCTTCGTATACTCGTCGGTGTCGCTTGTGTTCTTGATGATGTCTTTGATGTCATCGTTCGACAGCGTCTTGCCCTTGTCGGCAGCCGCCTGGAGCCACAGGGCCACGATGCCAGCCGCAGCCGGTGTCGCCATCGAGGTGCCGCTCGAGAAGCCATAGGGGTATTCACGAGCACCCTTCTGATCCTTGAACTGGTTGCTGTATTCCTTCTTCTCAAGGATGTTATCATCAGATAACGTTGCGTCGAAGCTGTTGAAGCCAGCCACGATGTCGCGGCCAGGTGTGCAGACGTCGGGGTGCTTATGTCCAGCCAGGTCTGTGCCGTAGCTGCTGAAGAAAGCATAACTGCCTACGACCTCATCTTCCCGCTCTTCGTACTCCTTCGCGCCAAGGCCCTTGTGCTTGGTGTTGGCCGTCCAGGCACCGATGCTCACGACCTCGCCCGAGGTATTCCAGTCGCCCACGGAGATGCTGCTGTTGCCAGCCACAAACTTGCCGCTGTTCTTCTGTCCATAGAGGTAGTATTCGCTACCGACGTCGCCCCATGCATGGAGCTCCGTATCCTCTGAGGTAATCATGCTGACCTTGATCACCAGGTAGTCATCGCCTCCCTCCGCGCCTCTGTCGTACGATACCTTCTTGAATTCCAGACCCGGTATATTTATCCATAGTTCCGTATAGGTGTACTCCTTGTCGTCCTTGTCAAGCGCTAGGTTCTGATAACACCAGAACTGAACCGTACTGCCACTCTCGAAATATTCATTCATCCCGTCAGCCACCTTTTGATCGAAGGCATCCAGATGGCTGTTGTCGGCATCCTTCCCTACATTGAACCAGATGCCTTCGCCGTGTTTGCCCTCATCGGGGTCTGAGTTGTAGGTAATAGGTGCCTTGAAGTAGACGTGGCCGTCTCTGCCGCTGGCGATACTGACTATGAACTTCACGTTCTTCGTTGTCTTCATGCCACCCCAGACATAGCCGCCATTGCCTGTGTATACGTTCAGCGTATCGTTGGCCTTGGTCTTCATGTTCAGGTAGGTTGTAGCGTTCTCAGCACCCGAGTTGGCGGTGCAGAGCATGATGGGGATATTCATGTCCTTTGCGCAGTACTTCATTGTTCTGGCCATGTTGCTGGTGCCGTCGTGCCAGCCGTCCATCGAGTTATAGCTGAGACTCACCACGAGCGGCTTCTTTGCCTTGTCGGCTTCATTTTTCATGTACAGCAGCGCCTGATAGAACTCAATGGCTGTTGCGTCTAATTGGTTTTCACTACAGTATTGCCAAAACTCCTCGCCTTCCCTCAGCGCACCGATGAGGATGTCGGCCTCTGGTGCCATACCGCCGATGGGCTGTCCTGCCACGCCCTTCACGTCGCTCATCGTGCTGCCCGCAGCGATGGTGATGCAGTGGGTGCCGTGCGTGTCGCCATCCTCCCTCACCTTCAGCGTGTCGAGTATGTCGTCAGCCTTGGTGAGGACCGATCCCCCCAGTGTATCAGGGCCGATGATCACTTCCTCGCCCAGTTTATTCAAGCCCGTAGCATAGTAACCCTTCACGCGCAGGTTGCCGTCCTTGTCCTTCAGCATCGGGTGTGTGGGGTCGAATCCCGCATCGACGATTCCCACCATGACTCCCTTGCCCGTATAGGCCTGGGGCAGTTTCTCGCCCGTGCCGCTGATCACGTCACCGGCCTGAGTCACGTTTCTGGTGATGTCCGTCTGTTTGCGAACCCTTGGTCCGAGGTCGATTTTCATGACGCCGTTCACAGCAGCCATCTCCTCGAGCTTCGAGTACGAAGCCTCCATCATCACGATGTTGCCCACGACACCTCTGATCTTTGCGCCGAGCGCCCTGAGATTCTCAGCCACCTGTCGTGCATCCGTGTCCATCTTACAGTTCACGAAGAAGCGTCCGAGTCTCTCAGCCTCGCCCCTTGTACCGGCTTTCTTGGCAGTGATGGCCGCCTGCTGCTTGGCCACCTTGGCCCTGTGGGTCACGAATCCCTGTGCCCCCGCTGTGAGAGCACTCACGAGTAATGTTGCTAGTAAAAGTTTTCTCATATTGTGATGATTTTATGATTGTAAGCCATACGATGCTGCAAAAATAAGATAATTTTGTGAAAAAACAAAGAATAATCAAGAAAAGATTCTATTTATTAGTAAATGATTGTAACTTTGACGAGATGCAGAAGGAATAAAGTCCCCGATAGACTCAACTACCGGGGACTTTTCACTTTTGATGTTTCACATGATGGGTTCCTCCATCGCTTAATAGCCTAAACCGATGTAGCTGTGGGCGGGGAGCTGGAGGTCGAAGACCGTCGAGCCGTCGGGATAGCCGAAGAAGCGGTTGTACCTGAAGAATCCCGTCAGGGGCTTGATCTCAGCGGGTTTCAGCTGGTCGCCTGTGAGGAGGTTGCGCAGGGCGCTCACCTTGCTGTTGATGACCACACGCAGGTTGACAGCTTCGTCGTTGAAGTTCTCGACTACCAGGGTCTTGTTGTCGTAGGGGAAGAGGGCGACCTTCGAGGGGCCTTCGATATAGGCTCCCACATCCTTGCTCATGGCGCGGCGGATGACATTCAGGGCGCCTGCGGGATAGTCGTAGAGGTTGCCGAAGTCATCGGGGATGGTGAGGACGAAGAGCATGCCCTTGGAATAGGTGTCGCGCAGGAGGATGGGATAGCCTGAGACACCGCCGTTGAGGGGACGGCCTGCGCTGACGACCTCCCAGGCATCGTTGGTGAAGTACTTCACCTGGGGGATGATGAACTCGCGCTCGGACTTGCCTGAGAAGCCGAAGTCACTGACGATGGCCTTCAGGTCGCCGCAGTAGAGCTCGCACACGTCGGCCAGCTGGTCCTTGATGGCTTTCAGCAGGCCTGTGGTGATGATGACGTCGCCACCCTTGCGGAGCTGCGACTTGATCTTCCCTACGATGTCAGGATCCTTGGCTGCCTGCTGGGTGAGCAGGATCTGCTGGCGCTCCTGCCACTGGGGATACATGTCCATGGGCAGTCCGATCATACCGAGGTAGTTCTGCAGGAAGTCCTCGCCCGAGGAGTGATAGGGCTTATAGGAGGCGAGTCCGATGGGGTTGCCCAGCTTGCCGACGAGCTGGTCGGTCTGGTGCAGGGTGACGTCGGCAAAGCGTGCCATCGTCGAGGGGGTGACGGTCTGGCCGTTCTTGGTGAAGGGGGCTGTCATCTCGTCGTAGTTGAAGCTGACGCCTGCCTCCTGCCACTTGGCGCGCATCTGTGGGGTGATCTTCACCTCGTAGAGCTGCATGTAGTTCCAGAGGATGATCTCGGGGGTCTTGGAGAGCATCGTCAGGTGGAGCTGCTCGGCATAGCGGTCCATGCTCATGTGGATGCCGCCTGCATCGACCCATCCGCCGCCGTTCTTGCCTGGGGCGATGTTGTCGAAATAGCGCACGATGTTATAGCTGAGGTAGTTCTGCAGGTGCTGGGCTGAACCCGGGTCGCGGGTCTCCGTACCCGTCCAGAGACCGTCGAAGTAGATGGGCTCTTCCTCGAGGTTGAATCCGAGGCCATGGAAGTGGTCGTACCAGTTGGGGTACTTGATGATGACCTTCACCTTGGGGTTCACTTTCTTGGCGGGATTGACCACGAGTTCGCGACCAGCATCGGCCATGAGTCGCAGACGGTATTCCGTCCAGCTCTTGCCGCTCTTCTCCTTGGCGGCTATCTCGTCGTCGTTCTTCAGGTCGATGAAGAAGAAGTCGTCGAGGATGAAGTCGTCGAAGAGCTTCGCCGTATACTCTGCCACCTCCTTCACCTGCTGGCGCTCGTTCTCGCGGGCATAGCTGTAGGTCTCGAAGTCGGTGGGCTCTGAGCGGGTGTAGGTGATGCCGCCTCCCACCTCCAGTCCTTTCGAGAGGAAGAACTTCTTGACCTTCGTCATGGTCTTCTCGTCGACGGTGAAGGCATCGCGGTGGGTCTCGAGGTAGATCTTGTCGAGGTCGACCTGAGAGCTGACTGTCTGCCACGTGTCGTTAAGGAACTTGTCGTCGGCCATGCGCGCCACATCCTGGGCACGGATATAGGACGATACCTTGAAGTTCTGATACTTCTTAGACGGGCCGCCTGCCTGAACACTCAGGGCGGTTGTTGCAGCTACGACTGCACATAAAAGGGCTTTCTTACTCATAAGTTAGTTGTCTTTGGTTTATTATTTGCGTATGAAAACTGGAATATTGGTCTTATTGACGGGGGTGGTCACATATTGTCCACCATCGTAGTGCTGGCCTGTGTGATAGTCGCTCCAGCCTCCTTCGTTCTTGGGCAGATAGGTTCTCCATTCGGTGACGCCTGGCTCTGTGACAGGGCTGATGAGCAGTTCGGGGCCGAACATGTACTCGTATTTCTGCTTGAGGGCTTCGGGGTCGTCGGCAAAGTCGAAGACGAGGGGGCGCATGAGGGTATAGCCCTCGGTGGAGACGCGCTCGGCACACTGCTTGATGTAGGGCTGCAGGCGGTAGCGCTCCTTCAGGCACTCGGTGATGATGGCCTGTGCCTCAGGACCGTAGTTCCAGGGCTCTGTGTCGCTCATATAGCCATGTACTCGCATCAGGGGCAGATAGACGCTAGTCTCTATCCAGCGGAGCATGCACTCGATATAGTCCTGGTTGGTGTACTGATCGCGAGGACGGAAGAAGCCGCCTGCATCGTAGGTCCACCAGGGGATGCCTGCTGCCTGCATGCCAAGGCCGGCGGTGATCTGCCGACGGAAGGTCTCCCAGTCGTTGCCCACATCGCCGCTCCACATGGCAGAGCCGTAACGCTGGATGCCCGGGAAGCCGCAGCGGGTGAGGATCATGGGCTCGCGACCTGCCTTCAGCAGTCCTTCGTAGACGGTCTTGTTGACGAGCAGAGGATAGACGTTGCGTACCTGTTCGCCTGACCATCGTCCGTTGTTGACGCGACGGCCTGCGAGGTCGTCGTTCTCTGGCTCTGTCGCATCCTGCCACCAGGCATCGATGCCTAGGGGCACGAGCCTTTCGTTGAAGTTCTTCCAATAGGCAGCAGCGGCCTCGGGGTTGAAGAAGTCGATCCAGTCGGTTTCAGGGATGTAATACTGTGCCTGCTCCATCTGGCGGCCTACCTCCGAGTTCTTGTCGATCTTAGACCATACGCTCACCATCAGTCGCACATCCATCTGGTGGAGGCTGTCAGTCAGGGCCTTGGGGTCGGGATAGAACGTCTCGTCAAACTGCATGGAGTTCCAGCCATACTTGCCCCAGTACTGCCAGTCCTGTACGATGACACTCAGGGGCATTCCCTCCTGACGAAAACGACGGGCTGTCTGCAGGATCTCGTCGGAGGAGTGGAATCGCTCGCGGCAGTGGATGTAGCCCAGTGCCCACTCGGGCATCAGCGGTGCTGGTCCCGTCAGTTCGCGATAGCTGGCGATGATCTCATCAGGTGTACCGATGAAGACGGTATAGTCGACGGCATCGGCTACGGGCGAGCGGAAGGTGGTGTGGTTTTCTACCTTATCATAATATACGGTGGGGGCGTCATCCTTCGTCAGCTCTGCCTCGAGCGTGTGGCGCCCAGCCTCGAGGTGGACAATCTTCGAGGTGGTAGGTGGCAGCCAGATGTTCTGCATCTCGATGACGTTCTGGCCATCGATGGCGAGGTTGTGGCGGCGGGCCATCTTCTGTCCCACGTCGAGCAGCAGGGCATAGTCGCCTGCCTCCGTGATGTCGATGGTGGCTGAGAAGATATGGCGCTCACGTACCTCGCGCTTGCCTCCTTCCGTAGAGGTGACATCGACGACTTCCTGTGCACCGGCACCGTCACGCTTGATAAGCTTGGCATTCTGGCTGCAGGGGTTGAACTCCGTCATTCCGTAGTTATTCCAGAGGATGCCATAGCCTTTGCTCGAGATGAGCATGGGGATGGAGATCTGGGTGTTCACCTGCGTCAGCCGGCGCGAGAGTCCACGCACGTTGCTATAGCCATCCTGAAACTGTCCCAGTCCGAAGAGGTATTCATCCTCAGGTGAGGCGAAGGCGAGTGTGGCTTCACCATCCTTCAGCTGGTGGCTCGTGGCTGTAAACACGGGCTGCCCCTGTTGGTTGCATACTTTGATGGTCTGCTGGGCGGCATCGATGCTGACAGAGATATCCTGACTCGTCACTTCGTCGTGACGCACGTAGAGCCAGTCGGGCAGGTCGCTTTTGGCAGAGCCTTCCGAATATTGGATCCTGACAGCGTTTCGGGCTACGGTTTTCACCGTCAGACTCCCCTTGCCGAAGGGAGTCTGAGCGGTGATGTGACAGCTGACGAACAGCAGCAGAGCAGTTGATAATAAAGTTCTTTTCATACCCGGTTTTATTGCGATACGATGCTCTCTGAGAAATAGTGGTCACGTAGCGGCTTGGTCACGGTCTTACCCTTCAGCTCCATCTGCTGCTGGAGTCTGATGTCAGTAGAAGAGGCACCCACCTTCACGATGAACGTGCCAGGCTCGATGTTCCACTGTCGCTGGCCTTCGTGGCTGTAGTAGCCAGTCTGCTCAACATAGAGTCGGGTGGTGACGGTCTTGGTCTGTCCAGGCTCCAGCGAGATGCGGGCAAAGCCCTGCAACTGGATGGGGCGGATCTTCTGGCTCTCCTGTGTGGGCGAGAGATAGATCTGGGCAATCTCGTCGCCCTTCACTGCTCCCGTGTTCTTCACCTGGAAGGTCAGTTCCACGAAGTCGTCGGAAGTCTGTGCCTCGCTGTTGACCTGCAGGTTCTGATACTCAAACGTGGTGTAGCTCAGTCCATAGCCGAAGGGCCATGCCACGCGGGGATCCTTCTCGGCACTGTAGTTGTAGCAGATGGGTTCGTTGATCTCTGTATTCGGATAGCTGACGGAAAGTTTGGCTGAAGGTGACACCTTACCATAGAGGATGTCAGCCACAGCGTTGCCACCTTCCTCACCAGGATACCACGCTTGGATGATGGCAGCACACTTCTCGGCGATACCTGAGATGACCTGTGCTCGACCACCGAACATGACGAGTACCACGGGTTTGCCTGTCTTCAGCAACTCCTCGACATACTGCTCCTGTTTGCCAGGCAGACGGAGACCTTGACGGTCGCGGTTTTCACCACAGAGCATCACGTTCTCGCCAACGGCAGCAATGATGACATCGGCCTCCTTGGCCATCTTCAGGGCCTCGGCCTTGTCAGCCTTCTCGCCATTGTCCACCTTACGGTTCAGAAGGGCTTTCTCCCAGGCTCGTGCGTCGCCCAGCTCCCCGTATTTGGTCTCTACCACCTCTGTCCAGTCGCAACCACGGGAGTACATCACGTTGAGCCCTTCGGGCTTGTGACCCTGCATGGCCTCCAGCAGTTTCACGATGTGGGGATTGTCACGATCGGCCACGTCCATCACCATCTTCCAGAAGTACGACATGGCGGGATAGGTATAGTCGCCACACATGGCCCAGATGGAGTTGGCATTAGGACCAGTGACGAGGACGTTCTTGACATCCTTCAGCGGGAGGACGCCGTTGTTCTCGAGCAGTACCACCGACTGCGATGCGATGTCGTAGGCAGTCTGTCGCTCCTCGGGGGTGTCGAGCTGGATATCTTCCTTGGAATAAAGGTAAGCGTCCTGGTCGAAGAGACCTAAACGGAACTTGATACGCAGCACATTCTTCACGGCACGCTCCAAGACTTCAGGTTTTACAAGTCCCTTGTCGATGGCCTCTTGCAGATACTGATAGTTGGCGCCGAAGGGAAAGTCGACGTCGTTGCCGTTATTGATGGCTGCAGCAGCCTTTCCGATGGTGTCCGGAATATTGGGAATCTGGTCGATGGCTGTGTAGTCGCTCACCACCATTCCGTCGAAGCCGACATAGTCGCGAAGGATATCCTGAAGAATCTCACTGTTGGCCACACATCTGGTACCATGCACATCGTGATAGCCAGGCATGACGGCGACACTGCCCGTCAGTCGGATCATCGTCTCGTGGGGCAGCAGGATCTCTTCCATCATCTCCTTCTCCTCTGCGTCGCCACCTCCGCCATAGCCGAGGTAGTGCTTAGAACAGGCACCAACGCCTTTCTTCAGGTTACCTTGCTGCAGACCCTTCACGAAGGCCGTTCCCATGGCGGCTGAGAGATAGCCATCTTCGCCATACGACTCTTCGAGGCGGTTGAAACTCGGTGTGCGGCAAACGTCGACCATCGGCGAAAGGGCGAAGACACCTCCCATCTTACGCAGGGTGGTACTCGTCTGAAGCGTCTTCAGTTCGGCCAGTTCCGTATTGAATGAGCAAGCTTGTCCTATCTGCTGGGGATAGATGGCAGAGCCCAAGGTGTTGACACCCGAGAGCACTTCCTCGTGCAGCAGGGCAGGGATGCCGTTTGGCGTGTTGTGCATCAGCCAGTCCTGAATGGCGATGGCCCTGTTGCGCAGGTCGTTGGGGTCTCTGGGCTGCTGCATGCAGAACTGCGAGAAGTGTCCGATGCCGTAAGGAATCAGTTGGCGGCACTTCGCTGTGTCGAGCTGTCCCTGTTCGTTGAAGAGCTCGTCCATATACATACTCCTTAACTGTGCGATGCGCTCCTCCTGGGGCATCTTCTGATAGAGTTCGTCGATTTGCTGCTCGATGTCAGCAGGCGCGTTGCAACTTGCCAGACATGCTATGAGGCACATCATGACCATTACTTTCAAACTGGAATACTTCATAGGGTCTTATTTTTTAGTTTATAATTTTTGATGTTTCACATCGAGCCTGCTCACTTCTCAAACTTCCACCAGTCGAGGCGGGTATCACCAGAAGTGTTGCTGAAGCAGAGGTACAAATCATGTACGCCTGAGGCATTGGCCACCTTGGCGCCGAAGGCCTTGTATTTCTCAAGTGACCCCGTCTTAGAGATCACAGCCTCACCAACGACGGGACCGTTCTGACTATCGATGCGCAGGGTGACCTTACAGCTTCCCGTAGAGGCAGCAGTGATGTTGAATTTCCTGGCTCCGTTGCTGAAATCCACACCACGCAGTTTGATGAACTCACCATCGTTGATGTCGAAGATATACATATTCTTCTTACCTGTAGATGTAGGCATATTGGCAACAACCCCCGTATTCTCTATACCCATCTTCGCGCTCTTCAGCCCGTAGCCCCAAGCCATTGTCTCAGCCTCCACGCGCTCGAAGGGATTCAGCCAGCAGAGCTGTTTGATAGGCTCCTGATCGAGCCAGTAAGGCACTTCTTGGATGGTGCCGTCTTCATGGTAGATGATCTCTGAGGCAGAGACGCTGCGACGCTCATGATGCGTGAAGGTGTCGAGGTGCATGAGGTCGTAACTCTGACCAAAAACATAGGAGTGGCCCTTGAAGTCGCAGATGCCAGGATGATTGCCTCTGTCGCGCAGGGTGGGGCGCATGATGTAGTTCTTCCACTCCCAAGGTCCTGTAGGAGAGTCGCTCATGGCGTAGCCCAAAGCCTCCGGACAACAGGTAGAGGCAAAGGCACAATAGTAATGGCCATTGCGCTTATAGAACCAAGGTCCCTCCTGATAATGCTTGATATGCGGGAGTTTGGTCACCTCACCCTTCAGCGAGATCATGTCGTTGTTCAGCTTGGCATAGAAGGTGTGGGGATTGCCCCAATAGAGGTAAGCCTGTCCGTCGTCGTCAGTATATACCGAAGGGTCGATATCGAACCAGTTGCTCTGGTCCCATACCAATGGCTTACCTAAAGGATCCTTGAAAGGTCCGTAGGGCGAATCAGCTTCGAGCACGGCGATACCATGTCCGTGGAGTGGGGCATAGAGGTAATACTTGCCGTTGCGCTCCACCGTCTGGATAGCCCAGGCTCCGTTCTCACGACTGCGCCAGGGGATATCCTTCAGCGAGGCCACAGCCCCGTGCTCTGTCCAGTTCACCATATCCGTTGTCGACCACAACAGCCAGTCGTACATAAAGAAGCCTGCTGAGCTCT
>JAEEGJ010020208.1_pt1 | contig 14535 bp, 14 predicted proteins | sample 8958761 | NCBI WGS metagenome assembly JAEEGJ01 (sample SAMN16246546, study PRJNA631951) | gut metagenome | biome: gut microbiome; feature: rumen; material: RS-attached | host: Bos | place: Iran: Karaj | collected 2018-10 | reverse complement strand
GCAAATAATTATGAGTCGCCATTGCTCGAACTCAATCACAGAATCTCCTTCACTTCACCATCTTCCAACTTATACTGTTTTCCGCTTTCGGGGCAAGTGGCAATGCCTTGAGCGTCGAATTTCAGTTTGTGGCCGTACTCGCTAACCCAGCCGGTCTGCCGGGCGGGATTGCCAACCACAAGCGCATAGGGCTTCACGTCTTTGGTCACCACGGCACCCGCACCAATCAAGGCGTAGCGGCCAATAGTATGGCCACAGACAATGGTTGCGTTTGCGCCTATCGACGCGCCACGCTGCACAATCGTCTGGCGGTATTGGTCTTTGCGGGCAATGGCGCTGCGCGGGTTAATCACGTTGGTGAACACCGCCGAAGGGCCGAGAAAAACATCATCCTCGCACGTCACGCCAGTGTAAACCGACACGTTGTTCTGCACCTTCACATTGTTGCCCAGCACCACTTGCGGCGACACGACCACATTCTGCCCAATGTTGCAGTCGCGACCGATAGTGCTGCCGCTCATAATATGCGAGAAGTGCCAAATCTTTGTACCACTGCCAATTGTGCAGCCTTCATCAATAATCGCCGATTCGTGTGCAAAAAATCCGTTGTCGCTCATAATTTTATTTTTAACGCAAACTGAAAACGCAAACACAAACTAAATTTTCAACTGAAAAACGCCTTCACCGCCGCAGTAATCCGCTCAATCTGTTCGTCGCTGAGTTCGGTGTGCATAGGTAACGAAAGCACCTCGTCGCATATTGCTTCCGATATTGGAAACTTATCATTTTCAGTCACATAAGGCGCAAATGCTTTTTGCTGATGCAACGGAATCGGATAGTAAATCATATTCGGAATGCCTTGTTCGTCAAGGTGGCGTTTCAGCGCGTTACGGCGGCCGTTCTTCACTTTCAGCGTGTATTGATGGAAAATGTGATTGGTGAATGCCGCCGTTGCAGGTGTTTCAATATCAGATATTTCCGATAATGCGGCATTGTATTTTCCCGCTGCCGTACGTCGTGCACGGTTATACTCGTCAAGGTGTGGAAGTTTCACGCGCAGAATAGCCGCTTGAATGGTGTCCAGACGCGAGTTGACGCCAATCATATCGTGATGGTAGCGCACCTTCATTCCGTGGTTAGTCAGGCAGCGGATTTGCTCGGCTAATTGGTCGTCGTTGGTGAAGAGCGCGCCGCCGTCGCCGTAGCAGCCAAGGTTTTTCGACGGGAAGAATGATGTGCAGCCAATGGTTCCGATGGTTCCTGCCTTGCGCACCGTGCCGTCGCTAAAGCGATATTCGGCGCCAAGCCCTTGTGCGGTGTCCTCTACAATGTAAAGACCGTATTTTTCAGCCAATTGCAGCAGCGGTTCCATATCGGCGCACTGCCCGAAAAGATGAACCGGCACAATAGCCTTTGTGCGTGGCGTAATGGCCCGCTTAACCGACTCAATATCAATATTGAACGTTGCAGGATTGATATCGGCTAAAACAGGTTTGAGCCCAAGCAGAGCAATCACCTCAACGGTTGCAATGAACGTAAAATCAGTAGTTATCACCTCATCGCCTGGCTTCAGTCCGAGAGCCATAATCGCAACTTGCAGAGCGTCGGTGCCGTTGCCGCAGGCAATCGCGTGCTTCACTTTCAGATACTGCGCCAACTCTTGCTCAAACGCCTTAACTTCAGCACCTTTCACAAATTGGCAACTGTCAATCACGCCTTGTATCGCGCCGTCAATCTCCGGCTTAATCCGCTGGTACTGACTCTTTAAATCGACCATTTGCAACGGGTTCATAATCTTCGTTTTGTTGAATCGGATAATCGGAAAATCGTTGAATTGAATCCAACTTTTTCAACTCTCTAACAAAAACCGAAAGCCGACATTCAATCGGCTTCGGCAATAATATCGATTGTGCGTCAACCGTTACTTCGCGTAACTTACAGCGCGTGTTTCGCGGATGACGGTGATACGAATCTGTCCCGGATAAGTCATCTCGTCCTGAATCTTCTTGGCAATGTCGAACGAGAGCGATTCTGCCTCGGCATCGCTCACCTTCTCGCTGCCCACAATCACGCGCAACTCGCGGCCTGCCTGAATGGCGTAGGTCTTGAGCACGCCAGGGTACGAAAGCGCCAAATCCTCGAGTTCCTTCAGACGCTTGATGTACGACTCCACAACCTCGCGGCGTGCACCCGGACGTGCGCCCGAAATGGCGTCGCAAATCTGAACAATCGGGGCAATCAGTGTCGACATTTCCACTTCGTCGTGGTGAGCGCCAATGGCGTTGCAGATATCGGGTTTCTCCTTGTACTTTTCGGCAAGGTTCATACCCAGAATTGCGTGCGGCAACTCCGGCTCGTCGTCAGGCACTTTGCCGATATCGTGAAGCAAGCCGGCACGTTTGGCGGCCTTTGCATTCAGTCCGAGTTCCGATGCCATAATGGCTGCCAGATTGGCCACCTCGCGCGAGTGCTGAAGCAGGTTCTGGCCGTACGATGAGCGGTATTTCATTTTACCGATGAGTCGGATAAGTTCGGGATGCAGACCGTGAATGCCAAGGTCAATAGCGGTGCGTTTACCGGTCTCAATCATCTCTTCCTCAACCATTTTCTGCGTTTTGGCAACGATTTCCTCGATGCGTGCAGGGTGAATGCGACCGTCTGTTACAAGTTGATGCAGAGCCAAACGGGCAACCTCACGGCGAACCGGGTCGAAAGCCGAAAGAATGATGGCCTCCGGCGTGTCGTCAACAATAATCTCAACACCGGTTGCTGCCTCCAAAGCGCGGATGTTACGACCTTCACGACCAATGATGCGGCCTTTAATATCGTCATTCTCAATGTGGAAAACAGTCACTGAATTCTCAATTGCCTGCTCCGATGCCACGCGCTGAATTGTTTGCAGAATGATGCGCTTTGCCTCTTTGTTGGCCGACAGACGGGCCTCGTCCATAATCTCATTAATCTCCGACATTGCCTGCGTGCGGGCCTCAGCCTTGAGCGAGTCAATCAGTTGCGCCTTTGCGTCCTCAACCGAAAGTCCCGAAATCGACTCCAATTGGTCAACCTGCTGCTTGTGCAGTTTTTCGAGTTCTTCGTTCTTTCTTTCAACAATCTCAAGTTGAGAGTTCAGTTTTTCCTTGACTGCGTCAACTTCGTTTTTCTTGCGGTTGTACTCCTCAATCTGGTGGTTGATGCCAGCCTCTTTTTGTTTGAGTTTGTTTTCGGCGGCAGCCAGTTTGCTGTTGCGCTCGTTAATCACTTTCTCGTGCTCAGCCTTCAGTTGCAGAAATTTTTCTTTTGCCTGCAATGCCTTCTCTTTCTTTATCATTTCTGCTTCAGCCTCAGCATCTTGCACCAACTGTTTTGTTTTTTTCTTCAATGCAACCTTCAGCACTATAAAGGTTATCAAACCTCCTGCTATTGCTGCTGCGATTGCAACTACCAATAATGTTTTGTCCATATATTTATTGTGTTATATAATAAAAAACCGCACCGGAATGTCTTTGTGAAAACTCCTATAATGATATAGGCGGGGCTGCGGCGACTGTTTCTTACTTCCACTGAACCAAATGGTTACGCCTTGCGGCGTTGAGGCCTGTCTTACGCAGAAATAAACGCAACCCCTAAGATTTTAGTGTTGAGTTTCCCAAACTATTCCAAACCGGTGCGGATAAATTTCGGTTTTTATATGTTAAAGAACGTCTTGTTATCAATCATTTAGCAATTCCGACAATTGACTGTCGAGTTTGCCTAATTCCTCAATAACCGGCTGGATTTCAAAGTGTTCTTCGCTCTCCACAACCTTCGTTGCAAACTGAAGTGCCACCATTGCAAGAAAATCCTGACCGTCTTTACTGTTATACAACTGCCTGTATTGGGCAACTGTATCGTTTATCTTTTTTGCAGCCTTCCTTATTTTCTCCTCATCGTTGCGATTGATTTTGATAGGATAATTCCTATCGCAGATGCCAACATTTATTGTAAACTCCTCATTCATCTCAAAATCAATCTTTTATCGGTTCAATAGGGCGATGCAATTGTCAATCTCCCGCACTATTTTATTTATCTTGTTTTTGGCTTCTTGCGGATCGTTGCCGCTTGCTGCCAAAAATGTATTCGCTAATTGTTGTGTATTTTGTTCTTTCTTGCTGTTATCCAACTCTTTATCTTTCTCTTCCAATTTCTGTAGCAGACCGGCGTTCTCGTCCGTCAACCGTGCATTCTCTGCCTTCAGCGCATTGTACTTTTCAGCAAGCGTTGCGAATTTGCTCTTAAACGAATCGATAAGTTGTTCAGTCTCCATTTGACAAAAATTTCCTACAAAATTAGCATTGGTTTCGTTTTTTACAACTGAAATCGTTCAACATTTATGCGTGAATAGCGTAAATTGCTATATGTCAACGAAGATTTTTTTTATTCGATGGAATAATGTCGTGTTGTTGAAAACTTCCCGACTGGCCATATTTATGTTTTAATATATTTGCCAACCGAACAAAAAAGTATGGGAGAGTTCATCGTATCGGCGCGTAAGTACCGTCCAATAACATTTGAGAGTGTTGTCGGGCAGTCGTCAATCACAACGACATTGAAAAATGCTATTGTGAACAACCATTTGGCACAGGCCTATCTGTTTTGCGGGCCGCGTGGTGTGGGAAAGACAACTTGTGCGCGCATCTTTGCAAAGACAATCAACTGTCTGAACCCAACAGCCGATATGGAGCCGTGCAACGAGTGTGAGTCGTGCAAGGCATTTATCGAGGATCGCTCATATAATATCCATGAACTTGACGCAGCATCGAACAACTCTGTCGAGGACATCCGTAGCCTGATTGACCAGGTGCGCATCCCTCCGCAGATTGGACACTACAGCGTTTACATCATCGATGAGGTGCACATGCTCTCGCAGGCCGCCTTCAACGCATTTTTGAAGACGCTTGAGGAGCCTCCGCGTCATGCCATTTTCATCCTGGCAACCACCGAAAAGCACAAGGTTCTGCCGACAATTTTGTCGCGCTGCCAAGTATATAATTTCAACCGCATAACCGTTGAGGATGCGGCTGCTCAACTTGCACGCGTGGCTGAAAAAGAAGGCATCAAGGCCGATCCCGATGCTCTGACCGTGATAGCACAAAAAGCCGATGGTGCCATGCGTGACGCACTGTCGATTTTTGACCAGATTGTCAGTTTTTCGGGCAACGAGATAACCTACGAGAAAGCCGTGGCCAACCTGAACGTACTGGACTACGACTATTTCTTCCGCCTTGTGGATGCTTTCCTGGCAAAAGATGTGGCCACAAGCCTGACAATCTACGATGAAATCATCAATAAAGGCTTTGAAGGACAGCATTTTCTGGCTGGTTTGAGCAATCATTTCCGCGACTTGCTTGTGGCTTCGAACGATAGAACCGTTAGTCTTCTCGATGTAGGAGCAGGAATCCGCACACGCTATCTGGATCAGGCTAAAAAGTGCGAACCGTGGTTTGTGTTCGAGGCACTTCGGGTGCTCAATGAGGCCGAGTCGGGTTATCGCGCAAGCCAGAACAAACGTCTGGCTGTGGAATTCGCTCTTATGAGGTTGTGCGACCTTGAGACTGAAAAAAAAAACGAGAATTAAAACGCAAAGGCAAGTTGCTGAAGGGTGCTCCGGCTCAGGCATCCGTCGCCACCGCGTCTACTGGTGGCCGAGCAAAGTTTACGCCAATTACAGAGCCGGTAAAAACTCCACCAGTTTACAAAGAATATCCACAAACAATATCTCTGCAAAGTGTTGCTACGGCAGATGCCGTTGATGGCTCACTTAAAGAAGAGAGTGAAGAATTCTCACAAGAGGAGTTCAATAAAGTTTGGAAAGATTTTGCCCAAGCAGAGGCCAACCGCCGTCCGAGACTCAGTAGTTTACTTCTCAGTCAGATACCTCAAAAACCTGATGATGGTTTGTTGTTCCGTTTCACTGTTGGCAGTTTGACGGTGAAGGAGTATCTTTATAAAAACATGCATAATGCACTTGAAGGCTATCTTCGTGCCAATTTGCACAATTCTGGTATTAACCTGCGTTTCGAGGTTGATGGGGAAGTGGAGGCCGATACCTCTGGAATGCCATATACATCGAAAGAGAAATACGTCTTTATGCTCGAAAAGAACCCGAATCTTCAAATCTTACGAGATATTTTCGATTTGGAGACGGATTGATTCAAGCATTAGATCTCGGACATTTGTATGTATCTATTTAGCGCATATTCTTTTATAAAATTCAACAAAAAAAGGCGAGCCGTTCAAAGCCCGCCTTTATTTTTATCTCGGAAAAGAATCAATCGATATTCTTCTTGTCGATGCGCCAGCCCTCGCGTTGAGTCACGCCCGGGTTCTCGCCTTTGAACATCAGAGCGGCTTCGTCATCGTTTTTGAGTTGCCATTTGAGCCAGGCCGTTGCTACAATGGCAAACTCGCCGCCGTAAGGCTGACGGTAGGTTCCGCCGTGGCCAACGGGCAGATTGCAGGCGGCAATGGGCACGTTGTTGATGCGGCTGAAATCGTCCATACCGTTTCCGTAGGCAATGTCGGTGGTGTCGCCAAGCAGGTAGAGCACAGGGACTTTGATTTTCTGCAAATCGTCTTTGGTTGGCATTGGCATTCCAGGGATGGCGGTATTCGGGTCGATGAACGAGCCGCTGTTACAAATCATTATGGTTTTCAGGCGCTCGTCGGTGGCGTTGTTGAGTGTCTGCAAGCCGCCGCACGACATTCCTGCAGCCGCAATGTTCTGCATATCAAGTTTTTGATAGTAGGGACTGTTCTTGTCGGCGTTTTGAGCCACTGCCCAGTCAAGACCTTCAATCTGCTGCTCGGTTTTCGACATTGGGCCGTGGTAGGGCTGGTCGTCGACGGGGAAGTTGCCGATGGCCACAACCATAAAGCCGTGCGATGCAATCTCGTTCAGGAAATTGACGTGTTCCCACGGCGAGTTGCCGCAGGCGCCGTTACCCCAAACCAGCACGGGCAGCGGGTTCTTTGCGTTGAACGGTGAAAGGTCGGCGGGGCGGAAGATGGTGTGCTCGGCCAGCGAAGGCTCAGCCACCATAATGGCCTTGTAGTCGCCCGTGCCGCCGTCTTCGAGCGTGCGCGATTGGTTGTAAGTCTCTGGTGCCGCTTTGTGCGACGAGCAACCGACAGCCGCAAAGCAAGCAGCGGTCAGTAATAAGCATAATTTCTTCATTTTGAATGTGTTTTTAGTTTTAAATATACAAATTTATAAAAATGGTGACTTTATGTTCGTAGAGTCGTATTGTAAAAATGTCAATTTATCTCTGCATTCTTTCCGTATCAGTAATTTCCACATCTTTGGCTTTGAAGCCTCCAATGCGCCATACTAGCGACGCGTTGAATTTATTGTATAATTTTTGGCCTACTTTATTGTATTGTCCGTTAAAATTGACGGTTGCAGGATATGGACCCCAGCGTTCAAAAATGTCTGTCCAATTTGCCGTGAAAATAAGATTGTCTAAAATAGCCCATCTCATACCAATCTCCAAGTTATAGCCGTCGTTCATGTCGTAAATGCCTTGAATTGATTTCGACATATATTCTGCAGTAAGCATGAATTTCAAATTTGGTTTTTCTTCTGATACCGTGAATGTGTTTTCTGCTGCAACTGAAACAAAAAAGTTATTTCTCTCGAAAGACAGACCATGGAAGTCCGACATCTTGCATCTGGTGTATATCATGTATCCGGATAGTGTTGGTTCCCAGAAGCTTACTTCAAAAGGAATTTCTCCGCCAATGCCACTGGTTAATTCGTAGTCGAAATTGACAGTTTGATGGTAGTTCCTTAACTTTTCGGCATCCTGATAGGGTAATTCTCTAAAGGCGTCTTTTTCATAAAAACAATAAGCTTCAATTGTGTATGTCTTATTTAGCATGTATGCAAGACTTATGTCGTAACTGGTTGATGGTTTCAGCAACGGATTGCCAATGCAGAATTTGTAAGGGTTCATTTGTAAAGAATGTGGGCTTAAATCCCAGTATGACGGATAGTTTTTATAGGTTGATACAGACATTTGTATAACATCGTGTTTTAGCGGCCACATAATTGATAGGCTCGGATATAAATGCCATTCATCCCACAAGGTTGATTTTGTGCCGTTTTCATCGTAATCTGATTTGAAATACTCCAGTTCGAGAGTGAAGTCGAGTTGAATACTATCGAAAATAGTGTTGAATGTTTCGGCAAAAACCGAGAGTCGGTGTTCTTTTTGCTGATTGTCGCTATAACTGCTTTTGTCAAGCTCATACACGCCATTCTTGGGGTACAGATAGCTGACTTCAGTTGCAGAATTTGTCATTGTTCCTTGGGCTCCGGCACTCATCTGCCAGATATCGCTGAATTCCCAGTCGTAACTGGCAATCAGTTTATACTGGTCGATGTCCATTTTTGATTTGTTTTGATAATCAGCAGTTATACTGCCATTTTCAAAATCGTTGTATTCTGATCCAGTTTTGTCATAATACGATATATAATCGGCAGTGATGTTTGCTCCGCCAAACACACCTTTCAGGTTTACGTTATGGAGATAATTCTTGCCGTCTTCAGTGTTAATGCTGCTCACTAAGCCGGTTTCCCCAGTATGATAAAGGAATTTAGTTTCCGATTTTATCGGTTCGTTTTTTTTGGAAAACTTGCCATAATACATCAGTGATATCGAGTTGTCTTCATTGAAGTTAAAGTCGATTGATGTTCGGAACATGTTATTGTTTTTTTTGTTAGCAGAAAACGATTCTTGGTCAATAATGGTTTGTACGCCGTTGAAGTTGTTTATGGAATAATCGTGTCCATCGTACCTTATTTTACCATATGAAGCATTGGCAAGGACATCAACGTCAAGTTTCTCGCTGCGGTAAGCGATATTTGCCCGTGAACGTTCTGTAGCATAAAATTCTTGCAAGTATTCGGTCGCAAGTTCTGCTTCCCAAGGTGTTTTGCGCTGATTTTTGCTGGTTGCAATGTTTATCAGAGCACCTTTGACACCATATTTTGCCGGTGCCTTATACATTACTTCGATGTTGCCAATGCTGCTTGCCGGCATGGCTTTCAGCAATTCGGCTATCTCACTGTTGCTGAGCATTGTGGCCTTGCCGTCAATTATTACGGTCAGCTGTGATGCGCCGGCCAGACTGATATCATCGTTGCGGGTTGTGACGCCAGGTGTGTATTTCAGCAATTCAAAGGCATTGCTTACGGCCTTCTTCTCAGCAATGTGTTGAGCATTGTAAACCAATGCGTTGTCTTTTACAATCACGTCCGGTGCATCGGCGCTCACTGTTATTCCGTCCAGTTGGTTGGTCTTTTCAGTCAACGCAATTTTTTTCAGAGTTGAATAATCGCCTTGCGCAAAAGCAATTGTTTTTGTTTCGTATGCCAGATGCTGCACAACTACCAGGCCGTTGCCAATGTTGATTTGCAGAGTAAAATTTCCTACAGAATCAGTTGTAGTTGCACTCACAAATGATGAATCTGAGTTTTGCAGAATAAGTACGGCGTTAGGTATCGGGTCGTTCTGGCTGTCTGTAATATTTCCTGTTATGGTTTGAGCTGCTGTTATGAATGCTACGAATAGTAATAAAAGTGATAGAGTCGTTTTTTTCATATAATAGTTTTTAGTATGGATATTATATACAAAGATATGCGCCAAATTCTGAAATCAAAATAAACATAATGCAATTGTTCTTTTTTGTCAATCAATGTGGTGGGCCAACAAAAAAAGCGAATCCCTTTCGGAATTCGCTTTTCTTATATCGCGGAAGCGTGATTACAATTTGTTGTCGCTGCCCAAAACGTTGACAATCTTGTGGATGTACATTTTCTTCATATTCTCGCGGGCAGGTTTCAGATACTGGCGCGGGTCGAAGTGCGACGGGTTCTCGGCAAGATATTTGCGGATAGCGGCGGTCATAGCCAGGCGAGAGTCAGAGTCGATGTTGATTTTGCAAACAGCCGACTTCGAAGCCTCGCGAAGTTGCTCTTCCGGAATACCGATAGCGGCTTCAAGTTTGCCACCATATTTGTTAATGGTTTCAACCTCTTCCTGCGGAACCGACGATGAGCCGTGCAGAACGATTGGGAAGCCTGGAAGTTTTTTCTCGATTTCGTGAAGAACGTCGAATGCCAACGGGGGCGGAACAAGAACACCATTTACGTTAGTGCACTGTTCTGGTGTGAACTTGTGTGCGCCGTGCGATGTGCCGATTGAGATGGCCAGCGAATCGCAGCCTGTGCGAGTGGCGAAATCTACAACCTCTTCAGGTTTTGTGTAGTGTGATTCAGCAGCCGAAACTTCGTCTTCAACACCAGCCAAAACGCCAAGCTCAGCCTCAACGGTAACGTCGAATTGATGAGCGTATTCAACAACTTTCTTTGTCAACTTTATGTTCTCTTCGTATGGCAGCGATGAGCCGTCGATCATAACTGATGAGAAACCGTTGTCGATGCAGTCCTTGCAGAGTTCGAAACTGTCGCCGTGGTCAAGGTGAAGAACAATCTGCGGATTGGGGCAGCCGAGTTCTTTTGCGTACTCAACGGCGCCCTTTGCAAGGTTGCGAAGGATTGTGCCGTTAGCGTAGTTGCGAGCACCTTTCGATACCTGCATGATGACAGGCGATTTGGTCTCAACTGCGGCCATTACGATAGCCTGCATTTGTTCCATTGTGTTGAAGTTGAAGGCTGGGATAGCGTATCCGCCTTTAACTGCTTTGGCAAACATCTCACGGGTGTTAACCAAGCCTAAATCTTTGTAGTTTACCATATTATTAAAATTGTATAATTAAAAATATACTTTTCTAAAACCGATGGCAAATATATTATTCTTTGTCAAACTAGGGACTTTATCTTTTCACTTCTTATCAATAAAAAATATCAGTTTTTTGCCGATGGCGTTTTTTTTAGGTATACGTTGTGAAATTGTTGCCGTATGGACATGATTCGTATCGCTTTAAGCTGTATTTTTGGGTTAGTGGACAAAAAACGGTGATAAACAGAAGTGGGGTTGGCGCCGGTTAGATTGTCTTTATTATAGAACTTTAAAATTATTGAGCTATGTTGTTGAGAAAATCATTAGCCATTTTGGCCGGAACAATCACAATTTCAGCTTGTAGCGTCTATCATCCACAGGCTGTCGATATCCCGCTTATGACCAAGCAGGGTGAAACAAAAATCGAAGCATCAGGAAGTTTGTCAGGGTGGATATTCCCCGATGCCACATCACTCAATGTTACTGCCACTCACGCTTTCACCGATTGCCTGGCCGGACAAGCGCACTTGAACTATGGTAGCGGAATGGGTGCGGCACAGTTGGCCTTCGGTGTCTTCAACCCGTTTGGCGAGCACTGTGTGCTTGAAGGATATATGGGGTTGAACTCTGGGTTTATTAATGTCGACAATAAATCGACCGACGACGATGGTACAGAGCACGCAAAAACATATTCGTACGACGGGCGGTTTAATGTGCCGTTCAGCCAGATAAACTTTGGTTGGCACGATTTGATGAAAGGTCACTTCGATATCGGTCTCGCGTTGAAGGCTGGTGCGTATATGCCGCGCATCAATTATTATGAGTATGACAGCAACGAAATCAAGATTGACGAAAAAACATATCGTTACACTAAGACGAATCTGCTTATTGAGCCGCAATTTATGATGCGTGTGGGTTCGCAAAAAGTTAAATGGATATTCAAAGCCGGTTTCTGCTCTTTGAACGATATTGCCGAAGGCGCACAGCACTTCACTTACGATTTCTATACGCTGTCAACAGGTTTGCATATCACATTCTGATGATAGATTTAGTTGGATATAAAAAAGTCGGCATCACATAGGTGCCGATTTTTTTTATTCCGCTGCAGGCGAAGTTTTCTTCTTGCCGACTAATGTCAGATATATTAGCGCAATGGCGCCAATCACAAGGCAGAAGCCATTGGTGGTTGAGTGGCTGATGAGTGCGAAAATCTTGCCGTCGTCAATGGCTACACCATAAAGCGCAAGTGTTTCGAAAACCATAAAATGCCACGGTCCGATACCGCCCTGAACGGGTGCCAGCATCGCCAGACCGCCCATTATGAAGGTGGTGAGCGCCGTGCCTAGCGAAAGACCGCAGGTAGGGGCAAAACTGAAGAACGTGACGTAGAGCATTAGAAAATAAGCGATGTAGATAAACACCGATTCGGCAATGAACAGCAGTGGTCGCTCGAGTTGGGCTATCGATTTCAGTCCATCCCAAAATTTCCGTATCAGTCCGACAATTGGCTGTATCAGCTTGATTTGCATAATCTTGTGACGGAATTTCCAAAGCAGTACAATCGCGCCAATGCCAACTATTGTGCCGGCAATCCAGAACCATGGCGAAAACAGGAACGATATTTTGTCGAGCATGGCTTCGTGGCCGGGCGCTTCGAAGAATTCTTTCAGAAAATCGAGTTGAAAAAACACCATCACGGCCGCAATCAGAATCATCAGCAGTGTGTCGACTGTGCGTTCAATCACCACTGTGCCCAAAAGAGCCGCAAATGGCACATTATCTGTGCGGTTGAGAGTGGTGCAGCGAATAATCTCGCCGCCGCGCGGAATAATCAGATTGGTGAAATACATTGCCATCACAGCGCAGAAAGTACGAAACCTGCTTGCACTGTAGCCCGCCGACTGAATGAGCATGTCCCATCGCAGTGCGCGGCAGATATGGCTCAAGGTTCCCAACAAGAGCGAGACTACAATCCATTGCCAGTGGATGCCCGAAATCTGGCTGGCAAGCGTTTTCAGTTCAAAATCTTTGTAGATGTAGTAGAAAACAGCTAGTCCAATGGCAAGAAAAAGCAAGTATTTCAATACATTGACAAGTTTTTTCATCCGACTTTGTGTTTTGTGTCCCGCAAAGATAACAGCCAATTAAAACAATTGCAGAGCAATTCCCTTAATGCCCGCATTTTTTTTAGTTTTGCACGGAAAAACAAATCGGATTTAGATGATAAAATGGTTATTCGACAGGATGGTAGCGTTCACAATGCTGATTGTGTTAATGCCTGTGCTGTTGATAGTTGCGTCGTGTATTCTACTCACCAACGGCTGGCCAGTTTTCTACGTTCAGGAACGCATCGGTCAGAATGCTAAACCATTTAAAATGTTTAAGTTCAAGACGATGCGCGGTGTCGAGAAGAACTCGATTGCTGCTTGCGAAGCAGACCGTATCACCACATTAGGCCGATGGCTGCGGCGCACAAAAATCGATGAATTGCCCGAGCTTCTCAACATCCTGATAGGCGATATGAGTTTTGTCGGCCCACGCCCTGATGTGGCTGGTTATGCTGACAAACTTGAAGGTGATGATCGCTGCATATTGAAGATGAAGCCAGGATTGACAGGTGTCGCATCGCTCAAATATCGAAATGAAGACGAAATTTTGTCCCAACAGGCTAATCCAAAGGAATATAATGATACGGTCATCTGGCCAGACAAGGTCCGTTTGAACCGCGAATATTTCAGTCGCCAATCGTTCTGGCTTGACTTGAAAGTTATCCTTTGCACAGCCACAGGCAATAGTCTGCAAGGCTTTGAATGAAATCAGTTATCGGTTGATGGGCATTATCAAAAAAATATTCGGTAACACTATAATTAAGAACTTGAGTTATCTGGTCACGGGCACCGCATTGGCGCAAGTGCTGATAATCTTGTTCCAACTGATTCTGCGGCGCATATACACACCTGCCGATTTTGGTGCTTTTGCGGTGTATATGAGCATTATAGGCATCATTGCAGTCATTTCATCGCTACGTTACGAGCAAACAATAATTCTGCCTGCCGATGACAATAAAGCCTACAATCTGCTTTGGCTTTCGTTTGGAATAGGGCTGATCGTCAGCATTTTGACGGCGATTTTACTATTTGTGTTCAAGCAGCCGTTTATGCGGCTCATCAATTTCCCTGAAAAATACGCTTATTGGCTCGCATTTGTGCCGTTGTCGTTATTGCTATTGTCTATTTATCAAGCACTTAACTATTACCTGATACGCATCAAGCAGTTCCGTCTTTCGGCATCGAACAAGGTTGAGCGCCGCATTGCTGAAGGTGTGACGCAAACCGCTTGTGGCGCAGCAGGAAGCCCTACAGGCCTTGTCTGGGGTGACATTGCAGGACAATCGGTCAATGCGCTGGCGGCTGGGCTCAAGGTGCACAAGTTTGTCGGCGGCCTGAAGTTGTCGTGGGCCACCATAAAAAGTGTGGCGGCCGAATACAAGAGTTTTCCGTTGCAAAACAGTTTCGCAGCGTTTCTGAACGCGTTGAGCCTGCTTTTGCCCACCATTTTCATAAACCGCCTGTTCGACGAGCAGACCACAGGCCTTTTCGACCTTGCGCGGATGCTGATGATTATGCCGCTCTCGCTTGTCACCACGTCGATGGGGCAGGTGCTGGTGCAGCGGTTCACCGAGTTGCGCAACAAGCGCGAGTCAATCCGCCACGATTTTTGCCGCATTGCCGCACTGCTGGCCGTTTTGGCGCTG
>JAEEGJ010020206.1_pt1 | contig 14537 bp, 13 predicted proteins | sample 8958761 | NCBI WGS metagenome assembly JAEEGJ01 (sample SAMN16246546, study PRJNA631951) | gut metagenome | biome: gut microbiome; feature: rumen; material: RS-attached | host: Bos | place: Iran: Karaj | collected 2018-10 | reverse complement strand
CCGATATCTATACGCGTCCGGAGATTGAACGTATCCTGAAGGCTGCCTTTGAGATGGCGATGCAGCGACGGAAGCACCTCACTGTGGTAGACAAGGCGAATGTGTTGGCATCATCTCGTCTGTGGCGTCAGATCGCCAAAGAGATGGAACCACAGTATCCCGAGGTGACGACCGACTATATGTTTATCGACAATGCCTCGATGCGAGTGCTGACCGAACCGCGTTTCTTCGATGTGGTCGTGACGGAAAATACCTTTGGTGATATCTTGACCGATGAGACATCTTGTATCACTGGTTCGATGGGACTCCAGCCGTCATCTTCTCTCGGCGAGCATACGCCGCTGTTCGAGCCTGTGCATGGCTCATGGCCACAGGCTGCCGGACAGAACCTGGCCAACCCGTTGGCGCAGATTCTCTCTGCTGCCATGCTGTTGGAGCATTTCGGACTTGAGCAGGAAGGGGCACTTATCCGTGAGGCCGTAAATGCTTCGCTTGATGCTCATGTACGTACGCCAGAGATTCAGGTCGATGGTGGTGCCCGGTACGGTACCCGTGAGGTAGGAGCATGGATCGTAGCATATATCGAGAACAAAGCATTATGAAAATGAATAGGGCGATTCTTGTTCTTTTACTGCTCCTGGGCGTGGGCTCTGCCGGGGCCCAGACCCCACAGCAGTGGCGTGATTCGGTATCCTTCCTGATTGAGGCTATCCGACAGGATCCGAAGAATACAGACCTGCGTTTGAAGAAAGCAGAGGCGAACATCAATCTTCAGCAATGGGAGTACGCGGTAGAGGAGTATGGTCATGTGCTCCGCATCGATGACCGGAACTTGGCTGCTCTATATTTCCGCGCCTATTGTCAGAGTAAGTTGCGCCATTATGATATGGCTAAGGCGGATTATGAGGCGTTCCTTGCGATGGAACCCAAACATCTGGAAGCACGTCTGGGACTGGCGCATGTTCTGCAGAAGATGGGACGTAAGACCGATACGTTTGATGAATTGAACCGTATCGTGCAGCTGTTCCCTGACAGTGCCGATGCCTATGCTGCCCGGGCTGTCTATGAGATGGAGCAGCAGATGGATGATGCGGCACTCTATGATTGGGATGAGGCTATCCGACTACAGCCTGCGAATGTCGACTTCGTCGTGTCGAAGGTTGACATCCTACTTCGACAGGGGCGCCGTAAGGAGGCACGCGAAGCCCTTGATGCTGTGACGCATCATGGTGTAGCCAGGGGCATGCTGAAGGAATGGTATGACCGATGCAAGTGATTCTCTGTCTTCTTAACGAAGATAGGGATTCGAGCGTAGCTCTTCACCGACAGAGGTCTTGGGACCGTGCCCGCAGTAAAGGACGGTCTCTCCGGGCATCTTTGCGATGACCGTTTGCAGACTGTTCATCAGTTCTTCGTAACTGCCGCGTTCAAAGTCTGTCCGTCCGATGCTCATCTTGAAGATGGTGTCACCTGTAAAGGCCACATGTTCTTCCTCGCAATAGAATACGACACCACCGGGCGAATGGCCTGGAGTCTTCAGGACCTTGAACTGATGGCTCCCGAAGCGGATGGTCTCATCCTCACGGAAATACCTGCCGACCGGCGGGTATCTCCGTTTAAGGGTTCCACCTATCATGGCATGAAACTGTCCCGGCAGGTCTGCGATCAGGAACTCATCCTCGCGTGCAACCTCTACCTGTAGTCCGTAGGTATCGTAGATGGTGTCGATACCGAAGTTATGATCGAAATGTCCGTGTGTGCAGAGCAGGTGGACAGGCCGGAGATGATTCTCGTCGATATACTGTATGATGGCATTTCGCTCTTCCTGATAGTAGGCTCCGCAATCGATAATAACACACTCGCCTGTCTCGTCGTTCACCACGTAGGTGTTTTCTGCGAGCAGGTTACAAACAAAAGTCTTGATGTTAAGCATAATCAGATGGGTAGATAGACGACATGCTTGGTATCAAACCACTCCTCCTTGAAAAAACTGCTGATCTCAGCCGTCTCGACGATCTTGTTGAATGGCTGGGTCTCTGCCTGCAGGTCTCCGCCTTTTAGACAGATGAGACCATTAGGAAGCGCATTCTGTTGGGTCTTCGAGATATTCTTCCGAATCATCTTCACCAGATCGGGGAGAGGCATCACGGCTCGACTCACCACAAAATCATATTTCCCTTTCTCTTCCTCTCCGCGGATATGTTCCGGGTGACAGTTCTTGAGTCCGATGGCATTGCTGATCTCCTGTGCCACACGGATCTTTTTGCCGGTGCCGTCGATGAGTTTGAACTCACACTCGGGAAAGAGGATGGCCAAGGGGATGCCGGGGAATCCGCCGCCTGTGCCGAAGTCGAGGATGCGTGTGCCGGGACGGAATCGGATGATCTTGGCGATGGCCATCGAGTGGAGTATATGGTGCTCGTAGAGCTGATCGATATCCTTACGTGAGATGACGTTTATCTTCGTGTTCCAGTCGTGGTAGAGGGCATCGAGGGTCTCCAGCTGCTCTTGCTGTCGGGCTGTGAGGTCGGGGAAGTATTTCAGAATGATATCTGCAGGCATGACGGGTGGAATTAGTGTTGGAACGAGGAGTTGAGTATTTTCTCTAGAGCCGAGTAGGCGATGGTCAGTTCGGTGCTGCCAACGGTGTACGGGGCAATCTCGTCGGGGTTGTAGACGAAGGTGATGGCATCGTCGCTGAGAATGAAGTTTTTAGGCACGTAGATCTCCACGTTGTTAAGGTAGCCATTGGCATTGAGCTCATTCATGGTGCTGAAGCCGGTCTTCTCTTGGAGTGCTTTCAGCAGGAGGGGCTTCAGGGCGACCTCGAAGCCGTCGACGAAGATGTCTTGGGCGGTCAGCAGTCTGCCAGTCTGGGTGTCGAAGTTCATGATGACCTGCTGGCTGTTGGCGTGGTTGCCGCCTTCACGGTAGTTGATGTCGGCCAGATAGACCACCGTTCCCTTGCTGCCCATCTGGGTGTGGCTGTTGATGATGTAGTGGTAGTGATACCATGCATGCTTCTTGGTGTCCTTCCGGTCTTCGTTGTAGAGGGGCAACAGCGTCTTGACGTAGTTGCTGGTGTATTCCTCCGCAAAGGCATTGGCAGCCTGCTGCATACCATCGTCGCCACGATCCAACAGACGCTTGGCAACGGTGGCGTTGATGATCTCTCCGGCTCTTCCGCTGGCGGCGGTGGCTTGTTCGAGGCGGATGTTCACGCTGCATGTCGGCGGCACGCTGTCGTTGGAGAGGGCAACGCTCTTGTCGGCTGTGATGGTCTCAAAAGTGATCGTCTCAACTTCCTGACTGCAAGCGCAAAGCATCAGGACGAAGACGGAGGTGTGGAGTAGTCTCATATACATAAATCATGAAATCAAGTGCAAAAATACACTTATTTTTGGAAAAGAACAAATTTCTCGCGGAAAATCACTAATTTTGCACCCAAAATTCAGTTATTGTTTAGAGTTTATAGTTGATAGTGAGACATAGTAAGTTTAAAGCTGCTCTTTTTGATCTCGACGGCGTGGTGTTCGACACCGAGCCGCAGTATACTGTATTCTGGGGAGGGATCTGCCGTCAGTATCATCCCGAGCACCCGGGTCTGGAGCATGAGATAAAAGGTCAGACGCTCACGCAGATTTATGACCGTTGGTTCTCGGGTCCGTTGCTGGCCGAGCAGGATAGTATCACCAGCCGTCTGAACGACTACGAGCAGCAGATGAGTTACGAGTATATCGCCGGCTTCGAGGCGCTGATTGATTCCTTGCATCGTCATGGGGTCAAGACGGCTGTGGTGACCAGCTCGAACATCCCCAAGATGGAGAGTGTCTATCGCCATCAACCTGGGTTCAAATCACTCTTCGATGCCATCCTGACCTCAGAGGATTTTGAGCGTAGCAAGCCTGATCCTGATTGCTATCAGAAGGCGGCGCAACGACTTGGTGCTCAGAGTGATGAGTGTGTCGTGTTCGAGGATAGCTTTAATGGTCTGCGGTCTGGTCGTGCTGCCGAAATGGCGGTCGTCGGACTGGCTACAACGAATGCGGTTGAAGCCATCAAACCTCTCTCCGATCTTCAAGTGAAAGACTACCTCGGTCTGACCTTCGAACGCTTGGAGAAGTTGTTGTCTTCGACGGAAGAGTAATGTGATGATGAAGTTATGAACGCTCAGAATACAAACGTGCACATCCGTCTTTGGCAGTATGAATTTTGGCTGTTGGCCATCTCGGAATTCTTGCTGTCGATGTCGGTCTATATGCTCCTGCCAACGATGCCTCTGTGGCTGGACAACGACCAGAACCTGAGTGCTCTGGAAACTGGTCTCGTGATGGGCGCATTCGGTGCAGGACTGTTTGTGTTGGGTGCCTTCGTCAGTTTTCTCGTACAGCATTATCGCAGGAACATCGTGTGTATTGTCGCTATTGCGGCGTTGGCGGCCTTGTTGGCATTGCTGTATTATATCGACGGCTTGCGCTGTCAGTTTGTGGATTTCCCGGTCTTGCTCTTGCTGCGTTTTGCGATGGGGGCGGCTTTCGGACTATCCCAGATGGTGCTGTGCAGTACGCTGATTATCGATACCTGTGAGAGTTTCCAACGCACGGAGGCCAACTTTGCAACGGGTTGGTTTGGACGCGTCTCCCTTGCGCTGGGGCCTTTGGCGGGCTTGTTGTTGCTGAGATATACCGACCAGTCAATGGTCTTCCTGGCTGCAGCGGGATGTGCGGTGGCCAGTCTGGTGCTGGTGTTGCTGGTGAAATTCCCCTTCCGCATACCGGATGACGATGTGTCGGTCTTCTGTCTCGACCGTTTCTTCCTGCCTCACGGAACAGTATTGTTCCTGAACCTCCTGTTGGTCACAATAGCTTTCGGCATGCTCCTGTCGTTGCAATTGCCCATACGCTTCTATGCGATGATGATGTGCGGTTTCCTGGGGGCTTTGGTATGTTGGCGGTTTGTGTTTCGTTATGCGGAGTTGAAGAGTGAGGTGGTTACCGGACTGATTCTCCTCGGGGCAGCGCTGATCATGTTGCTGACTCGTAGCGCATTGCCCATCGTCAGTTATGCTGCACCGATGTTCGTCGGACTGTGTATGGGACTGATAGGATCTCGTTTCCTGTTGTTCTTTATCAAATTGAGCCGGCATTGTCAGCGTGGCACGTCGCAGAGCACGTTCATGCTCGGGTGGGAGAGTGGTATCGCTCTCGGTCTGGGATTAGGCCTCGGCTGTTTCAGCGGCGCTCCTCAGTTGTTGATGTTTACGTCGCTCTTCCTGGTGGTCTTCGCGCTGGCCGCCTACCAGTTCTCACATAACTGGTTTATGAAAAACAAAAACAGATAGGCCGCAACCTATCTGTTCTTTGTAGAAGATATTTCTTGTATTTGTTTATCCGTTCATCGACATGAGGAACTCCTCGTTGTCGCGGGTGGTTACAAGACGGTCGCGGATGGCGTTCATGGCCTCCACGGGGTTCATCTCGGCGATGAACTTGCGCATGATCCACATACGGTTGAGCGTCGTCTCGTCGTGCAGCAGATCGTCGCGACGTGTTGACGAGAGCACCAGGTCGATAGCAGGGAAGATACGCTTGTTCGAGAGCGAGCGGTTGAGCTGGATCTCAGAGTTACCTGTACCCTTGAACTCCTCGAAGATCACCTCGTCCATCTTTGAACCGGTATCCACAAGTGCTGTAGCGATGATGGTCAGCGAACCGCCGCCTTCGATGTTACGGGCAGCACCGAAGAAGCGCTTGGGCTTCTGCAGGGCGTTGGAGTCGACACCACCGGTGAGCACCTTACCGCTGGCGGGCGAAACGGTGTTATAGGCACGAGCCAGACGGGTGATGGAGTCGAGGAAGATGACCACATCGTGACCGCACTCGACCATACGCTTGGCCTTCTCCAGTACGATGCCGGCAATCTTTACATGTCGGTCGGCGGGCTCGTCGAAGGTGGAGGCGATAACCTCAGCGTTCACGGTGCGGGCCATATCGGTGACCTCCTCAGGGCGCTCGTCGATGAGCAGCATCATGATGTAGGCCTCCGGGTGGTTGGCGGCGATGGCATTGGCAATATCCTTCATCAAGACGGTCTTACCGGTCTTGGGCTGAGCCACAATCAAGGCACGCTGACCTTTACCGATCGGCGAGAAGAGGTCGACGATGCGCACACTGGGGTTCGTCGTAGTCTTATCGCCACAGAGGGTGAACTTCTCCTCGGGGAAGAGCGGTGTGAGATGCTCGAAAGCCACACGGTCGCGCACCTCAGAGGGGTTACGACCATTGATGTATTTCACGCTGCACATCGCGAAGTATTTCTCGTTCTCGTGGGGAGGACGGACGGTACACTCTACCACATCACCGGTCTTCAAGCTGTATTTCTTGATCTGCTGAGGCGACACATATACATCGTCGGGCGACGAGAGGTAGTTGTAGTCTGAGCTGCGGAGGAAACCGTAACCGTCGGAGAGACACTCCAGCACACCATTGGCGGTGATGATCTCTTCGAAATCGAATTTCGGACTGCTGGTCTCCCTGACATTATAGACAGGCTCAGGCTCCTGGGCCTGATGACCGGTAGGACGATCAAACATATCGAGTGTCGGGATGGCACCATTGTCCTCGATGGGAATGTCTACGATGGGGATGAAATCGGTACCGTCGCCGGGATCGCCCATCCAGACGCCTTCAGCATCAATCTCGTCGGTAGAGGGATCTTCACGACGGGTGGCCATCTTCTCACGCAGTTTCTCGATGGCATTGGCAGTATCTGCATCAGCCTCGGGTGCGAAGTCGGCAGCCTCAGGTACGAAATCAGGTTCCTCGGGCACGAAAACTTCTTCAGGAACAACATCCTGCGGCTGTTCTGCCTCAGCAACTTCTGCAACCTTCTCGGCAGCGGCAGCCTCTTCAGCTTCTTTCTCGGCCTTCGTCTTCCGTCCGCGGCGCTTGGGAGCCTCCTCTACGGGAGCTTCTTCGGCAGCGGGTTCTTCGTTGACGGGCTGTATAGGCATATCGCTAAAGAGCGACGGTGTCTCCTTCGGTTTCTTGCGGTGGCTCTTGCTGTCAAGATTCTCGCCCTCCTGACCTTTCACCGTGTAGACCTTACTGGTATCTTTCTTAGCGATACGAGTGCGTTTCCGTTTTGCAGGCTCACCAGAAGCAGCGCTCTCGGCAGCCTTGTCGATGATGGCATAGATGACATCAGACAGTTCGCTGTTTGGCGTCACCTTGACACCTAACTGGTCGGCAATACCCATCAATTCGGGTATCTCCATTGATTCTAATTCTTCTTTTGTATACATAATATATGCAATAAATTCTAATTTGGAATTTAAACTTGAGATTAGGAAAGTGCTTGACGGACGCCAGCACAATTCTGAAAAACGCTGCAAAGTTACGGAATAATTCTGAAATCACCAAATAATTCCAAAATATTTTTGTAATTTTGGCTTTGCCGAAGGTACTTTCGCTCGAAAATGCTCAAATATATTTGGCATTTTACTCGCTTATTCGTACCTTTGCACCCAAAATAGAGAAAGATGGAGATAAAGAAAGCAGAATTCACCCTGAGCGCTCCCATGGAGTCGATGTGTCCTAAGGACAATAAACCCGAATATGCCTTCATCGGCAGGTCGAATGTCGGGAAGTCGAGTCTTATCAATATGTTGACGAACAAAAAGAAGTTGGCCAAGACATCGGCCACACCCGGAAAGACTTTGCTCATCAATCACTTTATTATTAATAATGAGTGGTATCTGGTCGACCTTCCTGGCTACGGTTTTGCGAAACGGTCGAAGAAGGAGGTGGCGAAACTCGAGCAGATGATCAGCGAATATATCCTCCAGCGTGAGCAGTTGGTGAACGTCTTCCTGCTCGTCGACATCCGACTCGACCCCCAAAAGATAGATCTCGAATTCATCCAGTGGCTAGGTGACAGCAGTGTGCCCTTTGCCATCGTCTTTACCAAGGCCGACAAACTCTCGGCAACAAAGGCATCGCAGCAGGTAGAGGCTTATAAGAAGGTGCTCTTGGAGACCTGGGAGGAACTGCCCCCCATCTTCATCACATCTGCAGAGAAGCGACAGGGGCGCGATGAGATTCTGGATTATATTGAGAAGATAAATAAGGAGTTATAGGGTGGCAAAGGATACTCCATACTTAGACGTACAACAGCTGACGAAGTCGTTTGGCTCGCTGGTGCTGTTCCGTGATATCAGTTTCTCCATCGCCGAAGGGCAGAAGGTGGGTCTGATAGCGAAGAACGGTACGGGCAAGTCGACGTTGCTCTCCATCCTCTCCGGTGTGGAGGGTTATGATGGCGGATCTATCATCTTCCGTCGCGATTTGCGGGTGGGGATGCTCGAACAGTCGCCCGTATTCGATCCCGCAGAGAGTGTCCTCGATGCCTGTTTCAACCACAAAGGGGATGAGGAGAAGGTGCTGAAAGCCAAGCAGATCCTAACCCGTTTGAAGATTCGCGACCTGTCACAGCCGATGGGAGAACTCTCCGGCGGCCAGCAGAAGCGCGTGGCGTTGGCCAACGTGCTCATCACCGAACCCGACCTCCTGATTCTCGACGAGCCGACAAACCACCTCGATCTCGAGATGATTGAATGGCTCGAAGGTTTTCTCAGTCGAGGTAATAAGACGCTGCTGATGGTGACCCACGATCGTTTCTTCCTCGACCGTGTCTGTTCCATTATCCTCGAACTCGACGACCAGACCATCTACACCTATCGCGGCAATTACAGCTATTACCTCGAGAAGCGTCAGGAGCGTATCGACAACCGTCGGGCTGAGATTGCCCGCGCCAACAACCTGTACCGTACGGAGTTGGAGTGGATGCGTCGTATGCCTCAGGCTCGTGGACATAAGGCCCGCTATCGTGAGGAGGCCTTCTACGAACTGGAGAAGGTGGCCAAGCAGCGCATCGAGGAAAGGCAGATGCGTCTGAAGTCGCGCAACGTCTATATCGGCTCGAAGATCTTTGAATGTCAGTATGTCTCGAAGGCCTTTGGCGATCATATCATCCTGAAGGACTTCTACTATAACTTCTCCCGTTTCGAGAAGATGGGCATTGTGGGAAACAACGGTACCGGCAAGTCGACCTTCATCCGACTGCTCCTTGGACTCATGTCGCCCGACAGCGGACGATTCGATATTGGTGACACCGTACGCTTCGGATACTTCTCACAGGAGGGCTTGCAGTTCGACGAACAGCAGAAGGTGATCGATGTGGTAAAAGATATCGCCGAATATATCGATATGGGTGGCGGGCGCCATCTCACAGCCTCGCAGTTCCTGCAGCATTTCCTCTTTACATCCGAACAACAGCATAACTATGTCTATAAGCTCAGCGGTGGTGAACGGCGGAAGCTCTATCTCTGCACGGTGCTGATGAAGAACCCGAACTTCCTCGTGCTCGATGAGCCGACAAACGACCTCGACATCGTCACGTTGCAGATTTTGGAGGAATACCTGCAAGACTTCCCGGGCTGCGTCATCGTAGTCAGTCACGATCGTTACTTCATGGATAAGGTGGTCGACCATCTGCTCGTATTTCGGGGCGATGGTGTTATCAATGATTTCCCGGGCAACTATACGCAGTATCGGGAGTTTTATAGTGGAGGGTTAAAGGTGGAGGGTGGAGGGAGTATACCTCATCGGCAGAATCAGCGGCCGAATCAGGAGGCAAAACAACCCTCCTTTAACCCTCCACCCTCCACCCTCCACCAGACGAAGCGCAAGATGTCCTTCAAGGAGAAGCGCGAGTTTGAGCAGTTAGAACGCGACATCGCAGCCCTCGAAGCCGAACAGCACGCGCTTGAAGAAGCTCTTTGTAGCGGTACTCTCTCTGTCGATGAACTTACTGAGAAGAGCAAGCGACTGCCTCTGCTGAAGGAAGAGCTCGACGAGAAATCTATGCGTTGGCTCGAACTCTCTGAAATAGAAGGATAGTCATCATAATGCTTAAAGTTTAAAATTAAAGAAAAAGAATGATACAACAACAATACCCCTCACAACTGTTAGAACGGGCGGTCTCTGAGTTCTCAAAGTTCCCAGGCATCGGCCGAAAGACCGCCTTGCGACTTGTGCTTTGGCTCCTTCGTCAGGAGAACAGCGAGGTGGAACAGTTCGCCGACGCTGTCAGCCGATTGAAGCAGGAAGTGAAGTACTGTCACGTTTGCCATAATATCAGCGACGCCGACACTTGTCCTATCTGCGCTGATTCCCGTCGCGACGCTTCGGTGGTCTGTGTGGTGGAGAATATTCAGGATGTGATGGCCATCGAGAACACCCAGCAGTTCCATGGGCTCTATCACGTGCTGGGTGGCATCATCTCTCCAATGGACGGCATCGGCCCTTCCGACATCGAGGTCGATTCGCTGGTGAGTCGTGTTGCCGGAGGCGGTGTCCAGGAAGTCATCCTCGCTCTTAGTCCGACGATGGAGGGCGACACCACCAACTTCTACATCTACCGCAAGCTGGCTCCCACAGGCGTTAAGGTGAGTGTCATCGCCCGAGGTGTGGCTATCGGCAACGAACTGGAGTATACCGACGAGGTGACCCTCGGTCGCTCCATCATGAATCGTACACTATTTGAAGATAAATAACATAACCGTCAAAATATGAAAGTAATCAGTCAAAAGCTGACCATCGTCTGCCTCCTGTTTCTGGCATTGTCCATCGCTCTCGTCGTACTCTACGAGACAGGCACACTTGAATCAGGTTTGCTGGCCGACGACAAGCAGTCGGAGTTCATCCTTACCTTTATCATGGAACTTCTGTCGTTGGGTGCCGCCTTTCTAGGGCTCCGCCTGTTCAAGTTCGCCTCCGTTCACAATGAGCTCATCGCCCGTCGTGAGCCTGCTATGTGGAAATGGGGACTTATCCGCCTGTTGATTCTTGAGGTGCCGATGCTCGCCGACACCTTATTATATTATATATATATGAACACTACGTTCGGCTATCTGGGCATTATGCTGCTTCTCTGCCTGCCGTTTGTCTTCCCAAGCAAGAGCCGCTGCGAAGATGAAGTGAGCGAATAATGTTCAACGTTCAATTAGCAATGTTCAATGACTAAACTCTCCATCGTCATCGTCAATTATAATGTGCGCAACTATCTGGAGCAATGTCTGCAGAGCGTACAGAAAGCCCTCGAAGGCATCGAGGGGGAAATGTGGGTCGTCGACAATAACTCATCCGACGATAGTGTTGAGGTACTCCGTCGTGACTATCCTTGGGTGCGGCTCGTCGCCAATACGGAGAATATGGGATTTGCCCGCGCCAACAATCTCGCCATCCGACAGTCACAGTCCGAGTACGTGCTGCTGCTGAACCCCGATACCGTCGTCGAGGAACCCACGTTGCGCGGAGTGCTTCAGTTTATGGATGCTCATCCTGAAGCGGGCGGGGCAGGAGTGATGATGCACAATGCCGACGGCACCCTTGCTCCTGAGTCGCGTCGCGGACTGCCTACACCCTGGGTGGCTGCGCTGAAGATGTTCGGCTTCACCAAACGATACTATATGAGCTATTTGCCTTGGGACCAGCCCGGTCGCATCGATGTCATCAGTGGTGCCTTCTGCATGCTGCGGCGTAAGGCTATCGATCAGGTTGGACTGCTCGACGAGGACTTCTTCATGTACGGCGAGGATATCGACCTTTCCTATCGTTTGCTGAAGGGCGGCTGGCAGAACTGGTACCTGCCGTTCTCCATCATCCACTTCAAGGGTAAGTCCACCCAGAAGACCGACTATCGTTACGTCCACATCTTCTATCAGGCCATGCTCATTTTCTTCCGCAAGCATTACAGCCACCTGAGCTTTATCTACGCCATCCCCGTCAAGGTGGCCATCTATTTCCGTGCGTTCATCGCCCTCACAGACATCCTCCGTAAGAAACTCCATCTATGATTACGATAACTCTGCGTGCCATTGAGCCTGAAGATCTCGACCTGCTCTATCGCATAGAGAACGACGTTCGCCTTTGGAATGTCGGCACATCTAATGTGCCTTATTCCCGTTATGTGCTCCACGACTATGTGGCTCATGCTACCAACGATATCTATACCGACCGTCAGGTGCGGATGATGATTGTCAACGAGGCAGGACAGACAGTCGGCATCGTCGACCTCGTCAACTTTGATCCCGCAAACCGCCGTGCCGAGCTCGGTATTATCATCCTTGACGAATGCCGCCGGCAAGGATATGCCGAAGCTACGCTCCAACAGATACGCGATTACGCCGTTCGTGTCCTCCATCTCCATCAGCTTTATGTCTATGTCGATGAGCACAATGAAGCATCGAAGTCGCTGTTCAGCAAGGCGGGTTACACACCCGCTGGGCGTATCAAAGAATGGCTCTTCGACGGTGATCAGTATCACGATGCTCTGCTCTTTCAGCTGGTTTTGTGAATCTTTTTTCGGTCTTGAAGTAAAAAAAGTCCGAAAATGTTTGCACAGTTCGGAATTTATTCATACCTTTGCACCCGCTTATCGGAAAGCAGTGCTCTTTGGTGCGTTAGTTCAGTAGGTTAGAATGCCTGCCTGTCACGCAGGAGGTCACGAGTTCGAATCTCGTACGCACCGCTCTTTTTCATTCATAGCGCATAAGTTTTTGGGTGCGTTAGTTCAGTAGGTTAGAATGCCTGCCTGTCACGCAGGAGGTCACGAGTTCGAATCTCGTACGCACCGCACAAGCCCGCTCCTTTCAGGGGCGGGCTTGCTGTTTTATTTCACTATCTGCCGCAGAGGGCAGCGTAGGGACAGGGACGGCAGCGGTTACGGTCGTCGGTGGGCGTGAAACGGAGAGCGGGAGAGAAGATGGCATCGGTAGTCTCTTTGAGGAGCGCGATGAAACGGTCACTGTGGACGGCGATGTCGGTGACAGGCTCACGGCCGATGACGAGCGTAGGGTCGTAGCCATCCGCAGCGGCATGTTGGATGAAGAGCAGTGATGGCGAAACAGCCTCCGTCTGATGTTGGCGTACAATATGGCTGTAGAGGAACGCCTGGAGATAATAGTCGCTGTGGTTGGGGATTTGGGCGGGATCGAAGATGGCCTCAATGTCGGGCATGGGTCGTAAATGACGGGCACCGGTCTTGTAGTCGATGACGCGGATACGTTCTTCGCCACTGACGGGATCGGTAATGCAGTCAAGACGGTCAATGATGCCACCAACCTTTGTCTCTCCCCAAGGCATGTCTACGCGCTTTTCGAGGCCGAGGATGGTGAAGGGCGTCAGACGGCAGTCGGTCTCGATGAGCAGACGTATGTATTTGATGATGACCTCGCGGTTGATGAGCTGGAGGCCGTCAAGGTTAGGGGATCCTAGGGTGCTACGAATGGCGGTGTCGACGGCACGCTCGATAGTGACCTCATCTTTGAGAAGGTCATCGAGAAGGATTGAAGTGACCTGGCGGCCGATGAACTGATCGTAGAGCGTCTGGGCTGCTTCGTGGAAGATGATGCCGAAGAGACGGTTGTCAATGATGTCTTCGTCAGTGTTATCGGGTTCCTGGAGGTTGCTGACGTAACGGTAGAAGAAGCGTAACTGACAGCGCAGATAGCTGCTAATGGCCGTTGGGCTGATGCCGCCATTGTTTTTGGAGAAACGCTGACGGAGTATGTTGAGTACGGCAGGCGTCTTATCGATGGACTGCGGTTGACGGAGCAGTGGCTTTTGGCCTGCGCGAAGACTGCGGAACTCAATATGATCTCTTTCGACCATCAATTGGAGCATGAAACGTGACATTTCACCTTTCTGGGCATCAATGGTGGCGTTGTTGTAGACGATAGTGACATCATTGGCACGTTGCAGCAGACGGTCGAAATAATGCTGGTAGATGGCAACCTTGTAGTCGATGGTGGTCAGTCCGTAAGCCTTGCGGATGGCATAGGGGATGAACGAAGTGTCGTTGACGCCACGAGGCATGTTTCCTTCGTTGCAGGAGAGCAGTAGCACGTGGTCGAAGTCAAGGTTACGCGTCTCGAGCACACCCATGACCTGGATACCCTCGGCAGGCTCACCGTGGAAGGGGATTGAGGTGGACTGTACGACCTGTGCAACAAGGCGTTGCAGCGTAGGCACGTCTACCGTGAGGATACCGTCATCGGTGAGGCCACTCAGGCGGTTGAGCAAGGTATACATCTTGAAGATCGATTCAGATTGCAGATCCGAGTCGGTCTTTATATTCCGGACGATATCGAGGAGCCAGTGGAGGAGGGAAGAGCCGTCGGTGAGATGGGACGATGCGTAATCCTCTGGCAGCAGGGTGGCATAGGGATGACGGGCAACGATGTCGAGCCAGCGACGACGGAACGATTGTGTGCGGGCGGAGAAACCGTTGACCTGAAGGTTCAGCAACTGTGAAACGAGTGAGGCAACAGGTGTCTGCAACAACGGATAGCCGGTGGTGACGTTCACCTTGTCGACGGTGTCAGGCAGACAGTGGATGACAGCCTGCAACAGTCCTTCGTTGCAGAGAACCACTGCTGTGCGCCGTCCGTCGGCAATACGCTCTGGTGTGAGCCA
>JAEEGJ010020205.1_pt1 | contig 14537 bp, 13 predicted proteins | sample 8958761 | NCBI WGS metagenome assembly JAEEGJ01 (sample SAMN16246546, study PRJNA631951) | gut metagenome | biome: gut microbiome; feature: rumen; material: RS-attached | host: Bos | place: Iran: Karaj | collected 2018-10 | reverse complement strand
CACTGTCTACATGACAGGCAACTGCGCCAAGGTCTTCGAAGGAACCATGGAGGTTTGATGGAAAGCATCAACAGAACTTTTAAAGCTGCAATTTTCGACATGGACGGACTGATCCTCGATTCAGAGAGGACGGTCCTTTCCATTTGGGAACAGTTAGGTGAGAAGTACGGTTTTGCAGGTATCCGTGAATACGGAATAAGCGTTATCGGAAAGAATAAGCAGGCTACCGTGGATGAGTTCAAAAGAGTATACGGTGAGCCCGGCGAGCCTTATGAGAGAGAATTAAGAACCATTTACAATGGTATGGCCGACAAAGGCCGTGTGCCGTTAAAACCTCATACGATCGAGCTCTTAAGCGCAATGAAGAGAGCCGGAATGAAGCTTGCGATAGCATCATCTTCTTCGAGAGAAGAAGTTACATCGCAGATGGGTCCTCTGGGTGCGCTGCCTTTTTTCGATGCCTTGGTAACAGGTGACCAGGTAACGAGATCAAAGCCTGATCCCGAGATATTCCTTCTTGCCTGTGAGGCATTGGGTGTAGAGCCTGGCGAGGGAGTAGGATTGGAAGACTCATTTAACGGCGTGAGATCATGCAAGGCTTCAGGCCTTTATACGATAATGGTGCCTGACATCATCCAGCCTGATGATGAGATGAAGAGCCTGGCAGACGTCATCCTGCCTTCGTTAAAGGACGTTCAGGATTTCTTGAACCTTAAATAATTGTTGTTGTAAAGATAGTTCATGACGGATGCGCCTATGATGATGATGTATCCTGTTATGCTTATCACATCCGGAACCTCACCTAAGATGATGAGACCCAAAAGGGCAGTGAAGATTACTGTCGAATAATCGTAGATCGAGATTTCCTTGGCAGGGCATGCTGAATATGCGGAAGTAATGAATAACTGTCCGAAGCAGGCTGCCACGCCTGTCATGCAGCAGTAGAAAAACTGCAGCCATGATATGGGCTGATATGTGGCGATTATGAACGGGATCAGGGCGATGCAAGAGAATGTCGAAAAGAACGCGACTACGACGATGCCGCGCTCACCTTTGACCGTGGCTTTCCTTAAGAATGCATAAGCGATCCCGGCAAAGATGCCTCCGATAAGAGCTATTGCCAAAGGAAAGAGATTATCTCCTGAAACGCCCATGTTTCCGAAAAGGAAAGACGGTTTTACGACAAATACTGCACCGGCGATAGCTGTGAGAATGCATGCCCACTGGAAGCCGTCTGCAGCCTCCTTGAGGATTATTATCGATGTCAGCATTGCAAAGAAAGGCGACAGTTTGTTGAGCATCATGGCGTCAGACATATTCGTTGCAGAGATCGCGTAGAAGTTGCATATAACGCTTATCGTGCCAAACAATGCGCGCATTAGCACATAGGGGAAGGATTCTTTCTTTATCTTGAATTTTTCAGGCGATCTTAAAAGGATCGTATAGGACATTATGATCGCTACAAGGTTCCTGAAAAATGCCTTCTGGAAGACGGGCATGTCTCCTGCGAGGTTAATAAACAGTGCCATGCATGCAAAAGCAAATGACGACAAAAGGAGGAATACTATACCTCTTTTCCTTGGTGATAACCTGTTCAAGAACTTAGCTGACACTTAAGATGTTTCTCTTTTCCCGATCTTTAGCAATAAAAATAAATCAATAAAGCGGGGTTGTCCATAATAAAAGGCTTGTTCATTTCATAGATTGACACACTTACTCTCGCTAAATACAATTAGGAAGTTGCTAAAATATTATAATTAAGGGGTCAGATTATGCTCAGAGTCGGTATCTTAGGTTGCGGATCCATTGCTGCTAAAGTGGCAGACAGTCTTAAGAGCAGCAAGAAGGTTGTTATAGAAGGCGTTGCGTCCAGAGAAAGGGCGAAGGCCAAGAAATTTGTTGCTGCACACTGTCCTGATGCGAAGGTCTATACAGGTTATGAAAAACTCGCACAGTCTCCGGACATCGACCTCATCTATATAGCAACGCCCAACACATATCACTATGAACACGCTATCCTCTGCATCAAGGAATATAAGAATGTCCTTATCGAAAAGCCTTTTGCTATGAGCAAGGCTGAGACGGACAGCATCTTCTTTGAAGCAAAGAACAGAGGCGTTTTTGTCGCAGAAGCGATGTGGACATCTTATCTGCCGCTCCATAAGAAAGCCCTCGAGTGGATCGAAAAGGGAAGAGTCGGTCAGGTCAAATATGTAACCGCAAATCTCGGATATGAGATATCCAATGTTCCCAGACTCAACAGCACAGTCTTAGGTGGCGGCAGCTATCTTGATCTCGGAGTTTATACTACGAATTTCGCACTCTCTTTCATGGGTGATGACATTAAGGTTTCCAGGGTATTTGCGAGAAAAGTATCTTCAGGTATCGACCGCGACACAACATACTCTATGGAGACAGAAGACGGCGCTATACTCGGTAATTTCTACGTCACTATGTGTGCTGATACTGACAGGGACGGCGTTATCATTGGTGAGAGAGGCAAGATCAAGCTCACAAATATCAATAATTACCGCAAGATAACTCTTTATTCGACAGATGACGTCCTTTTGGATGAGATCGAGACAAAAGACAGCTATCTCAAAGGCTATGTATATGAATTTGAAGCCTGCGCCGATGCTATCTCAAAGGGCCTCATCCAAGCTCCTGACATGCCCTGGAGCAGAACAGTTAAGATCGCCCAGATCAACGATACCATTCGTTCAATGATGTAAGATGACAGATAAGATATCACAACAGGCCAAGAACAAAAACCTTACACGATTCATCGTTTTTAACGGGATCGTGGCAGCGCTCTATGTGGTACTGACATATCTTCTTGCACCTATATCTTACGGACCTGTCCAGGCGAGGATCGCGGAAGCAATGACAGTATTCCCGATCTTCTCTTTTAACATGATCCCCGGTGTTACTTTAGGGTGCCTTATATCGAACTTCTTAAATCCGGATAATCTGGGACCCGTTGATATCATCGGAGGAACTTTAGCGACTCTTTTAGCCGGTATATTCTCCAGGCTCATCGGCAAGAAAAATATCTGGCTCGGAATAATACCTCCGATCGTTTTTAACGGCCTTATCGTCGGTGGTTATCTGCCATTCCTGTTAATGGAGACGGTCACATGGAAGGAAGTATTGTTCACGATGCTCACCGTGGCAGCAGGCGAAGCTGCCGTATTAGTTGTTTTAGGACTTCCGCTCGTAGCGGTAATTGGAAAGACAGGATTGAAGAAAAAGTTACCATGACACAGTATTTTGACCCTAACCCGACCACTGCTTCTGACCGCAAAGTTATCCCTTACAGAATGAACGGGATCAACTTTGAGTTCACTACGGATACAGCCGTTTTTTCGAGAAAAGAAGTGGACTTCGGAACAAATCTCATGATCGATACGATAGTAAAAGACATCAAGGCAAGGGGCCCGAAAATGGAGCGCTTTGTTGACCTTGGATGCGGCGTCGGAATCGTCGGCATAGTGATCAAGTCATGCTTTATGGCTTTTGATGTAACAGGTGTAGATATCAACTCCAGGGCGGTTGCACTCGCCAGGGAAAATGCCGCAAATAACGGAGTTAACTGCAGATTTATGTCGAGCGACATTCTTTTCGGAGTAAGAGATGAGCATTTTGACATCATCGCTACCAATCCTCCGGTAAGAGCAGGCAAGAAGACTGTTTTCGGTTTTTACGAACAGTCTTACGACGTCCTTAATCCGGGCGGATATCTCTATGTCGTGCTCCAGAGAAAGCAGGGCGCGCCTTCTACAATGGATAAACTGAAAGAGCTCTTCGGCAATTGCGAGACGCTGGCAATAGACGGCGGCTACAGAGTTATGAGGTCGAGAAAAGAATGAGTCTGCCATATCCGTTTATCGATTCATATATGATGTTCTTCATCTACAGCTTTGTAGGCTGGGTAGTTGAAGTTATCTACTACGGAATTACCGAAGGAAAGTTTATCAACAGAGGCTTTTTGGCAGGCCCTCTTTGTCCTGTATACGGTCTGGGCTTTTATGCCGCTGTCTGGATCTTCGAACCTCTGAGTGGTAACTTCCTGATAATTTTCTTCGGAATGGCTGCCGCATGTACGATCGTAGAACTCATTGCCGGCGTTATCCTTTATCACGCTTTCCATATGCGTTGGTGGGATTATTCCGAATATAAGCTCAACTTCAGAGGCTATATCTGCTTAAGATTTTATATCTACTGGGGTATCGCAGCTTCTTTGGGTATCTATGTCCTGCACCCGCTTGTAAAACATCTCATATCCCTCATCAATTATCCCGTGAGGATAGGAATTCTCGTTTTCTTTACTGTCATCCTTGTAACTGACCTTGTTACCACGATCATCACGATCGCAGGCTTCAAGAAGAAGTTCGAAGCAATGGAAAAGGTCGTATCCGGAACGAAGGTCGTATCAGATCTCATCGGCTCCCAGATCTACGGCGCTGTAGATACGGTGGTAACAGTATCTGAGCCTGCCAGAAACCACTACGAGCAGTACAGGAAACTGATAGACGAGAACCGCAGGCAGGAAAGAGAACTTGCCGCACAGCACAGAGCCGAAGAAAAGGCCTTTGCCAACCAGTTCACCGAAGCTGAGAAGGAGAGCTTAAGGCTTGCTAAGGACCAGGCCAAGGATACAATGAGTTCTCTCATAAGATCATTCAAGAATAACGAGAAGCGTCTCGTAAAAGTTGTTATGGTGAGATCAAGTGATGCAGGTGCCGCTGTCATGAAGTTCATCAAGAGAAGAACCGAAAGCGGCAATGAAGAGCTTTTCGAGATAGACGAAGAAGAGCAGATTTTGAAAAAAGATTAAGCGTTAATTATAATAGGCGCGTTGAAAAAATAAGGAGGACATTTTCATGTCATCAGCATGTGATACCTGTCCGTCAAAGAGCGGATGCACATCCCAGGATTCCTGCCCGTCAGCTAACGGAATCCAGAAAGATCCTCTCGCAAAAGGATCTTCGATCAAGACCGTTATCGGTGTTGCCAGCGGCAAGGGCGGCGTAGGAAAATCATTCGTAACATCAGTTCTCGCAGTTCAGCTCGCGAGGAAAGGCTATAAGGTTGGCATCATGGATGCCGATATCACAGGCCCTTCGATCCCGCAGTCTTTCGGACTTACAGAGAACTTAAGAGCTACTGACGACCAGCTCATCGTTCCTGCAGAGACAAAGACTGGAATCAAGGCTGTCAGCGTTAACCTCGTACTCGAGAATAAGGAGGCTCCGGTTATCTGGAGAGGCCCTGTTCTTTCATCCCTTTTAAAGCAGTTCTGGGGACAGACAAACTGGGAGACCTTAGATGTTCTCCTTATCGACATGCCTCCGGGAACAGGAGACGTTCCGCTCACAGTATTCCAGTCCATGCCTGTTGACGGTATTGTTCTTGTTGCAACGAGCCAGGACTTGGTTTCCATGATCGTAAACAAGGCAAGAAACATGGCATCCATGATGAAGGTCCCTGTACTCGGTATGGTCGAGAACATGAGTTATATCAAGTGCCCTCACTGCGGCGATGAGATAAGACTATACGGCGACGGTTCCACGATCGAGAAGTCTGCTGCTGAGATCGGTTCAAAAGTAACCGACAAGCTTCCGCTGGATCCTGAAGTTACAAAGCTTGTTGACTCAGGAAACGCAGAAAAGGTGAGCGTAGATCTCCTTGCCGGAACGACAGAGATGATCAGCGAACTTATCGAGAAGTGAAAAAAAGATACCTGACGTTACTTTTGGCAATAGCAGTATCGCTGTCTCTTTTTTGCGGCTGTTCAAAGCCCGGGGAAGAGGATCCGATCATGGCTTATCTGGGAGATTATTCCTACAGCGATCCTGCGATATGCATGGTATATGAGCGTGTTGAAGATGAGACCGACGATGACGGCAATCCTTTATACGGCATCCAGTACCGCAAAGTAACTGATCTGGACGGCCTTAAGGCATCGGGCATTACACTGCTCATATATTTTTATAGTTCAATGGATAACGGCAGTGCAATGGTAACTGCTTCTGTTGAAGACATCGCGTTAAGCTATAACGGCAAACTCACGGTGCTTATGTTAGATGCCATGGAATATAAAGATCTGATGGACAAATACGAGATCGAAGCTGTTCCGGAATTTGTCCTGATCAGGAAAGGCCAGTCTGACAAGGTGTTTGGCGGAATGTCCAGAGAATACTGGACTGTCAACGATGTGTTATCATGGCTTCAGGAAAACGGAATATCATAAAGGCGGAACCTTATGGGTAATATCGTATCAATAAGCACAATTGGACAGGACAGTCACAGATTCGGTGAGCCGGCAGGTGATACCTTCATAAAGCTCGGCGGAACCGACATTCCGTTCGACAGGCCTATTGAAGCAAACAGTGATGGTGATGTTGTCTATCACGCAATTACCAATGCGATATCAGGCTTTACAGGAATCAACATCCTTGGCGGAGAAGCTGATAAGATCTGTCTCGAAAAGGGGATCAAGGACAGCAGTGTATATCTCGAAAAAGCACTTGATTACTTGACGGACGGAAAGATCATTCACTGCTCGATAACGATCGAGTGTCTGCGTCCGAAGCTTAAGGCTCACATTCCTGCAATGAAAGAATCCATAGGTAAGATCCTTGGAATCCCGTCTTCTTCAGTCGGCATTACGGCAACGACCGGCGAGGGCCTTACGGGGTTCGGAAGAGGCGAAGGAATACAGGTGTTCTGCATCCTGACTTTTACAAAAGAAATCTGAATAACAAAGCCCGCTTCAATTTAAAGCGGGCTTTTTAAGTATCAGTCGTGGAAAGGTTCACTGTCCCCTCTGTTTCTTATGATCTCTGAGGCAAATGCAATATCTTCCGGAGTAGTTATCTTGAGGTTTGAATAAAAGCCCTTTGTAAGATAGACATCAATGCCGCACATTTCCGCGAGTGCCGTATCATCGGTTGCGGTAATGCCCTGGTCTATTGCTTTTATATAGCATGTCTCGATATCTTTGAACTTGAATCCCTGAGGGGTAAGGATCTCATAGAACCTGGACCTGTCAGGTGTGGAAGTTACTTTGATTTCGCCTGAGGATAATTTATCGACCTCTTTCAATGTGTTCTTAACAGGAACTGCAGAAGCACATACAGAGTGGTCTTTGAGTCCGTCGATGCAGGCCTTTATCTCTTCTGAGGTAACAAGGCATCTCGCACCGTCATGCACGAGAACAAGGTCATCATCTTCCGCATCGTTTATCATGTTGAGACCAAGGGATACGGATTCTGTCCTCGTATTTCCTCCCAATGTGAAAATGATCTTTATGTCGGCGAAGTATTCGGCACACATAGCTTTAAGGATTCCCAAAAGGTCTTCTGTCGTTACGATTATTATCCTGTAATCAAGTCCGACATACCTTTCTCTGCAGATTTCGGCTATGGCATCCAAAGTCCTCAGGATCACAGGTCTGCCTTCAACAGTCCTCATGAGTTTGGGCTGACCTGCGCCCATTCTTGTTCCGCTGCCTGCGGCCGGTATCAGAAAATAACATTTGAGACTCATATGAATACCTCCTGCTTATGAGAACAGTATATCAGCTGCTTCCTTTAAGTTATCTGCATAAATGAATTCAGGAACGGGATTGCCTGCAAAAACATCAGCAGAAGCATTGGCGAGTTCTTTTTCGAGTGCGCCTTTGGAACTGCCGGGAAGTACTACTGTCGTGATGCCGAGTCTTGCGGAAGCAAGGCACCTCTTAAGGATCCTGGAAACAGGTCTGATCTCGCCTGACAAACCGACTTCGCCTAATATCAGGGTATTGGGTCTTGCACTTACACCTCTTGCTGAAGATACGGTAGCCATGCAGACTGCCAGATCGGTAGCAGGATCTGATACTTTAAGGCCTCCGATAACATTTACGAAACAATCCTTTGAAGTAAGGCCGAGATTCAGCATTTTCTCGCAGACTGCAAGGAGCATGAGGACACGGCTCCTCTCCGGTCCTGATGTCATTCTCTGTGGAGTCGGATAAACGCTCTCGGTGCAGAGTGCCTGTACTTCGATTGTAAGGGCATCGTTGCCTTCGAGTGTGGAAGTCAGTACCGAACCGGGGCTGTTAAGAGGCCTTCCTGCTACGAGCAGGGCCTTGGAACTGTCAACAGGGATAAGTCCTGTCTCGCCCATCTCGAAGAAGCATATCTCATTGGATCTTCCGAATCTGTTCTTAGCAGATCTGATTATCCTGTATCCGCCTGTGGCATCACCCTCAAAACCCAATACTGTATCGACCATGTGTTCAATAGTCTTAGGACCGGCAATGGAGCCGTCTTTGGCTATATGACCGACCATTATGATCGTTATGTTATTTGTCTTGGCGATACGGATGAGGCCTGCAGCAACTTCTCTGATCTGCGCAACACCGCCGGGTGTTCCGGCGACCTGTTCGGAATACAGAGTCTGGATAGAGTCTATGATCGCAAGGCAAGGCTTATGCGCCTTAAGCTGTTCTGCAATAGCTTCGAATCTGGTCTCTCCACAGATAAGAATATCGCGCTTTATCTTGAGCCTTGTTGCTCTCATCCCTATCTGGGCAGGGGATTCCTCGCCTGAGATATAAAGGATCTCTCCTTCGGCTTTATAAGAATCTGCGAGCTGCATGAGGATGGTTGATTTGCCGATTCCCGGTTCGCCTGCAACGAGCGTAACGGAGCCTTCGGTAATGCCGCCTCCGAAAAGAACATCAAGGCTGGGAATGCCGGTCGAGTGCCTCTTGTAGTTTTCTTTGCCTGCTTCGCTGAGCCTTACCGTTACGGCAGAGTCAGTCCATGAATACTGGTTAGCGGTAAAAGCCGGCGAATCGGTCTTGGCCTTGACAGGGGCCTTCTCGGAGGGTGCTTCAACGAAGGTATTGAACATGCCGCAGCCGGGACACTTGCCCATCCAGCCGGATGTCTCATAACCGCATTCCTTACAGAAAAAAGTTGTCTTCTTAGCCATATTTATATCCGCCCATATCTTTATTAATTGCATTATAACAAAGGCCGGGGTCTAATAATGGGACAAAAAAGGCTGCAGTGGTATCCTGCAGCCTTCCGTTTTGTATTTGTTCTTGTTTCTTACAGTGTTTTAAAGAACTCGCAAGCTTTCAAAGTATTTTCGTAAGAACCGAAAGCTGTGAGACGGAAGTAGCCTGCGCCGTTCTCGCCGAAGCCTTCTCCGGGTGTTCCTACGATGCCGAAGCGGTTAAGGATAGAATCGAAGAATTCCCAACCGCCCATGTTGTCAGGGCACTTGAGCCAGATGTAAGGTGAGTTTACGCCGCCTGTGAAGTAGATGCCCTTTGCGGTAAATACTTCAGCAAGAGCAGCTGCGTTGCGCTTATAGTAAGCGATGTTTGCTTTGCAGTCTTCAAGACCCTGGCCGGAAAGTGATGCGGCAGCACCTCTCTGTGTGATGTAGGATACGCCGTTGAACTTTGTAGCCTGGCGCCTTGCCCAGAACTTGGAGAGCTTGATGCCGTCAGATTCAAGGCTGTCCGGAACTACTGTCCAACCGCATCTGACGCCTGTAAAGCCGGCGAACTTTGAGAATGAAGATATCTCGACAGCGCATGTGTCTGCACCGGGGATCTCGTAGATTGTGTGAGGCTTATCTTCTGTGATGAATGCTTCATATGCTGCATCGAAGATGATGAGTGAACCTGTCTTAAGTGCGAAGTTGACCCATGCTGTGAGGCCTTCGTAGCTGTAGACTGCGCCTGTCGGGTTGTTAGGCGAACAGATGTAGATTACGGAAGGTTCGATGTTTGTGTCAGCAGGAGGGAGAGGAAGGAAATCATTCTCCTTGTTTCCTGCAACATATGAGATCTTTCTTCCGTTCATGAGGTTTGAATCTACATAAACAGGATATACGGGGTCAGGTACGATAACCGGGTTGTCGCCTAAAACATCAGGGAGATTTCCAAGGTCGCTCTTAGCACCGTCGCCTACATAGATGGTCTCAGGTGATATTGAAACGCCGAGGTCCTTATAGTGGTCGGAAATAGCGTTCCTTAAGAAATCGTAGCCGTATTCCGGCGGATAACCGTGGAATGTTTCCTTGCTTGCCATCTCTTTTACTGCATCTTCCATAGCTTTTGTGACTGACTGGGGAAGGGGGAGGGTTACGTCACCGATTCCCATTCTGATGATCTCGCGGTCAGGGTTTTCAGCCTGGAATTTCTTGACACGCTTAGCGATGTCGGAGAAGAGGTAGGTTTCTTTTACGTCGAGGAAATGTGTGTTGAGCTTGATGTCCATGTTCTTACCTCACATCAAATAAATTTGGGAACATTTTAACACCGGACAAAAAGGAACTGACAAAAATGTTTTCGTACACATGCACAAATGATTGACCGAAAATATCGTTCCGGTTTGAAAATTATCAGTTAATTGCCGTAGAGTGTATAATAAACGCGTCTAGGTTATTGCTTTGCATATGTGACGGAGAGAAGCTTTGGAAAGTCAGTGGAGTGTCTTTTATCCAGATAATTACACAAATCCTGCTACTGATACGGATGAGACTCTTTACATGCGTATCAAGAGGGCCTGCACCAGATATCCTGACAGGGTCGCTCTCGAATACGGTGCCAGGAAGATCCTTTATTCAGCACTTCTTTCCATGATCGATGAGGTCGCGGCCTCATGGAAGAAACTGGGAGTTCAGAAAGGCGATGTGGTAATGATCGTCATGGGCAATAACCCCATAAACATCCTGAGCGTTTATGCCCTTGATAAGATCGGTGCTTCGGCTGCCATATCAGTTCCGAATCTTGCTACCGAATATTTCGTCGGATATGCGAACTGCGTCAATGCAAAGTACTGCGTAATGAGCTGCAACCAGTATCTCAATTATTCATCCGTCCTTAAGGAAACCTCCATTAAGACGGTCATTATAGGCAAATACAGGGAAACATCGGTAGGCATTACCAAGGTTAAGATCCTGCTCTATCCTTTGGCAAGTTACGATACGCCGAAGCCCAAAAACATTCCCGAAGGGATAACGCTCAAATACTGGAAGGATGCTTTCCCGATCAACAATAATTCAACGTCTCATGAGATTTCTCCTCATGACAGAGATAATAAGAGGACGGTCTTATATCTGTTCCCGAGTCTTCCGGCTGAGTGCAAAGCGGCTGAATTTAATGCCAGAAGCTTAAATGTGTCAGCCAATACGGCTGAGATGGTCCTTAAGGCAAATGAGGATCTTACGGGCAAACCTGCAAGAATGCTCTGTCTTAATGAGGCATGCTTCTCATTCGGATTTTTATTCGGAATCCATAATCTTTTGTCCTGCGGACAGACGGCCCTGCTTTTTACCTGGTATAACGCTGACAAGATATTTTTTGCGATCAGAAAGTATAAGCCTGATGTTCTTATCGGTTATACCAGCACGGTTGCTTCGATCAACAAGGCAGGCTGGCCATCAGACATCTTAAAGAGCGTGGACAGGATCATTGTAGGAGGAGGCCTTCTTACCAGCAGCCAGAAGGCAATGCTGTTTGAGATAGCGCATTCTTCGGGAAAGAAACTGTCTGTATGTTCGATTACAGGATGTGATGATCTGCTCGCATATGCGTACGGTCCGTCTGATCTTCAGAGCGACAGATTGCTGGGTTTCCCGCTGCCGGGAATCATCATGCGCATTGCTGATCCCGATACGGGTCTTGATGTTCCCGAAGGTGCAGAAGGCGAGATAATAGTATGCTCGCCGATATCGGGATTTTACGGATCCGCCGAGGAGCTGACCACCTCTCCCAAGTATAGAAAGCTTCCGGACGGCAGAATCTGGTACTTTACCGGAAATATCGGCAAACAGGATGGAAACAAAATGTTTTATCTTGTCGCCAGCAAGAGCAGAGCGGTCAGGATCGGCAGTTATCCTGTATATCCGAGCAAAGTGGATGAAGCCGTTCAGATGACAGAAGGTGTGACTGAAGCATGTACCGTAGTTATCGACAGGGCGGAAGGTTCTTTCCTTGTTACGGCTGTAGTTCCGGCCGAGGAGTATTTTTTCGACAATTCACTTATGGAAGACTTAAGAGAACGTATCAGGTCCGAATGCGAGCTGACGCTCCATGAATCTATGAGACCGTCTGAAATAGCATTCTTTGCATCGCTTCCCAGAAATTCAAAAGGCGTTATCGATTATGATGCCGTCAAAGAAAAGGTCGAAATGCTTCAAATTGACGTCAATATGGACGAAAATCTTACAGAAACGCCACCTGCTGATTAAAAAAGTATATCGATTCCGTGATATTATTTGTACAGCGTTTATACGGGGATAAGCGTTGGAATAATGGATAAGGAGTTGATTTAATGCGTATTTTTTCCAAAAGGCTGACAGCAGTCATCTGTTGTTTTGCTATGATTTTGTCCCTTGCGGGCTGCATGGGCGGTTCTGTCCGTCACGCTTCCAGGGAAACGGGCGGAAACAGCAAACTCGAAAACGGTTACACGGAACCCATAACCACGATCTCAAATCCGTCTACAGGTACTTCTGCAGATCCTACATCCAAACCAAAGAAAACTATTAATTCAGCAGATGATCTGACATATCCGGATCATGTTGCGACTTATGAGGAGATTCATCCGGACCATGCACCCGGTACGGTAAGCGGTAATATTGCCGTTAATCTTCTTTCTGAGATCGAAATGGATATACTCCGTCACGAGATCACCAGCTATGCTGACGTTGTTATCCTTTTCGAAAATCCGGAAAAATTCGGCCTCGATGTTAAGGATGCAACGTGGGGAGATTTTATTACAGCTGATGAATACGACGAGGAAAAGCAGTATTACCAAAACCAGTTAAACAGGCTTCTTACGATCGATTACGAGTCACTTAAGGGTGATGACAGGATCTGTTACGACAAACTCGTTTATGACTGCGAAGAGAACGTCTATAGCTATTCATATACGGCATTCTATTACTACACGATGGTCTTTAATTATCTTGTCGGACCGCAGTCGGAGATATTGTTCATCCTGGATGTTTTTTCGTTTAAAACGGTTGAGGATGCAGAGAATTATATCCTGCTCATAAAAGACCTTGACAGGTATTACGATTATATGTGCGCGTATGAGGAGACCAGAGCCAGAATAGGCTGGGCTTCATCTGATGACAGCTATGAAGAAGCTGCGAAATCATTCGACAATCTCGTTAAGCAGAAAGACGACTGTTTCCTCTATCAGACTTTTGAAGAACGTCTGGACAATATAAAGGGCTTGTCATCAAGCGACAGGAGCAGGCTTATTTCAGAGCACGAAAAGGCGATGAAGGAAGTTGCTTTCCCTGAGTTTGAAGAATGCGCAATGAGAATGAGAAATCTCAAAGGTTCAGGTGGAACAGACAAGGGACTTTGCGAGTTCAAGGGTGGAGATGCTTACTATGCAATGATCACAAGGATCATGACAAATAACAGTGCCAGTGTAAAGGAGAGCACTGATGCGCTCGATAACAGGCTCAAGTATGTCTATAACGAATATTCGAGGATCGCATCTGCCAACCTGGACTGGTATAAGGAGTACAAGAACCATTCGTATTCCAAGGGTTCTTTGGAAAATAACCTCGATTTTCTTTTAGGATCGGTAAAGTCTGATTTCCCTGATATCCCTCCGCATGAGTATTACACGATGGATGTTCCTAAGGCGTTTGAGGATAATTTCTCGCCGGCAGCATATCTCGGCTACCACCTGGATAATTTCAATTCGAATCTTTTGATCATTAATCACAAGAGTGCAGACAGCGATAAGGACTTTGGCGTAACGGTAGCGCACGAAGCATATCCCGGACACATGTTCCAGTCGCTTTATACCAGGTCTCATACGAGCCATCCTTACATGTATCTTTCAGTCTCGACGGGTTATGCCGAGGGCTGGGCGGTCTATGTTGAGAACTATTCGATGAAGTATTTCTCAGAAAATGGCATTAGCGATGCGATGAAGCTCGTAAGATACGAATCCGATCTCTCGCTCCTGGCCAGCACCAGAGTCGATTACGGAGTACATGTTGAGAACTGGTCACTCAAGGATTGTGTGGATTATTTCAAGCAGTTCGGCTTCTCGGTTTCCGAGAAATCTTTCAAGAAATTCTACACGCTTATTGTTACGGATCCGGGCTACTATGCCAAGTACGGCATGGGTTATGTATGGACCCAGCAGATAATGGATGACATGCATTCCAAGTACCCGGACAAGACGGACAGACAGATCCATACGGCTTATCTTGACTCACTTACGGGCACTTACGGACAGATAAGAAAGAACACCGAAGCGAACCTGGCATGAGCATTGCCACAGAATTACACCAAAGACCCTGCAGGTACGGAGCCTGCAGGGCCTTTATTTTATTGGGTTTTCACGAAAATTACCTTTTAATTAAATTTTATATAAAATGATTGAGAAAATAATCGTTGTGTTATAATTAACCTGAATATTTATACGGAGGACGGCTCATGGCTACCTTAACAAGGCTTGCAAGCACGCTTACAGCGCGTTATTTTCCTTCCA
>JAEEGJ010020204.1_pt1 | contig 14537 bp, 13 predicted proteins | sample 8958761 | NCBI WGS metagenome assembly JAEEGJ01 (sample SAMN16246546, study PRJNA631951) | gut metagenome | biome: gut microbiome; feature: rumen; material: RS-attached | host: Bos | place: Iran: Karaj | collected 2018-10 | reverse complement strand
CAATTACATGGACATTATTAAATCAATTTACCATTGATAATGAAAATGTTGTAGTTTTGCGGTGTAAATCAAATTGAACAAGATGAGTTTGTAGATACGAGAAAATAGCTGTTTGGCTGTCAGCCTTTAGCCATCAGCAGTCAGCTAAAGTGCTACCAAGCTGAAAGCTGACGGCTGATAGCTTACAGCCAATGAACCAATAGAAATTAAAAAAGTCATAATATGTCAAAAGTTCTTTCCTTCTTACTAATTGCGCTTTGCGCTTTGAATGGCTGGGCGCAAGCTCCTCTACTGAAAACTGTTGAAAAACCAGATGCGGCCACACCGACGCTTCGCGCGGATGGATTGCTTCATTCGCATTGGACACAAGATTATCCCTACAATCAATTTTGTCCTAGAGACCCAGTGAATGGCAATGCATACAGCGTGGCAGGCTGTCCTGCTATTGCCATGGCGCAGATTATTAACTATTTGCGAACAACAGAAGACACTCGCTTTACCGACGATGACGACTACAACCATTACTATGCGGGACGCAATTATGTCATTGACGACGATTGGGCAAGCTTGAAATTTCCGTCCTTCCCGCAATTGAATGAAATGTTGGATTCCATCGACGCCACATTCCAGCGCGGCGAGGAACTGCCTGACGAGTTTGCCGCCGCCTTGGTCTTTGCTTGCGGCACGGCCTGCACGCAGGTCTATACTTCGCAAAGTTCCGGCACCTTCTATGTGGACCAAGCCTTTGAGGCCTACCAACGCTTTGGCTTTACGGACTGTGTGCTGTATCGCGAGCCCAGTGACGAAATGTACACCACCTTGATTTCCAATCTGCAAGCCGGTTATCCTGCCCATCTAGCTGTTGAAAATCCTGCTGGAACGGTTGGGCATAATGTGGTGGTCGATGGCTATCGCGAGTCGGATGGCAAGTTCCATATCAATTTCGGCTACGGTGGCACTCTGGACAACTGGTACGACATCCCCGACCCCAATTTCTATTACGGCATGACCAAGGTGGAAGGCATCATTCTGAACATTATTCCTAAAGATGGACCTTTGGCCGTTCACGAGTCCACCGTCCAACAGCCGTTAGAGGTTTATCCTAACCCCGTTTCCGATGTCCTCTACGTGAAGAACCTTCCTTGCGAAAAGGTTGAGTATTCCATTTTCAATTTGATGGGACAAGAAGTGGCTGCAGGTTCCTCAAGTGGAACCATTTCCGTGGCTGGATTGGAAAAAGGAGTTTATTTCTTGCAGGTCAAGGAAGAAGGTATCTGTGAAACGGCGAAGTTTGTTGTGAAATAACCCATTATGTCGGAACTGAAGGCGATATTATCGGGTAGGCTCAGCGGCAACGACGTCAAAGCCTTGGCTGGAGCCGACTTCAAAGAGGAGTTGTTTCAGTTGCTTCTCGACCCTGACAAACGCATCTCCGACAACGCTGCCTGGGTGCTGACGCATTTGCCTAAGACTGCCGACGCTTGGTTGGCCGAGCGCCAAAACATCCTTATCGACGAGGCCATGCGTACGGCAAGCACCACCAAACGCCGCCTAATCATGAACCTCTTGGAACGGACCACCTTCGACCCCGACCACATCCGCACCGATTTCCTCGATTTCTGCTTCAACACCATTCTTTCCGATGAACCCATCGGCGTGAAGAGCTTAGCCATCAAGTTGGCGTACGCGCAGAGTGTGCATTATCCCGAGCTACTCGAAGAAATCAACGCCACCCTTCGGATGATGGAGCCAGAGGAACTTCCCGCGGCCTTGAAGCACCTCAGAGGAAAGATGCTTGCAAAATAAACTAATAACAGCAAAGCAAAATAAACTAATGGAAGGGATGTATTGAAGGGTTTGGGAGGGTGATGGGATAATATGATTGTCATTGATTGTCCAAATCCAGGTGGGGTACAATTTGTACCCCTATTCGAATGAAAGCGGCTGACGGAATTAGCGGAATAAAACATTTTGCCAAATAGGGAAAGATTTGTATTTTTGCGGTGATAAATAATCCTTCTTGAAGGTTGCATTATGAAGAATGTTGTAGAAATACCGAGGACACAAGTGATGATGACTTTTGTGGCCACTTGCATCGAGACCACCGCCCGACTGCTGAACACTTCCTACAAAGAGGTGTACGAGCGGATGAAGCGTGTGGGGCTGATAGAGCGGTTTATACTTCCGCATTACGAAACCCTTCATAGTGAGAGCCGAGAGAACCTTGCGGAGGTGTTGGTAGAATGTATGAACAGTTGGGAGGGCAGGAAATGAGTGAAATAATCGTCTATCATGGTGGAACGGAAACGGTGGAGTTTCCCATCTGCAAATTTGGCCGTCGCAACTTGGACTTCGGCCAAGGCTTTTATGTCACAGACCTTCGCAAACAAGCCGTTGACTGGGCTACACAAGTGGCCGACCGTAGGAAAGCACCGCCAATCTTAAACAGATACCGTTTAAACCGTGATGCCATATTAGCTGAAGCGCGCTGCAAGGTCTTCACGGCATACGACAAGGAGTGGCTGCATTTTATTGTGGCCAGCCGTCGTGGTGAGCCTGTGGCCGACAATTACGATTACATTGAAGGCGGTGTGGCCAACGACCGTGTGATTGACACTGTTAACCTTTATATGGCAGGTCTGATGGATGAGGACACCGCTTTGCTTCGCTTGTCGGAGCATCGGCCTAACAACCAAATGTGTTTGCTCTCACAAGAATTAACCGAAAAATACCTGATTTTCGATGGAACAGAAGCAATCTGAAGACCCCGTAAAGTCGCCTGTCATACAGGAGATTATCATGAGCAACCGCATTGGTGCCATTTCAATGGAGTTGTCCAAACGGCTGAATATTGAACCCGTGAAAGCATTGCAACTGTTTTACGAAAGCCAGACCTGCGCCGACCTTCATGACAAATCCACTGGCCTTTACCTTTATGGAGATTTGTATGTGGCGGATGAGTTTATGAGGGAGATGGAATATGGGATGTAGGGTGCTTGGTGGATGCGGTGATATAAAACGATTTTTTTTGATGAATATATAAACAATAACAAATCAAATATAAACCATGAACATTAGAATTTTTCATATTTCAGATTTTCACCTAAACAAAAACAACCTTAGGGATTGGAGCGATTTCTTGAAATCAAGCTTCATCAACTATGTTAATGAGAATAAAGCGAAAGAGAATTTTATCGTTTGTTCAGGTGATATGATTGATAAAGGTGGAGCTGATTTTGGTGGTGTTATGGCTGGCTTAGAAAAATTCAGAGATGATGTTATCTATCCTATTGTCAGTCAAACAGGTATTAATGTGGATAGATTCATCTTAGTTCCAGGCAATCATGACATCGACCGTAATGCAGATAAGGACTATACGAGAAGAGGTGTCCGCGACTCAATTAAAGACAGTGGTGCTGATAAAATCAATGAATATGTCAGAGATTTAATCGAGAATAAAGGTGACCCTTCAAAACGCACAAGAGGATATTATGATTTTATTGTCGGTTTTTATGCAAATTGTAGCAATATTACTAATAATTATCTTGGTTCAGTGTTCAATTATTGTATTAATGGGAAAAACCTCGCTTTCACGGCCTTTAATACTGTTTGGAATTGTTGCGATGACAATGACAAGGATTGGGGTCTAGCAATCGGAGAGCCTCAATATATCGCCTGCAATAATGTCATACCTGATGATGCTGTTAAGATTGCTATCATGCACCATCCTTTGGATTGGCTTCTTTTTGAAAAGCAAACGATACAAGCATGGATCCGTAAAGATTATGACTTGTTGCTGATGGGACATGTTCATGAAAACGACACAATGTTGACCATGAATAATATGGGCAGTTTAATAATGAATTTTTCACCTTGTTTTACCAACGATATTCGAAAAAATTCTATTACATATTCAAATGGTTTTTCAGTTATTGATTTTGATACCGACAACAAACAACTTGATTTCTCCTTTCAGAAATACAATCATAAATTTCGTAAATATGAGTTGAATCACGAATTCGCAGAATCGGGTTGCTTTCATGCAGAAATTACAGAAGGCGTTAGCGATAAGCTAGCTCAACTCATGACGCGATGCATGAATCATCTTAGGACTAAACATGTTCCCGATATTAACGATAGTATTATTCCTCAAAAGGCAAAAGCAATAGGAACCCTCAACGAGGCATTTGTCATGCCTCCCTTGAAAAAGAACGGTGATTTGGACTATGAAGAGGAATACACATTGTCCTCAATCCTCAACTCGCAAGAAAATATGGTATTCTTCGGGCAGCACGAAAGCGGGAAGACAGTCCTGCTGAATAAAATGTTGATAGAATATGTTGACAATGAGTCAGTATTCGGTGTCGTTCCTGTCTATTTTGATTTCGATGTACAATCTAGTCAGGACATAGAAACCATCATCAAAGGCTATCTTGACTGCAACACCAACGAGGCAGAGATGCTCATTAATGCGAACAAGATAGTGTTGCTTGTCGACAATTATTCACCTGTTGAGTCAAAGAAGGAAAAAGCAAAAAAATTATATCACTTCATCGCCGACAATACCGTACGAATGATAGCCTCGTCAAATCATGAAATAATCGATAGTATTCCCGATAGTTTTGTCAGGAACAATGAGATTTCGTGTGAGTACTACTTCATCCATCAGTTCCAATCATCAAACGTCAAAGAACTAATTACAAAATGGTCGCCCGACATACAGACACTGGAAAGAAACCAGAAGATCGAAAACCTTGTTAACCGCTTTTGCTCTTTCTCATTACCTTGTACTGCAATGTCAGTATCTCTCTATCTGTGGAGCACCGAGAACAGCAATCGTGACCCCGTAAACCCATCCGTTCTCCTCGACATATATATGGAGATTATTCTAGAGCGAATGTCAATAGAAAACATCTATGTCAACACATTCGACTATGAGAACAAGGCGAGTCTTTTGGCTTTTCTTGCTCAATCTGTCCATGATGAGATGCAAGGTGATTATTCTTATACGCTAAGCTATGGTCATTATATTATTAAAATAGAGGATTATTTGAAAAAGGTGGGGTTTCAGGGTATTGATGCTGAACATCTTGCCAAATACTTTATCGACCGTAAGGTTTTTTTGCTGAAAGATGGCAACGTTGAGTTCGCTCACGCTTGCTTCTATTATTTTTTCTTAGCAAAAAGAATGATAAAAGACACGACTTTCCGCAAGCAGATACTTAACAAAGATGAGTATTACAAGTATGATCGTGTCATTGAGTATTATAGTGGTCTGGTACGTTCTGATAAAGAGTTGCTTGAATTCCTTTACAATGAATTTGAATCAGTATTTGCCGAGGTGGCTTTTGTGCATGACGAAGTTGACATGGACAAGTGCTTTACCTTTATCCGTAAAGGACAAACTGGATACTCACCTTTGGTCAAGTCCATGAGTCCTCAAAAAGTAATCGACAAGAAACTGACTGAAGAGGAGGCTGAGAAAAAGGTTTTAGCTATAGCCGATGAAAAATTATCGCAGATTTCAGATAAATTTTACGAGCCTCAACGTCTTTCACCTGATACTTTGGTGCTAATGCTGAGCAAGGCTTTGCGTAACCTAGACGGCGTTGAAGATACGGTATTAAAGCAAAAAGTATATAATGCCATCGTGAAAAACGCAATGATACTTACGGTAATCGTCAAAGACCAGCTTGCTCTATATGCCAATAATCATAAGGGTTCTTTACCGGCCGTTTATAGCGATGTGAAAAACGTAGGAGCATTTTTCCGTTTCATGCCATTGAGCATGCAATTTACACTAGGTGAGATTATGTCAACACGAAAGTTGTTGAATTTCTTTTTGGGGAAGTATAATAAGGATGTGCATGATAAAGTGAGCGACGTGGAAAAGTTTGTGTCAATAGGTATGATGTGGGATAGCACCGGGCTTGAAAACAAGAAACTAATTAAATCCTTCATCAAACAATTGGGCAACAATTCAGCACAAGATTATGTGTTGCTGAAGCTTTTGTACTATTTCAACAACAAAGTGGCATTAGGGTCGGAAGAAGAGGACGAATATATTGAATTATTAGCTGAGTTAAAAGTAAAGCAAAAGGTCATCAAGCCAATTGAAAAGAGTAGAATAATGAGGGAGATGAAAGATGCTAGGAATAGAAGGTTGGCAGCAAAGAAAAAGGAATAGGATAAAACAGCACACCAATTCTTCCAAAATAGAGTAATAATACTATTAATAATAAGCGGAGCAGAAAAACAATGTATTCAAAAACGTATCTTTGCCCCCATAAACACCAACAAAACAAACAACATATCAAACCAACAAGATAGAACATAAATAACATATTATAAATCATAGCGTTTGCTATTTATTCGGTAGCGTCTTAAACCTGAGAAATTTAAAATGCTCATACACGAATAAGTCAAGTAAATGCCTGCGCTTTGGCGTGGGCTTGACTTATCTGTATGAGCGGGCATTCTCAGGGCCTAAGACGTGGATAATGTTCAAGTCCACGTTCTTTTTGCTCCAAAAGATTGTCCGCCAAACCGAAAACAGATAAGTGAGCGCATAAAACGCAAGGCAATTTATGACAAGACAAAAAAGTAGCGAAACCGTAACAGAAAACATATTTCGGGAATATTACGGAGCAAACACATTTATAGAAAAATCGGCAATTCCTTCTGTATATGGCTTTACGTCAAAAAAAGGAACCAATTATGCAGGCTATCCAGATTTTTTCAAAATGGATGAAGAGTATTGTATTGTGGTTGAAGCAAAAGCAACTAATCATGTCGCTGCACAAGAAGAAACGCAATATTATATAATTAACAACAAGATACACAAGGACATAATTGGGATTGCTATTTCAGGCCAAAGTATCGATAATATCAAAATCACATATTATTTGAGATTGAATGGAAAATCTGCATTTGTAACATTTCCACAAGAAAACACTTTTCTTTCCCTTTCTGCGATAAAAAAGCAATATGTAAAGTCAAAATATGGTGAAAGTGTGACAACAGAGGCCCTTATCACGGTTTTAAAGGATTTGAACAAAAGATTTAATGACAACAATAAAGTACGAGACACCGATCGTAGTCTGTTTTTTTCAGGGCTTATGATTGCCTTGAAAAACAATAATTTCAGAAGCACCTACAAAAGCATTCAAGCACCATCAAAACAAGAAGTTGCCACGACAAAAGCAACTGTCCTCGAGGCGCATTACCTTAACAAATCAATTCTTGAAGCGATTACGACAGAACTTGAAAGCAAAATCAACAGCCTTTCAAAAGAATTCAGTTGGCGAGATAAATTCTCGTTCATAAAAAACATAGACTATACCCTTGAGGAATACAAGAAAATCATTGGGATCATTGAGGAAAAAATCTTTTATCCTTTTCAAAATGAGGAAAAGCAAGATATTCTAGGACGCGCATATAAAATTTTCTTGTCACGAGCAGGAAAAGTTGATAACAAAAACATCATTCTAACACCTGACCATATCAAGGAACTGATGGTTCGGCTGGCACGTTTATCTGTTAATGATGTAGTGTTAGACACATGTGCTGGCTCTGGCGGATTCCTTATGGAAGCAATGGAAACCATGATTGCACTTGCTAAAGGTGATGAAACTATCATTGATGAAATAACAGAAAAGCAACTTATCGGTTTTGAAACCGACCCCGTTCTTTTTGCTCTTGCATGTTCTAATATGTTTCTGCATGGCGATGGTAGAACCAATTTACTTTACAGGAGCAGTCTCCTCGATGAAACACAAGAAGGAATCGTAAACAACAGTGATAATGAACTTCTTGAATATATACGGAACATGAAACCTACAAAGGTAATTATTAATCCACCTTATGAGAATAACAACCCAATAAAATTTACTATTCAAGCATTGAACTATCTTGAACCCGGTGGAAAACTTGTTATAATTATGCCAACCCCTACCTTAACACATAATCAAGGAGGATTAACTGAGAAGGTTTTGTCTATGGCAAAATTGGAGTATGTTATCAAAATGCCAAACAAATTGTTTACTGAACAAAAGCGGACAGTAAACACATCTATTTTCGGTTTTACAAAAACGCCTCACATTCAAACAGATGACGTATTATTTTTTAACCTTGAAGATGATGGTTTTGTCAGTATTCAGCACAAAGGACGAATTGATAAGAACGGAACTTGGCTACAAATAGAAGACAATATCTTTGATGCAATATCGAATTCGAAGGAAATTCAGAACATTTGTCAAAAGAAAAAGATATTCAAAAATGGGATTCTCAATTGTGCAGGTGTACAAATTCGTCGCAACAGCAACTATGAGATGGTAAAGATAAGTACTTTGTTTAATGTAACCAAAGGAACACTTGCAAGCGAGAGCAATATTGAAGGAGACTATCCATTTGTTACCGCCAGTGAAGAATGGAAAACACATATTGAATATGACCTTGACACTGAGGCTATTGTTTATGCAGTTAGTGCCGCAGGTTCTTTAGGGCGTAGCCATTATGTCAAAGGAAAATTCATTGCAAGCAATCTTTGTCTCGTTCTAACTAATAAAAATAACCCCAAATATCCGATAGACTTAGAGTTTTATAATTGTTATTTTGCGTCAATAAAAAAGCAAATCGTTTCTGATTTGGCAGATGGTACTTCTAAACTGACTATTTCACAAGAACTATTCAAAGATTATTACATTGATTATATCCCTTATGACGAGCAGAAAGCTTTTGTTCTAACAAAACTAAAAGACTATTTGAAGATACAAGAGAAATATAGAAAAGCACAAGAGCAATTATCTCAAGATATTATCAACTTGGCAAAATAAAACCAATCCAAACTTTCAATTATAGAGCGATAAGACAAACGATACTAATCCTTTACCATCCAATTAACTGTAAATCTTTCAATTGCTTTTGTTTCTTCAACCGCGCCCAAATGAACGACGCCATCCTGAAGTTCCGCCGCTACGAGGATGCCTCATTGGAATACACTGGCGTAAACCGCCATGCCTCCGACACCCGCATCGGCTTGATGGACAGCACCGTGTCGATTGAGGCAATGCTGGGGTATGGCAAAGATTAAAATCATCTATTATCGATTTTTACGAACAAATTGCTCTTGTTGCTCTTGCCCATTGATGTATTTTTGAGGAAAATATCTAATTTTGCAGTAGAAAAAACGCCTTAAACCGTGGAATCATGGAAGACATCATCATAGGAAATGACGGACAATTGCAATTCGACATCCTTTTTGAAGATACCTGCGCCATCATTGAACAGGCCCAAAACAAAGCCATAAGGGCGATTAACTTTGCCCTTACCATACGGAATTGGCAGATTGGACAAAGAATCGCCCGCGAGGAATTGGATGGAGCAGCAAGAGCTGGATATGGCGAACAGGTCATTCAACGGCTGTCGGAAAAACTCACATCGAAGTTTGGCAAAGGCTACGACAGGATTTCACTTTACAACTACATCAAGTTTTTCCGCCTTTTCCCTGAAATTGTTGACGCAGCGAGCCAACAATCTACAAAAGTTGACGCAGTGAGTCAACAATTACTACCTTGGACTCATTATCGCGAACTGATTCGAGTCGAGAACCGTGAGGCGCGCCAATGGTATGAGCAAGAAGCCTTGAGGGAGACTTGGAGCACACGCACACTGCACCGCAATATCGCTTCGTGTTATACAACTATTACTTAAAATGCTTCTTATTGATCGACCTGAAGACAGAGGCTATTTCCCATCAGGATGTCGGCCAAATGGACATGTATGTCAGGATGTATGACGACCTAAAACGACCCAAAGGCGACAATCCCACTATTGGCTTGATACTTTGTTCCGATACCAGTGAAGACATGGCTCGATATTCGGTACTACATGACAATGCACGACTTTTTCAGGCCAAGTATTTGACCTATCTTCCATCGGAAGAAGAACTTAAACATGAAATCGAGCAGCAAAAAGAGATATTCAGACTGCAACAAACGGATAAAAACGAATAAAAAACGAACACCTAACCCTATGAATCACCCCATTCAAGAAGGCTATATGCCTTATCTCGGCTACCAGACCTACTACCGCATTGTCGGTGAACCTTCAAGCAAGCCCGCACTGCTTTGTCTGCATGGTGGACCGGGCAGCACACACAACTATTTCGAAGTGCTGGACCGCATCGCTGACACAGGCCGTCAGGTCATCTCCTACGACCAAATCGGCTGCGGCAATTCTTACCTCGACGGCCATCCCGAACTGTGGACTCAAGAGACCTGGATCAACGAGCTTATCGCCTTGCGCGAGTACCTGCACCTCGACCAAATCCACCTCCTCGGCCAGTCGTGGGGCGCCATGCAGGCCATTGCCTACATCATCGACTGTCAACCCAAGGGTATCAAGTCGGTCATCCTTTCTTCGGGCCATGCCTCCAGTTCGCTGTGGGCCAGCGAGCAGCACCGCCTCATCAAATACATGTCGGAAGAAGACCAAGAGGCCATCCGCCATGCCGAAGCCACTGGAAAGTGGGACGACCCCGACTATCTCCGCGCCAACGAGCATTACTATGAGCGTTATGTCATCAGCGTGGACGAAAACTCGCCCGAGTGTATCCGTCGCCCGAAACGCGCCGGCAACGAAGCCTACCTTTACGGCTGGGGCCCCAACGAATACCAACCCTTAGGCGATCTAGCCGACTTCGAATACACCGACCGTCTGCACCAAATCACGCAGCCTTGCCTCATCTGCAGCGGCACCCGCGACATCTGCACCCCCGTGGTGGCCGCCTCGCTCTACGAGAACATCCCCAACAGCCGCTGGGAAGTCTTCAAAGGCGCACGTCACACCTGCTTCGTCGAACAAACCGACAAATACTGCAAGATACTGGAAAAGTGGTTGGAGGAATGTGATTGAAGAAACCGTTTCCCATATTCTTTTCAGATTTAAATAGTTAATAGCATATTTGAGACAATGGTATCCGTCACGGTTTTTGGCACGCCACATTCAGCAGCCAAATCCGGCCATTGTGAGGCTACTTCGCTTACCTCATCGATAATCATTGCGGCATCCTTGATGTTGTTTTGATGGGCAAACGTCATCAGGTCTTGCCTCGTGATGTCGTCAAATTTACCATTGATCGACATTTGGTGTGTAGCCGTCCACCCACCTTTGGGATTATAGGCGTATCCCATGTCGTAAGCCGGTGAGAGTCGCCAAATGCCATCTTCGTCCATCAAGAATGAGATATTTTTGGTGTGGTCATCCTGGTTACGCACCACCACGTTGAACACCATACGCCTGAACATCTCCTGAGCAGCCGAGTAGGGCAGACGCAAGGCCCTCATCACGTTGAAAGCCTGTTCGTAGGAATAGGCGCGATGAATCCGATAGTCGAAATGGGCCATGCCGCAGAGTGTCTGCATGTGAATCTTTTTGCCGTTATTGCGGTCGAAGCGCTTGGTGAGGAAGTGAGCCCGCCCGTTTTCCTCAATTAATGAGCAATCCGTCATCTCGATGCCGCAATCTTTCGCCAACTTATAGAACGAATACTCCAAACGACCATGGTTGCCCGTATCCTTAAAACCCGCAATAGCACTGACTCCATCCAACTTAATCAAATAGTAGTCGAATCCCGAAGGTACTTCCACTTGACCCGATCGAACTTCGCCAGTTTCTTTATTATAGGCAATGATGGCCTTGGCTCGTTGTCCTCCAGCCGAAGTCCCTAACCGAAGAATCTCGGCAATGGCCGCTTTCTTGTCATCATTGAGATTCACGCCAAATGACGATTTTTCAGACAAGGCATCACTGGCCACTTTTACTAACGAATCGATTTCAAAAAGAGTATTAGGGTCGAATGCCATATCCATAGCAGGCTCAAACTCCAAGGCACCCATGCAACGCTTTCCCAAGAAACACAAGGTCTCGATGGGATTGCTACTTGTACGGCCAGTCAAAGCCAACCACCTGTCGAACAAGGCACGACCATAAGTGTCGGGGAGCGAATCGGCCAACATGCCAGGCAAGCCCTTGTAAGTTTCCTTATCGAGACCAACAAAGGAATAAACACGTCCTTCGCGCACAGGCATCATCAGTGGAGAAGGCTCCAAACCACGTCCAACGAAGCTGCTGTCGTATTCAAATCTGGCGACATCATACCTCTCGTCCCATCGGAATGTGCCGACAGGCAGGCCAAACATGTTCACCTTTGCTACATCTACCATGCCGATTCCTCCTTACTGTTTTGATGCAGCTTTCCAACAGCCCGTTTTCTGGTTTTGTTCTTTGACGCGTGGACCAACTCATAGTATTCATTAGGGCTTAATTGTTCCTCCTCAACCAAAGGTTGAAGCGTGTCGAGCAATCCCAAAGTGCGTAACAACCGCAACAGGGAGTCGAAGGAACCAATCTCACCCTTCTCTATCTTCTTCACTGATGACAACGAAACTCCCGATGCATCGGCAAGACTTTGCTGGGTGATGTTCTGCTTCAGCCTTACTTGTCGAAGCCGATCCCCAATCTTTTCAAGAATCATCGTGTCCGAAAGCATATAGATGTCATTCATAACAGTTCAGTATTAAACTTTAATGATGCAAAAATACGAATAAAAGTTTAAAATGAAACTATTTTAATTGAGTTTATCCAATTTTTGTCTGAAATAAAACAACCCTAGCAGCCCCAGCCTCAACCAATCCTAATACAAAAAAGGCATTGCTCATGGCGTTGAAGCCCCACACCCACCATTCGAGAACAATCCAAAGCATAAGGATGCACCAATGCCGATGAAAAGGGGTAGGATTTTCTCAAGTTTTATCATACTATATTTACTCTTTTTAGGGTATATAATTCACAACAGCAAAAATCAAATGACACACAGCGAACGCCGTTGCAAAAACCACTGCTGGAAGGTTTTTTCTGTCTGCAGCAAACAAGATGAATGCCAAGCAAGGCGAGATGGTCAATAGAAGTATGACCCAAACATTAACGATTCCAGTATAGTACAACAACCATCCAATGTAATAAACTATCACACAAACCATCGTAGCAATCACCAACGGCGAAAAGCGCAGTTTGCCCCTTTCCTTGTTGATGACAAAACACAGGCAAGCAACAGTCAGAACTTGACAAACCGAAGCCACCATATCCACCACAGGCGTGACTGACTCGGTCCTCAATACATCATTTGGTGTGGGAACGGCAAACCAAATGAAGTTCGGGAGCATCACCATCAAAAAGAAGATCAAGCCCCAGACATCAAATCCGAATCGGTATGTGTTTAACCACTTCATAGTTATCCTTCGTATCCCAATTGTCCGGACAGGCGAAGTTTTTCCTTTTTCGGGAAAGTCGCCTCATAGGTCTCAAACGCTTCTGGATTCTCGTCGGCCACGAAATAACCTTTGGGTGGGCAATAAGTACCCTCGCGATTGCCCCAATAGTCGGGGATTAGTTCTTGGGCGAGGAAGAAAGGCACTTCTTCGTCCTGCGGCATATCATGGTAATGGATGTGAAGCTTGCTGGCGAGGTCGAAGCCTGCATGCTTGTAGAAGTCGATGTTGCCCTCCATTTGGAGCAGGCCGATACCCATCTCACGTGCTTTCTCCAACGCATAGTTTAGGAGTCGCAACCCGTAGCCATTGCGTTTGTAATCTGGGTGAATGCTGATGGGTCCAAAAGTCCAGGAAGGGAAGTGGTTGCCATCGTTAAGGATGATCTCGGCTTTCGAGAACATCACATGGCCGATGATGTGATTATCTTCTTCCATCACGAAATCCAACTCTGGAATGAAGTCGGGATTGTGTCTGTATTGGTTGAGCACATAATGCTCCGTGCATCCTGGACGATAGACGTTCCAAAATGCCTCGCGTGTCAGGTTTTCCACCTCACGCCAATCTTGTGGTTGTTCTAATCTTATGTTCATTACTCTATTAATATTTCGGTCGCAAAATTAGCACATTATCCTTTCCGAAACGAAAACCTTATGTGGACAATGATGTAGACATTTAGGAACAAGCCAGAATTGCAAATGGAAAGATGAAACCAAAAGCCGAGACCACTAACTGGCCTCGGCTTTCATCATTCTAAGAGTTACTCTATCGGTATTTGAATCACCGACAACCATTTCCCAGGGTCTTCCTGGTTCCAGGCGCCATCGATGTAGCAGGTGCGGTGCTGGCCTACGACTTTGTAGCCCTGCTCCTCGATGTAGCGGAAGGCTTCGGTGAACGACTCGTAGAAACGCTCGTAAGAACCGATGTGTTTCACACAGAGTGCTTTGGGTACGGCGGGCAGACGTTTGAACTGGATAATGTCGCTATCTTCGCCCATCTCTTCCACTTGTTCGCAATACTCGATGTCGATGTCCGTCGGCGTGTACTCCTTGTTGTGCTCCATGGTGAAACAGTAGCCAGGCGGTGGACATTTGCAACCGAGTTTTTGCATTTCGGGGCCGATGACGTTGACGCAAAGTGGGCCAAGGGCGGCATAGTTAGGGATGACTTCACGATGGCTTGCCACGATGATTTCGGGCAGTGATT
>JAEEGJ010020200.1_pt1 | contig 14541 bp, 11 predicted proteins | sample 8958761 | NCBI WGS metagenome assembly JAEEGJ01 (sample SAMN16246546, study PRJNA631951) | gut metagenome | biome: gut microbiome; feature: rumen; material: RS-attached | host: Bos | place: Iran: Karaj | collected 2018-10 | reverse complement strand
GAAAGTGGCGCAGGCAGCCTTTTTGAGCTTCCTTCAGACTCTTTAGCCGTAAATAAAACCTTAAAACTGATTGAAAGCTATTTTAAAGCCGTTTCCTTATAAATTGCCTTTACCCTTTCAGTATAAACTCCAGTTTTTTCATAAACAATTATCTCAGGTTCAATTTTTAATCGTGATTGAGCGTTTTTCCTTGCCTCTATTAGAACAAGATTCGGCTCAGTTGCTGCAAAAGGACTGACAAGACACATTCTTTTTGGTTCAAGCTTATACTTTTGTAGACAGTTAAAGATTTCCGCCAGCCTGAATGGACGATGAATCATAAAAAACTTGCCATGTGGTTTCAAAAGATATTCCGCTGCAGAAATAACATCTTCCAGATTGCATAAAACCTCATGGCGTGCAATTGCCTTTTCATCGGTCGGATTTTCTTTTCCATGTTCACTAATCATATAGGGTGGATTTGATGTAACAAAATCATAGGCATGCTTTGCAAATAAGGTCTGCACATTTTTAATATCACCCTTTACAATCTGGATTTTTTCTTCAAGCCCATTCAATTCCAGACTTTTTTGGGCAAGTTCAGCAGATTTTTCCTGGATTTCAAGTCCAGTGATATGGGCAACTTTATCAACCAAAAGCAAGGGAATTATTCCATTTCCTGTTCCCAAATCTAGGCCAGAATCTCGTAGTTTAATAGAAGAAAATGCAAAATTAGAAAGGAGAACGGCATCAATCCCAAACATAAAAGCGTCTTTATCCTGTATGATTTTGTAGCCACTTAAGAGAGTATCTGTTTGCAAGTTCATTTAAAAACCACCATTAAAACAAAACTATAAGAATAAGTTTTGAACTCATAATATTACCTTATATTGTAACCTTGATAATGTAAATAGATTAATAATAAGGTTCTTATGTATAATTTTACAGTGCTCTTGTCAGAAGAATAAAGCAGCTTGACAAAAAGTATAACAATTTGTTTTATTTGACATCTCCATAAAAAAATTACATAATGAATCAATAAAAAATCAAAACTATTCGGAGGTTTTAAAATGAAAAAAATTATTTCTCTTGCACTTGCTATATTTTTAATTGGAACTACAGCTCTTTGGGCAGAAGATTCTCAAGATGAAACAGTTTATGATCAGGCTATAGGAATATTTGTTCTTGGAAATGTATCTGCAACAGATCCTAATGTTTGCGGCATTCAATATCAGCAGTGGTTTGATAAAATAGGATTCCAAACAGAAGGTTTTGTTTATTACAATGACAAAAATTTTTCACAGGTTTCAACTTATAATTTTTCTTTAAGCGGCGAGCTTCTTCTTAAATTATATGAAACTCCAAAATTCAAACGTACTTATTCTACCCTTTATGCCTGGTTTATGGCTGGCTACCATGGCTATAATAAAGCCAATTATGTAGACTCAAAAGGAACTTATGGAGAAGCTGGATATGTAGAAGGCTATTACACAGATTCAGGCTTTATGGGAGATGCTATGTTAGGTATTGGTTTTGGCTTTGATATTGTCGTATTTGACCATATCTCCATTCCATTCCAGTTCGGTTTTGAAGGTGAATTCCCTAATACTGTTACAGCAGGATTCTGTATTGGCTCAGGAATACGATATAGATTCTAAATCTGATTTTGAATCTTAAAGTTTTCGTTTCCACTTTTTACATTTTATCGTTATAATAATATTATTAAAAAAATTGGAGTAAAAATGAGAATTACTTTGATAATATTTATTCTGGTTGCTATTTTTGGTTTTCTTTTATACAACAAATATGTAAAAAAGGACAGGAACATCGACAGTCAGAAGAAAGACGATAAAAATACAGACAAAAAAGAGGGCGAAGATCTTCCTGATTTTGAAAAGGGATTTTTTGAACGCACTCAGGCAGGAGAAAAATCCCAGCTGCTGATTACTTTGGCTTCACAACAGGATTGTGCAATCATTAGAAGTCTTCTTCAAGCAGAAAATATTCCATCTTATACAGAAGGCGAACACATGAACAATATTTATGGTGGACTTTCTGGAACAATGACAACGGTTGTCGCAATCAAACTCTATATTTTATGTGCTGATTACGACAAAGCCGTTGATATTATCAAAAATTACAAGATGGATTCTTCCGGTTATACAATTTTTGATAAAGTCGAATAAAAGCGAAAAAAAAGAGGTCATTGAGCTTGTCTCAGTGACCTCTTTTTTTAGTTTCTATCAAAAATTATGGAATATGAATAACCTCGCGTGGTTTACTACCATTTGCAGGTCCAACAATTCCTCGCTCTTCCATTTCTTCTACAAGACGAGCTGCACGATTATAACCAATCTTTAATCTTCTCTGGATATAAGAAGCACTAGCCTTTCCTGCCTGAACTACAATTTCCAAAGCCTGATCATAGAGCGGATCTTCACCAATTGCATTTCCAAACAAATCATCTTCTCCACTGCCACCGTCATCATCATCAACAAAGATTTCTTCATCAATATATTCAGGTTCACCAAAGCGTTTTACATATTCAACGACATTTTCAACTTCTGAATCACTTACAAAAGTTCCCTGAATACGAACTGGATAAGGGTCAACAGCAGAAGCATAAAGCATATCACCACGGCCAAGAAGCTTTTCTGCACCAACGCTATCAATAATGATATTTGAGTCAGTTCGGGAAGCAACCATAAAGGCAATTCGGCTAGGAATATTTGCTTTAATCAAACCAGTAATTACATTTACAGAAGGTCGCTGAGTTGCAAGTACAAGATGAATACCAACAGCGCGGCTCATTGCTGTAAGTCTGGCAACGATTGATTCCAGTTCTTTTCCACTTGTAGCCATCAAATCTGCAAACTCATCAATGATAACTACGATGTAAGGCAATTTTTCGGTACAAATATCCCGCTCTTTGATTCTCTGATTGTAAGAAGCAATATCACGAACCCCTAGTCCATCCAAAAGTGCATAACGGCGTTCCATTTCGCAAAGACAATACTGTAAAGCCTGCAAAGCGCGTTTTGGTTCTGTAATAACTGGTGTAAGAAGATGAGGAATATTATTGTAAAGCTTCAATTCTACAACCTTAGGATCTACTAAAATAAGTTTTACATCTTTATAAGAACGCTTATACAAAATTGAAAGAATCAGCGAGTTTACACAAACAGATTTACCTGAACCAGTTGCACCGGCTATCAGCATGTGAGGAGTTTTTACCAAATCAATAAGCTGGGCTTTTCCTAAAATATCTTTTCCCAAAACTACTGGAACTGCCATTTTTGAATATTCCGGCAAAGACATTTCAATGATTTCACGAAAACTTACAATTGAGCGTTCTTTGTTTGGAACTTCAATACCAACTGCCTGCTTTCCAGGAATTGGAGCGACAATTCGTACAGAACTTGCGGCAAGACTTAAAGCAATGTTATCCTGCAAAGCAACAATCTTACTTAATTTTACGCCAGGAGCAGGAAGCAGCTCAAACATTGTAACAACAGGACCTTTTTTAATTCCAATTATATCTGCATCAATATTGAACTCAGCTAAAGTCTGCTTTAACTGAATAGAAGCTTCTTTTGTTTTGTCATCAATAATCCAATACTGATCGTCTTTGTAAGCTGTAAGCAAATCTGAAGGAATTACATATGGCCCCTTTATAGATGCTCTGTTTGTTGTTGGAAGATTACCTTCAATTTCTTTTGTAACAGGAGTATTTTCGGCCTGCTGTGCGTTGAAGAAATCCGTAAGTTCATCTGCTGTAAGATTTTTTGCAGAATTAGCATTAGGGTCAAGTTCTTTTTCTTTGAAAACTTTTTCTTCCAGAACTTTTTCTTCAGCTGGCTGTTTTGCGTCTGATTTTGTAGACAAATCAATTTCATCTTCCGCTGCATTTGTTTCTGGGTCACTTGGGTCTTCAATTCCCTTTTCCTTGCGGACATCTGCATCCATATCAGAGAAAACATCAGAAACAGAAGCTGTAAAGCTTACCTTTTCCTGGGACTTTATCTGATTAAAAATATCGTTCTTTTCTGTCTGATTTTTTTGACTGTCAGAATCTTCTGCAACAGGCTCAATATCATCAGAAAGTTCTTCATCGTCTTCTTGAGCATTCATATCAATATCAAAGAAATCTTCATCAAGGGTACCGTCATCTATTTTTTCGGTTCCTTCTGTTCCATCCAAAGAAGGTTCCTTCATATTCAGATAATCTGGTTCCGGCAAAGTTTCATCTTCAACGTATTCATCATCTAGTAATTCGTCATCCAAGTCATCTTGTGTTGGCGCAAGAGTTTCTGTAATCAAAGGCTTTTGCTGTTCACTTTTGTTAACAGGAGTTACTTCTGGAACAGATACATTTTCATCCAGAGAAATCTTAGTCGGATATTTTGGTGCTGCAGGGCGTGCCTTTTTTTCAACAGGTTTTTCTTCTTCTTCGACATTATCGCGGAGGGTAATGCCATAAGAATAGGCTGGATTTGGATGAAGTTTTGAATCTATGTATCTTGCAGCTGAATAAGGATTTTCTTTTTCCAAAGTGTCTGATTTTATAGACAATTCATTTTCGTCATTTTTTTTTGCTGGTAATTCTGAAGTCAAATCTACTTCTGGCAAAAAATCCTCATCAGATTCTTCGAGCTCTTCTACTTTTTCACTTTCTTCTTTTGGTGGAAAATCAAAAATCGGATCATTTTCATCGATGTAATCTGGCGGAAGGGTTTCTGGTACAGGTGGTAAATCTGGCCATTCAAGTTCATCTGGTTCGTTTTCACTTTCGTTCGTTTCTGGTTCCGGATTGATGAGGGCAGCGTATTCTTCCTGTGTAATTATAGAAGCAGGATTTGCCGATTCATCTTTTTCTGCAGTAGTTGAGGAATCTTCACCAGATTTTTCATAATCTTCTATAGTTGGTAAATCTTTTGTGATTTCCTTTTCTTTTTCTTCTTCCTGAACCTCATAAAGGTTATCTGCTCGTGAAACTAATTCTTCGTAAGAATCATCTGCAGGTTTATTATTTTTCAAATCGTTTAAAGCAGCCTTTTCTTCTTCATCCAGACCATCTATTTCAGAAAGATTTTCAGATAACCCAGAATCAGATGCCTTATCTTCCTGTTTTTCATCGGCAATATAATCAGAGAAATCTCTTTCTTCGAGCGGTTCATCTTCTTCAGAAATCACTTCATCTTCAACTTCCTCTGAAGCTAAATCATCATCAAAAACTTTTTCTTCAGGCTTTTCTGCTTTTTCAGAGTTAAATTTATTTGCAGAAAGTTCTGACAATGCTTTATCAAAAGCAGTGGTCTTTTTTATAGGATTATATTTGAACGAAGCTTCATCTTTGTCATCAACATCATCAACTTTTGCTTTTTTAGGTTCATAATTTTCAATAGAATCATCATAATCATCAGTTTTTGGTCTAGGCTTACCGTTTCTATAAAAAATACGTTGATTTACGCTTTCGGCTATAATACCTGCACCCAAAATCTCTATGATAATGAGCATAAAACCTGTAACAATTGTGATTATTATTTTTATTGTTGTTGAATTGTTTACACCAATTGCCAGAATATAACGGCAGATTTTCTCGGTAAGAACAGCTGTAAAAAATGGAATAAGCGCCGTAATCAGACGCATGGTTTTCTGGCTTGTCCATTTTGTAGCAAAGCATGAAATACCCGCTATAAATAAAAATAAAGGTATCAAAAGACTGCAATATCCGTAAACAGAATAAAGCATGTTGCCTATGATATAGAGAATATTATTATGACCAGGACCGCCTACACCAAAATCCAATGGCAGTATGGCTAAGCTGATTGTAAAAAAGGCTGCTAACAGCAGCAGAATTGTTCCTGTAAAAATGCTAGATTTATTCGAAGATTTCATAGTTCCATTATCGGATAATAAAAAAAAGTTTTTAGTTTTTTAGTTGTTAGTTCTTTAAAAAAAAGGTTATAATCAATCTTATGAAAACTACATCTGTTAAAACAGTCGGTATTTTAACTTCGGGTGGAGATGCTCCTGGTTTAAATGCCGCAATTAGAGCCTTATGTATTTCTGGAAAGAACAATTATGGAATGAAGTTCATTGGTATTAGAAACGGTTATCGTGGTCTTATTGATAACGATGTTTTTAAGATGGATAAACTTGATTTTTCAGAAATGTTTTCTACGGGAGGAACAATTCTTGGAACTTCAAGAGTTAAGCCTTTCAAAAATCCAGTGCCAGATCCAAAAACAGGACTTTTGCCGGTAGAAGCAATCAAGGAAACCTTTAAAAAGAATAAACTTGATGCCCTTGTTTGTCTTGGTGGAAACGGAACTAATACAACCGCTTCTCTTTTGTATGAAGCTGGTTTTAATGTAATCGGAATGCCAAAAACAATTGACAACGATATTTTTGGAACAGAAGAGACTTTTGGTTTTCATACGGCAATTGATGTTGCAACATCTGGAATAAACGCAATCAGAACTACGGCAAAAAGTCATGGTCGAGTTATGGTTGTAGAAATTATGGGACATAAAGTTGGATGGCTTGGACTTTATGCAGGAGTTGCCGCAAATGCAGATGTAATTCTTTTGCCAGAGATTCCTTATGATATAAAAAAGATTGCTGCTTTCCTTGAAAAACGTAAGGCTGAAGGTAATGATTTTGCAATTGTTGCCTGTTCGGAAGGTGCTTTGGATATTAATGAAGCAAAACTCAGCAAAAAAGATTTTAAGAAATCACGTCTGGAAATGACTCAGTCAGTTGGATTCAGAGTTGCAAAAGAAATTGAAGAAGCTACAGGCTTTGAAACCCGCTGTTCTGTTCTCGGTTATTTGCAGAGAGGCGGAAATCCTTCTCCTTATGATATTCTTTTGTCTACTCAACTTGGAAACGCTGCTGCTGATTTCCTTGCTAATAAAGAGTTTGGTAATCTGGTTGCAGTAAAGGAAAATCAGATTGTTGGTATTCCTTTGAGCGAAGTTGCTGATAAAATTAAACTTATTCCAGAAGATGATTCCATGCTCAAAACAGCCCGAGATTTAGGCATTTGTTTTGGTGATTAGATTCGGACGATTGACGGTGAAATTGTGGCTAAGGGAAAATTAAAATGTCAGCATTGTGATGAATGCCTGGGTTTGGGCTGTATTGGACAGCTTCCTGGGCTAGGCGGTGTTTTTAACAATCAGAACTTTCAATTGAATTGCGAAGGTTGGAAGGAATTATATAGGAAAGGGGCGTCTTCGGCGTTGAGAGCGTCTTCATGTGCGCCTCTGTCTGAAAAAATAGACAATATTGTTATTCGCCCCGAAAACCTGCGCTGCGGACCTGTCACCGGCGCTGTAGAAAACATCGGTTACGAAAAGGAAGAAGATTTTTATTTTCCATACTTGAAAGCTGCCGCAGATGCTGGAATTGGGCTTTGCGTTGGCGACGGCTGCCCGGATTTGAAGTTGCAGTTAGGCATCGCTGCGATGAAGCGGCTGAACGAGGAAATTGGTAAGCCCGTTGGTGTTGGTGCATCCGTTGACGTTGGTACACGAGCGCCCCTTGGTGCATTCCTTGACGTTGCTACACGAGCGCCATTGGATACATCCGTACAAGCTGCTACACCCATCGACATCACTACACGTGCCGCCTTCTTCCTAAAACCATATCCTGACCAGCGCTTATACGAACGCGTTGAATGGGTAAAACCATACGCCGAATATATTGGAATTGATATTGATTCCTACAATATTCTTACCATGCGAAACCTTGTCAGCCTGGAAAGAAAAACAGCTGCTCAATTAGAGAATTTTCGCAAACGCTTTGATGTACCTTTTGTAATCAAAGGGGTATTTACCGACCAAGACATAGCTTTAGTAAAAGAAGTTCAGCCCGATGTAGTTTACATTTCAAATCACGGTGGACGTGTTGAGACTAGAATTGGAAGTACCGCAGACTTTTTGGAAAAACACGCTTTTGAGCTAAAACAATACTGCCGAGAGATATGGGTTGATGGGGGTATCCGCAGCAGGCAGGATGTACAGACAGCACTTTTTTATGGAGCCGATAAAGTCATTTTTGCCCGCCCGCTTATTCATGCAGTTTTTGACAATACTCTCGATAACTTCTGGAAAAAGATTTTTTAAGTGCTTTTAGTAAGGCCTTTTAGATTGATTATCTTTACTTTCCACCGTTCATTTCCTGGATTTTATCGATTGCAGGCAAAAATTCAGAGGTCATATAATTCCAGAAATCCTGATTTGTATGTAATTCTTGTTTTATATTATTAAATTTTTCCTTTGTCTGTACACAAAAAGAATAAATCTCAAAAGTAGATTCTTTAAGTTCTTTTGCATGTTCTATTATATTCTTATCTTCTTGATTTTTTTTAATGTTTTCTTTTGCTTCCGGCGACATTTTTTCAAGGTCATCTAAAAGAGCTTGAGCTGAATCATCCTGTTTTTTAAGCCCTTTTTCGAGTTCAGAGATAAAATTATCAGCAAAGGCTATATTGTCTTCAAGAGAATCTGTAAAACCCATTCGAGAAAGTTCTTCATTTGCTTTTTCTTCATCATTTAACAAAGCTTCATTTTCCATTTCCTTATTCATAAAAATCTCCTTATTCGTGTTATCGTCAATACTATTACCAATAGTCTTATCTATACTCAATACTATAAGGGCAAAACTTAAAAATTAACAGTTTTTATTGATTTTTATCTGATTTTGATTTGTATTTTCTATTACTTGAAGATAGTCTATTTAAACTATATAATTTTTCTTAACATAATTTAAAATTTTGTCATTCAATACCTGGGAGTTACTTACTATGAAATTTACAGAAAATGATACCGTTCCAAAAATGATTAAAAAGTCTTCTGAAACTTATGGAGACATTGTTGCACAATACAAGAGACAAAAAAATGGTGAATTTGAACCAGTTACATACAGAGAGATGTATCAGCTTGGACTTGATTTTGGTGCTGCACTTTTACAATTAGGCATCCAGCGCGGAGATTTGATTGGTCTTATCTCTGATAACCGCGCAGAATGGTTCCAGGCCGATTTAGGAATTATGGGAATTGGTGCCATAGATGTTCCACGTGGTTGCGATGCAACTCTCCTTGATTTGGAAAAAATTCTTTCTACAACTGAAGCTAAAACTGTTATCGCCGAAAACAATTCTCAGGTAAATAAAATTGCTTCCTTAAAAGATAAAATCCCAAGCATTGAAAGAATTATCTGTTTTGAATCGGCCGACACAATCAAAAGTGATGTTTTAGAGCTCGTTGAAAAAAACAACATCAAATTATATTTCTTTGATCAGCTTATAAAAGAAGGTCAGAAATGGAGAATCGAAAACAAAGATGTTGTTGAAGGTGAGTTTGCAAAAGGTACTATCGAAGATACCGCTACAATCATCTTTACTTCTGGAACTACCGGTACTCCAAAAGGTGTTATGCTCAGTCACAAAAACTTCCTCACTCAGCTTGATGAAATCGTTGAACGAATCTACCTTAATCCTGGTGACAGAGCATTAAATGTACTTCCTGTATGGCATGTTTTTGAACGCGAAGTTGAATACGTTATTATGATTCAGGGAGCTACAATCTGTTATTCTAAACCTGTTGGCTCTATCCTTCTTGCAGACTTTAAGAAATTGAATCCGCACGTACTTCCTGCAGTTCCTCGTGTATTTGAAGCTGTTTATGATGGCGTTACAAAAAAGATGCGCAAGGCCGGCGGTTTTGTAAATAAGATTTTCAACTTCTTTGTTGGAGTTGCAGTCATCCACAAGAGAATGCAGCGAAAAATGTTCAAACAGAATGCCTGCTTTACAAGTTATTTTTCAGCACTTTGGATTATTCTTTTTAGTATTCCATGGCTGTTGATGTGGCCTCTTTATTGGCTTGGTGATTTACTTGTATTCCGCAAAATTAAAACTATGCTTGGAACTAATTTCCGTGCCGGTGTTGCTGGTGGCGGTGCATTCCCTCCAAAAATTGACGAGTTCTTCTGGGCTATCGGTGTAAAAGTTGTAGAAGGCTATGGTCTTACCGAAACAGCTCCAATTGTTTCTGTTCGTCCTATCGCAGCTCCAATTTTCAGAACAATCGGTTCACCAATTCGCGGTGTTCAGGCAAGAATTGTAGACCCTCAGGATGGATTTGTTCTTCCTCGCGGAAAAGAAGGTGTTCTTCAGATTAAAGGCCCAACAGTAATGAAAGGTTATTATAAAAATCCAGAAATGACAGCTAAAGTTATGACAGTTGATGGATGGCTTGATACTGGTGATCTTGCTATATTTACAATTCATAATGAACTTCAGATTAAAGGTCGTATTAAGGATACAATCGTTCTTCGTGGTGGTGAAAACCTTGAACCTCTCCCAATTGAAATGAAACTTGCTGAATCCCGCTTTATTAAAGCAGCTGTTGTTGTTGGTCAGGATAAACGCTATCTTGGAGCTTTAATTCTCGTAAGCCAGGATGAAATTATTTCTTATGCCGAAGAAAACGGTATTCAGTACGATACTTACAACAATCTTTTACATTCTGAAGTTATTCACAAATTATACGAAACCGAAATCAGCAATCTTGTCAACTCAAAGACGGGCTTTAAGATGTTTGAACGCATTAACAAGTTTGTTTTGATTACCAAAGATTTTGAAGTTGGCGTTGAACTTTCTGCAAAACAGGAAATCATGCGATTCCGAATCAACGACATCTACAAAAAAGAAATCGAAACTATGTTTGTTGAGGAAGATTAGTAAGGCTGTATATGAACGTTCACATTTTGGAAATGCCACTAGATTTTGGAGCAAGCCGTCATGGTTCGGACATGGGACCTTCTGCAATTCGGCTTGCAGGAATTAAAGAGAAACTGGAATCACTTGGGCATAAAACTTTTGAACACACAGACCTTTTTAAGGCAACTTCTCAGGAATATGAGGAACCAGGTAACCCAAAAGCAAAATATATAAAACCTATTGTTTCTGCGTGTACAAGTCTAGCCCGAGAAGTTGAAGCAATTACTGCAGCGGATGACTTTCCTCTTGTTCTTGGAGGAGATCATTCTATTGCCCTCGGTACCATAGCTGGTATTTCTGCTACTGCAAAAAAAAGAAATCAAAAACTTGGTGTACTTTACGTTGATGCACATGGAGATTTTAATACTCCAGAAACTACACCAAGCGGTAATATTCACGGTGAATGTCTTGCAGCTTCTGCTGGGCTTGGCCTTCCAGAGCTTACAAATCTTTATTTTGAAGGACAAAAGGTTGATCCCAAAAATATCTGTTTTGTTGGTTCGCGCGATTTAGACCCGGGTGAAAAACTGCTTATGAAACAGGCCGGTGTTACAGTTTTTACAATGAGTGATATTGATTGTTTTGGTCTTCCAGCTGTAATTCGACAGGTTCTTGCCTTCTTTAAAAAGCTTGATGTTATTCACGTAAGTTTTGATATGGATGTTCTTGATCCTATGTTTGCGCCTGGAACAGGTATTCCTCTTCCCGGTGGACTTACCAACAGAGAAGCCTTACTCATTATGGAAGAAATCGCTAAAACCGGTAAAGTTCGTTCAGCAGAGATAGTTGAAGTAAATCCAATCCTTGATGTACGCAATCAAACTGCTATTCTGGCGGTAAGTCTTGCAGCAAGATTGCTTGGTGAAAAACTCTATTAATTCCAAAATATTCTAATATAACATTTTTATTAAAGGAGATTGTTATAAAATGTTTCGAAAAAAGGCTAAAACTCCAAAAAAAAAAGGTTGTTTACGAAGATTGCTTTCTTTTATCGGAGGAGTAATTGTTGTCGGAATCGTATTAATTTGGTTAATGGATGATGATGACACAGATTATATTTCCGAGCAGGAAATTGCTGCTTCTCAAGACGATGATGTAGATGATTTTGATTTAATTGATTATCTGTTTGACTGGTATGGTTATATCCCTGATGATTATTATGATGAATATGCTGATTACTATGATAATTACGACGATTATTATGACAGTTATTACGGTGATTATTATGACAGCAATAATGATTCTTTTGACTGGGATAGTTACTATGACGACTATGGTTATGATGACTATTACGGCTATGAATATGGTTATGGTTATGACGGATACAATAATGACGAATACAGTTATGATGATTACGATGCTTACAATGGCAATAGTGATTATAATGACTATTACAATGATAATCAGACTGACACTCCAAAAATTAAACCTACAGAAACTCAGCCAAAAGAGAAAATTACTAAAGAAGAATATGAAAAAACTACTCAGGATAAGAGAAGTGGTTCAGAAAAACGCAACAAGTTCATTGCCTGTGCAGAATCTTACAAAGGCACACCTTATGTTTACGGTGGAACTAGCAGAAGCGGTATAGACTGTTCCGGTTTAATCTTTAATGCTGCAAAAGAAGCAGGACTTGGAACTCTGCCACGTACTGCAAAAGCAATGTGTTCTATCGCTTCACAAATCAGTGACAGTCAGAGAGAACCTGGAGATTTAATTTTCTTCCAGGCAAACAACACAATTTCCCATGTTGCAATCTTTTTAGGAAACAATCAGATTCTCCATTCTGTAAGCGATGGTTCAAAAACAGGCGTAATTGTTTCAAAACTTTCAGAAAAATACTGGAAAAATCATTATTACTCCAGCGGAAGAATCATTACTGACTAAAACTTATAGGATTATCTGTCAATTCTTCTTTTCACGATTATAAATTCTAACAGCCAGATTGATAACATCTTCCATTGAATCAATTACCTTGAAAGCATTTTCGGAGCTTTTTATAAACTCATACTTCAGATTTAAGAAATGAGTACACCCAAGAATCACGACATCACAGCCTGTACTTTTGAAAAACTTTACGGCGGGTTTAATAGCTTCCATTCTTTCTTCCAAAGTACTTCCCCTATAATTATTTTGAATAAAAGAAATTAAATTAGAATCTGTACGTGGAATAATTGCATATTCATCAGAATGAAAATTAATAAAGTTTTGAATAAGCTGACTTTCGATTGTTGCATTAGTTGCAAGAAGTCCAATTCTCTTATTTTGTGAAATTGAAACTGCTTTTTTAATAGGTGGAAGTGTTAAAATTATATTATTCCAATATTGAAATGTATCTAGTATCATCTGACCGGCAGTAATCGAAATTGTATTACAGGCGATAATCATGTTTTTTGGATAATATTGCTTTTCAACTTTGGATATAAATGCTAAAGACAAATCAACTATTTCACCGTATAATTTATTTCCATAAGGAAAGTTTTCTGTATCAGAGACATAAACAATAGATGCATCAGGAAGTCTTTCTTTAAGAGCCTTATAAAAAGGATAACCTCCCATACCACTGTCACAAATAGCAAAATCCGGATATAAATTCTTTTCCATAAAACAATCTCCTTTCTCATTTATAAATCTTTATTTAATACTATATATATAAATAGAAAAAATTAATTAACACTTTTAAAATAAAATCTTTATTAGGCATATAAATATTATTTCATCAGATTTTAAAAACAAATTTTTATGCTAAAATTAAACATTTCTTTCATTGAATCAAAGACTTCTTACTTATATACTATTATTATATACTATTATTACAAAAAAATAATATTTTACGTATCAAAGGAGATTGTTAGAATGTTTCTAAAAAAGAAGGCAGAAGCGCCACAGAAAAAGGGTTATTTACGAAGATTACTTTCTTTAATCGTAGGAGTACTTGTTGTAGAAATTGTATTCGTTGGGTTTACGTATGGTGATGACTATGATTACATTTCCAGACAGGAAATTGACGCCTCTCAAAATGATAATGTAGATGATTTTGATTTAATCTATTATCTGTATGACTGGTATGGTTATATTCCTGATGATTATTATGATGAATATGCCGATTACTATAATAATTATGATGATTACTATAACAGTTATTACGGTGATTATTATAACAGAAGTAATGGTTCTTTTGACTGGGATAGCTACTATAACGACTATGGATATGATTACTATTACGGTTATGATTATGACGGATACGGTTACGGTTATGACGGCTATGGTTATGGTTACGACGGATATGGTTATGGCTATGATGGATACGGTTATGGCTATGACGGATATGGCTATGGTGATAACGGATACGGTTATGGTTATAATGGCTATGGTTACGGTGATAACGGATACGGTTATGGTGATTACAATGGTTATAATGGCTATGGTGATAATTATGGGTATGGCGATTATTATGGCTACGGCGATTATTATGGCTATGGTGATTATTATGACTATTACAATAATAATCAAAACCCCCAAACTCCTTCAAAGCCAACAAATCCACAAGCTCCTGTGCCACCAAAACCTAAGCCAGGTCAGAATAATAATAAACCTCAAAAAGAACATGCTGATAAACCAAAAATTAATCCTACTCAAATTAAACCAAAAGATAAGATTACTAAAGAAGAATATGATAAAACAAAACAGGATAAAAGAACTGGTTCAGAAAAACGCAACTTGTTCATTTCCTGTGCAGAATCTTACAAAGGCACACCTTATGTTTACGG
>JAEEGJ010020199.1_pt1 | contig 14541 bp, 9 predicted proteins | sample 8958761 | NCBI WGS metagenome assembly JAEEGJ01 (sample SAMN16246546, study PRJNA631951) | gut metagenome | biome: gut microbiome; feature: rumen; material: RS-attached | host: Bos | place: Iran: Karaj | collected 2018-10 | reverse complement strand
GGCGACCAGGTGTATTTCTCACAAGGGAATTTACAATATCGAGCTTCCTCAAATACTTGGAGATTTGCTGAACATCAATGGAATTATGTAGGAGAGACTTTAATCGATTTTGATGGAGGAACAATACAAATGGGCAATGTATATGAGAACGGCGTAAAATGTGATAACAAATTAATTTCTTCTACCTATTCTGGTTGGATTGATTTGTTTGGTTGGGGTACAAGTGGCTGGGAATGCGGAAATACATATTTCTATCCATGGGACAACACGAATAGTGTTTCGGGCTACGGACCAACTGTGCCTTCCAACTTAAGTGGTATTTATGCCAATTGCGATTGGGGTATGTATAATGCAATTTCCAACGGAGGTAATCAAATCAAACTTTGGAGAACAATGACTCGTGAAGAATGGAATTATGTTTTCTTTTTGCGTTCAACCCTTTCAGGAAAGCATTATGCAAAAGCGCAAATTGACGATGTGTATGGTGTGATTTTGTTACCTGACAATTGGAGTAATTCTGTCTATAACTTAATTGGCGCAGATGACAATACTGGTTCCATTGGTTACAGACATAATATAATGACATCTTCTGTTTGGGAAAACATCTTTCAGCCTAATGGTGCAGTGTTTCTACCAGCCGCAGGTGAAAGAGGAGAATTTCCTGCGAGGAGCTCTGGCTATTATTGGTCTGCGTCATATTACGATGATGACTGTATGTGGGCATGGCACGCAGTATTTGAGGACGAATATGTTTTCATTGATGATGATGGTTTTGGACATTTTCGTCATGCAGGTCATTCCGTCCGTCTTGTCCATGATGCCCAATAATTCCGCAAAGACGGACTGAAAACTAGCAAAGCCACCATCAAACTCCAAAGGAAACTGCGGAGCGCGAAGGTGGCTTTTTTTCTATCGCCCCGCCGGGGCTAAGCGGAATATGGTTCGTTTTCGGCAGGGGTTTCATTGTATTCCACCGCCTGCCTATTGTCCTTCGTCCCTACGGGACTTGGGGGTGCCATCGGAACCCCATAGGGGTGACACGAAAACAAGGCAGGCGGTGTAAACCCCTGCCGAAAAAAACGGCGTAGGGTATAACCCTGCGCAAAATGTTGAAACAAAAATAATTACGAAAATTGGAATCAACAGAAATATTCAAAAAAGTCCGCAAAATCGAAATCAAGACGCGGGGCCTCTCGAATCACATCTTCTCGGGACAGTACCACAGCGCCTTCAAAGGGCGTGGCATGACCTTCAGCGAGGTGCGCGAGTACGAGTACGGCGACGATATCCGCAACATCGATTGGAACGTCACCGCCCGTTTCAACCGGCCTTTCGTCAAGATTTTCGAGGAAGAGCGTGAGATGACCGTCATGCTGCTCATCGACGTGTCGGGTTCCAACGATTTCGGCTCGGTTGAACAGTCGAAGCGCGACCTGACTGCCGAATTGGCAGCGGTTTTGGCGTTTTCTGCCATCCAGAACAACGACAAGGTCGGCGTCATTTTCTTCAGCAGCAAGATTGAGAAGTTCATCCCGCCGAAAAAGGGCAGTTCGCACATCCTGCGCATCATCCGAGAAATCGTTGATTTCAAGCCTGTTGAGCGTGGAACGGACATCGGCGAGGGCTTACGTTTCCTGACTTCGGCCATCAAGCGGCGCACGACCGCATTCTTGATTTCCGACTTCATGACGGACAAGAATTTCGAGAAGGAGATGCAGATTTGCGCCAACAAGCACGACTTGGTCGCGCTGCGCATCACCGACCGCCGCGAGATGGACATCCCGAAGGTGGGTTTGGTGAAGTTCCGCGATTCGGAAACGGGCAAGGAACGCTGGGTGGACACGTCAAGCAATGCGTGGCACAATGCCTATCTCCAGATGATTCAGTACAAATCGGCGGAACTCAACCGCGAATTTACCAAGCACGGCATTGATAATGCGCTGATTTACACGGGCGAGGACTATGTGAAACCCATGATGCAACTCTTCAAGAAAAGGGAGGCAAGAAGATGAGAAAAACTGTTTTGTTTTTGATATTTGCGCTGCTGGCCGCGACAGGCCTTAAGGCCCAAAACGTGGAGGTGGAAGGCAAGGTCAACGACACGAAAGTGCAGGTGGGTAAGCCTTTTACGCTCGATTTGAGTCTCAAAGTGCCTTACGGTTGGTTTGTGGAATGGAACGATTTCGCCATCGACACGCTTTCGGAGCAAATCGACATCATCAAGCGCGGCAATGTGGAACGCACCGCAGATGCCGATAGCAATGTCATTGTGAAGCAGCAACTTACGCTGATGACTTTTGACACGGGTCAAATTCAGTTGCCCGCAGTCGGCCTGACCTACGCCCAATCGTTTGACGACCCGATGCGCCTGCAAGCCTTTACGGAACCCATTGATTTATACGCCACTACGATGGTTGTAGACACTTTGCAGCCATACAAACCCATCGTGGAGCCTATCGCCGCACCTATCCAAATGAAAGAGGTGTTCCCGTGGCTGTTGGCCGTGCTGCTGTTGGCCTTGGCCGTCTTTGGTGTTTGGTATTGGCGCAAGCACCGCAAAACCAAGGTAGATGCCGAGGGCAACATTATTCGTGGTCCGGTCATTCCGCCTTACGACAAGGCTGTTGGCGACCTGAAACGCTTGCGCGAAGAAAAGATGTGGCAGTCGGGCAAGGTGAAGGAGTATTTCTCCTTGCTGACTGACATTGCGCGTGAGTATATTGAAGGTCAGTTTGGCGTGAATGCAGTCGAGATGACTACGGATGATATTCTCAACGAAATCAAGCCGTTGCATTTCAAAAAAGAGACTTACGACAAGTTGAAAGACACGATGGAAGTCGCAGATTTGGTGAAGTTTGCCAAATATTCCGCATCGACCCTCGAAAGCGATACGGCTTTGACCAGCATGACGGAATTCGTCAATGAGAGTTACGAGTATTATCAAAAGACAATGTCGCCGTCTGCGTCCTCGCAGACGGAAACTGACTGCGGAACGCAGTCAGCAACAGTGGGAAAGGAGGAGGTGAAAGATGTTTGAAAACGTTGAATTTGCGAATCCTAAGCTGCTGTGGCTCTTGCTGTTGGTACCAGCACTCATTATTTGGTATGTGCTGCGCCACAAGAAACAGGAAGCAGCGGTGAACTTCTCCGATTTGAAGGGAATGGTCCAACTGCCGAAGACATGGAAGGCCTACTTGCGTCATCTGCTTTTTGCACTGAAAATGATGGCTTTGGCCTTGCTCATCGTAGCTTTGGCGCGTCCACAAAGTTCATCGACCAATTCGACTTCCAACATTGAAGGCATCGACATTGTGATGGCAATGGACGTTTCTGGCTCTATGCTGGCCCGTGACCTCAAGCCCGATCGTTTGACTGCCGCCAAAAATGTGGCCTCCGATTTCGTGAAAGACCGCCCTGGCGACCGTATGGGTTTGGTCATTTTCTCTGGTGAGACTTTTACCCAAGTGCCGCTGACCACCGACCACGGCGTGATGCTCAACATGCTGGCCGAAATGAAAAACGGCCTCATCGACGATGGCACCGCCATTGGCGATGGACTGGCCACGGCCGTCAGTCGACTGAAGGATAGCGAAGCCATTTCCAAAGTGGTGATTCTGTTGACAGACGGTATGAACAATGCTGGTTCCGTTGACCCATACACCGCCGCTGAAATTGCCAAGTTGTATGGCATACGTGTTTACACCATCGGCGTGGGCACTTACGGCACGGCACCAATGCCTTTCCAAACGCCGTTTGGCGGCACGGTCATTCAGCAGGTAAAGGTTGAAATCGACGAAAAACTGCTGACCACCATCGCCAACTCGACGGGCGGCAAGTATTTCCGCGCCACTTCCAACCAAAAACTGGACGAGATTTATTCGGAAATCGACAAGTTGGAACGCTCCAAAATCGAGGTGACGGAGTTCCGCCGCCTTCACGAGGAATTTTATCCGCTCGTGGCATGGGCTTTGGCCTTGCTGCTGCTCGAATTCCTGTTGCGTAAGACTATTTTCAGAACTTTAACCGATTAAAGCCATGGAAAACGTATTGCGATTTGAACACCCTGAATACCTTTACTGGTTGCTCGTTATACCAGTATTGGTCATTATTTATATCCTTTTTCGCCTTGGTCAGAAGCGCCGTTTCGAGCGTTTCGCCCAAATCGGGATGCGCGAACAGTTGGTGCCGAGTTATTCTACCCGTCGCGCCAATTTCAAGTTCATCGTCTTCCTGCTGATGATTGCTTGTGTCATTTTGGCTTTGGCTAACTTGCAGAGTGGCAGCAAGATGGAAGAGGTGAAACGTGAAGGCATCGACCTTTACATTGCCGTCGACGTTTCCAATTCGATGAATGCCGAAGACATCGTCCCGAGCCGTTTGGAACGCTCCAAGCAGGCCATCAACAAACTGATTAGCGAGATGAAGGGCGACCGTATCGGCGTCATCGTCTTTGCCGACAAGGCTTTCGTGCAACTGCCTATCACTACCGACTATTCGGCGGCAAAGATGTTTCTTTCGACGGTCAACACAAGCCTCGTGGCTTCGCAAGGCACAGCCATTGCTGAGGCTATCAATTTGGCTGTCAAGTCATTTTCCGATGAGGAACACAGTAAGGCCATCGTCATCATCTCTGACGGCGAAGACCATGAGAACGATGCCGCAGTGAAGGCTGCGCAAGAAGCCGCCAAACAAGGCATCCGCATTTATACCATCGGTATGGGTCTGCCCGACGGCGCGCCCATCCCACAGTACAACCAATACGGCCACCAAACGGGCTACCGTAAGGACAAGAACGGCAACACCATCATCACCAAGCTCAACGAAGCGATGCTGCAACAGATTGCCGCCGCCGGCAATGGCATTTACGTCCGTGCGAGTAACTCCAACGTGGGCTTGGAGAAAATCTACGACGATATCGAAAAGCTCGACAAGTCGGAAATCGAGGCCAAGGTCTTCACCGACTACGAGGACCAGTTCCAGTGGTTCGTTGGTGCGGCCATCGTCCTGCTGCTCATCGAGATGCTCATCTCGTCGGGCAAAAAAGGGTGGGAGAAAAGGTTCAATATTTTTGAGAAGAAACCATGAAAACGATAAGTAAATATTTGATAACCATAGTATTGTGTGTTTGTTTTGCCTCGGCATCGGCACAAACCGATGAGAAACTGATTCGCAAGGGCAACCGCGACTACAAACGGGGCGACTACACCGAAGCGGAAGTCAAGTACAGGAAGGCTTTAGAGGCCCGACCCAACAACGCCAACGCACAGTTTAACCTTGGAGATGCACTTTTTGCCCAGCAAAACTATGATGCGGCCTACGAGGCTTTCCAAAAGGTGGTTGAAATGTCGCCCGACGCCAAGCTGAAGTCGAGCGCGGTGTTCAACATGGGCAACTGCCTCCTCGCGCAGGACAAGTTCTACGACGCCTATAATATATATAAGGTGTCGCTGAAACTGAATCCCGACAATGCCGATGCACTCTACAACCTCGAGTATTGCCGCGCCCATTTGGTGAAAAGCCAGATATGGGTCGTGCAGGCTGAGCATGGCAGAATTGAGGCTAACGAGAAGGAAGCTTTCAATGGCCAGCGGGTGATGCTCAAGGCTGAGCCTGACGACAACTTCGCCTTGGCGGAATACATCGTCGTGAAGGCCGACAACCAAGAGGTGCGCGTCGATGTGAGTGGCAATAGCTTTATCATGCCCAAGTTCAACGTCCTCGTGACGGCGCAGTTCAAGGAGGCGCATAAGATTGAAATCGAGAAGAACATCCAGCATGGTCGCATCTGGGCCGACAAGCAACGCGCCATCGAAGGCCAGCAGGTCGTGTTGAAAGGTCAAGGCGAAGACGGCTTCATGGTGGACAAGTTCACCGTGTACAAAACTGGTAGCCGCAACGACACCATACCGGTTAACGATACCGTGTTCCAAATGCCCGACTTTGATGTGACGGTGACGGCTACTTTCCGTACCGCGTTGAAAGTTAGCATCGATAGCGTTTCCAACGGAACCATTTCAGTGACCGACAGCCTTGTCAAGCCTGGACAAAACATCGCTGTTATCGTGAAGCCCGACAAAGGCTTCCAGCTCGGTGACTTGCGCGTGGTGAGCAACGACGGCAGCGAGTCGGCTCCTGTCAGTGACGACAACCTCTTCCAAATGCTTGACAGCGACGTGACTGTGAAGGCCAACTTCGTGGAAGCCACCGATAATTACAAGGTGCAGCCCGATACGACCCTCGAAGGCGGCCATGTCCTTTTGGACGTTTCGGAAGCCACGCGCCGCGAAACGGTGGCCTTGCGCAATGCGCCCGAGCCGGGCTACCAGTTCAAGGAATACGTCATCCACCAAGTGGGCGACACCTCAATCAAGGTGCAGCCTCTCGGCAATTTCTTCACCATGCCCGACTTCGACGTGGAGGTTTCGGCGGTCTTCGAGAAGAGCGAAGGTCAGGATCAGCAGCAACAGCAACAACAGCAAGACCAGCAGCAGGATCAACAAGACCAGCAAGAGCAACAGCAACAACAAGACCAACAAAACCAAGACCAGCAACAACAGCAGCAACAGCAGCAGCAAAGTCAGGAAATGTCGAAGGAAGACGCGCAACGCATGTTGGATGCCCTTGAAAACCAAGAAAAACAGACCATGGAGAAGGTGAACGAGCAGAAAGTAAGACAACAACCCAAAAAGAAGAGTGACAAGGATTGGTAACCCCAGTCCCGTAGGGACGGCAGATTATAGGCAGGCGGTGTAAACCCCTGCACCCCCGACGGATGGAGGAAAAAATCAACGCCGATTCAACATAAAAACGTTATTTTTGCAACCCAAAATGAAAAGCGAATAAATGAGAACAAAAATCAGCCTATTATTGATATTAAGCGTCCTTGTGCCGACAATCTTGCGGGCGCAAGACGCTCCCACCCTGACCGTCTCCACCAAGAAGCAAGTCATGGTGGGCGAACGGTTCCAAGTGGCGTTTGAGGCCAATACCGAAGGTAAGAATTTCACTGCGCCATCGTTTGAGGGCTTCAATGTATTGGGTGGACCGTTTACCTCGACGAGCTCGAGTGTACAGATTGTCAACGGCTCCATAAGCCGTACGACCAAAAACACCTATACCTATGCGCTGCAAGCCACGCAGGAAGGCACGTTTCGCATTGGTTCGGCCTCGTTGACTGTCAAAGGCAGCAAGATTTCCAGCGAGCCGTTCGAAATCAAAGTGGTGCCTGACGACGGAAGCTATTCTGCCTCGTCGGGAGGCGCTGGTGGCGGCAGTTCGTCACAAGGCGGCGCACAGCGGAACACCAACGACCCGCAAGTGAGCGGCAAAGACTTGTTCCTTAGGGTGATACCGTCCAAAAAGTCGGCTTATGTCGGTGAGCAGGTGGTATTGACCTACAAGCTTTACACCAAGGTGCCTGTCACGTCGCTGTCGATTGAGAGAGCCCCGTCGTATGCCGGTTTTTGGACCAAGGACATCACCGACAACAATGGCGGTTCGCTAAAACAGAGCAGCGAATACGTCAACGGGGTGGAATACACCACCGCTGAAATCCAAAGGATTATCGTCGTGCCGCAACGCGCTGGAAACCTTACCCTCGACCCGATGACAATCGAGTGCATCGCGCAAGTCCGCACCCAAAGCAACAACAGTCGCAGCATGGATCCTTTCGATGTCTTCTTCAACGACCCCTTCTTTAATCGCAACATCGCCAATGTGCGTAAAGAGTTGTCATCCAATAACGTGAGCATCGAAGTGAAGAACCTGCCCGACAACAGCAAGCCTGCTTCCTTTGCGGGTGCCGTAGGCAACTACAATTTCAAGTCGGACATCGACAAGACGCAACTCAAGACCAACGAGGCTTTCACGTTGACTCTGACCGTCAGCGGTACAGGCGTCATTGAGCTGTTGCAGATGCCCGAGCCGACCTTCCCGCCTGATTTCGAGGTGTACGACCCGAAAATCACGACCTCAGCGAGCAATGGCGCCAATGGCATGACGGGCACCAAGAAAGCTGAATACCTTGTCATCCCGCGTCGTGCCGGCAACTTCGACCTTGCACCTATCGTGTTTTCATATTTCAACCCCAGTAACGGCAGCTATTCCACTTTGATGTCGGAGTCCTATTCCATCCAAGTGGAAAAAGGCATTGGCGGCGAAGGCGAAGACGGTGGCAGCATCTACGCCTCCAACCAGGAAGGCATCAAATACCTCGGCAGCGACATCCGCCACATCATGACGGGTAATCCACGCCTGAAACCCACCCATTCGGCATTCTTTGCCACTACGCCTTATTTTGTTGTGTTGTTGGCTATGTTGCTGTTGTTCATCATCATGCTAACTGTTTCAAAGAAACATGAAGCACTGAAGCAGGACAACGCCGCCAACCGTAACCGCAAAGCTGACAAGGTGGCCCGTGGCCGACTGAAGAAAGCCGAGCAATTCCTGAAAGTCAAGGATCAGGACAACTTCTACGTGGAGATGTCGCAGGCCTTGTGGGGCTACATCGCCGACAAGCTCGGCATCGAACGCTCCAAACTTTCGATGGAAACCGTCAGCGAAACCATGAAAGGCAAGAATGTGCCCGACGACCTCACCCAACAGTTTGTCGACACCTTGAACAACTGCGAATTTGCCCGTTTTGCCCCGGGCAACGCCGAGGAAAAGATGGACGACCTCTATCGTCGCGGAATTGAGGTCATTTCGAAGGCGGAGAAAGTAATTTGAAACAAGGAATGAAAGGAGGAACTACAATGAAAAAATACACCTTATTAATATATATACTCGCCCTGGCGGGTTGGACCTTTGCCCAAAACCCCGCCGACGAGTGGTTCGAACAGGCCAATGCAGCCTATAACTCAGGCAATTATGACACAGCGGTAGTGCTTTATGAGAAAGTGCTTGCCACGGACATGGAGTCGGTGCCGTTGTATTACAACATGGGCAACACCTATTATAAGATGCGCGAGTATCCTATGGCCATCTATTGTTATGAGAAGGCCCTGAAGCTCGACCCGTCGAACGAGGAAGTTCAAACCAACCTGGCAATTGCCAACCTCGCCATTGTCGACAAGATTGAACCTGTTCCCCAGTCGTTTATCGTGCGTTGGTGGCGCAGTTTGAGGGCGTTGTGTTCGAGCGACTTCTGGGCTTGGTGTTCGGTGGCCTCGTTCGCGTTGCTGTTGGTTTGCGTGTTCTTGTTCCTACGTTCGCGTAGTATTGGGTTGCGCAAGTTGGGCTTCTTCTCGGGCATGGTCTTCATGATTGTCTTTGGCCTATCGGTGGTCTTTGCGGCCCAACTCAAACACGCTGCCGCCACGCAGGACCAAGCCATCATCATGACCCCAACCGTGACTGTGAAGAGTTCTCCCAGCGAAACGAGTGTCGACCTCTTTGTGTTGCACGAAGGTTCTAAAGTGACCATTTTGGAGACTTCAAACGGCTGGAACAAGATTCGAATCGCCAATGGCAGTGTTGGATGGCTTGAAGTGGATAAAATGCTTTCTTTCTGACCTTTTCGGGACACTGAATGAATTTTTTTGAGAAAAAAATGAATTTTTTTTCTTCAAAATGTATTTTCTTTGATAGAATGTCCTATATTTGCAGACCATATTAAAGTGAAAAAGTGTCAAAACACGTGAAATAGAAAGAATTAATTAAAATTTCGTGATATGAAAAAGAGATTTTTACCTTTCAGTTTACTTCTGGTAATCATGATCTTAGGTCAATCGATGACTATCGCTGACCAAGGTGGACACTATGTCCCGCGCAAGCAACTCAACAATGCGGAAAGCTTTATGGGCAGTCTCCGCGCTAACCAAAAGACGGGCTTGATCGACCCTGCCGACATGTTCAAGGCAATGCAGGCTCCTGCAACAAGGAATGATGCCGACAAGCCGCTCTATTGGATCAACATGGGTCCTGACAACATGGGTGGTCAGACCACTGCTATTTTGTACGACAACCGTCTGTATAATGGCCATGCCAACGGTGTGGTTTACATCGGCTCCAAGGGCGGTGGTGTTTTCAAGTCCTACAACTACGGTGTCAGCTGGCATCATGTGGGCGGCCTCAGTCTGATGGTCAGCTGCATGGTCCAGGATGCCGATGGCGTCATTTACGTTGGTACAGGCGACTGCGACGATGCCGCTACTAACAACGGCCTCAGCCAACAAGGCTACGACAACAGCTTTATCGGCTCAGGTTTGTACACCCTCACCAATGACGTTTTCGAGCAGATTGTTGTGCCTACCGAAGACGAATGGCAGTTCATCAACGGCCTCGCTCTTTCCGACGGCAAACTTCTGGCTGCCACCAACGAGGGTCTGATGTACTCTAGCGACAAGGGTCACACTTGGGCCACTGCTATCGAAGGCAAAGCCGTTGCCGTGAAAGCTGTCAACAACACCATCACAGCTGCTGTTGACGGTCAAGTCTATGTCGGCACCGACATCACCCACATGGTGAATCATTCCGGCACCACCAACGCCTTGCAGGGCGACAGCCTGCTGCCGCAGTCTGCTGACGGTATGGTTGACCTTGCTATCGCTCCCTCGGATGACAATGTGATTTATGCCAGTTTCATCAATACCGATGGTAAGCACATGGGCGTTTATGTTTCGGTTGACAAAGGTAACACATGGCGTGTCATTCTGCCAAGCATTGATGCCAACCTGGGTCATAATATCTATGGCGATTACGGCCTTTACAACCATGGCTTGGTTGTTGACCCCGAGGATTCAGATGTCGTCTATGTGCTCGGCTACAACCTTTGGTCGCTGACAGCTACTCCCAACGATGGCCTCTATATCGCTAACCAACTGACAAACCAGTCGTACTACTACCTGTCGAATTACCTGCACGTCGGTCTCCACGCCATGGTCTTCAACCCCAACAACACAGACGAGTGTTATGTGGGTACCGATGGCGGTATCTATAAGGCCACGGGTAGATTCACCTTCAGCAATTGCAACCGCAATTACACCACTTCCCGCATGTTCGGTGTGGCCTGCTCTGGCAAAGACACCCGCGTTTTGGCAGGCGGCCTCGATCACGGCACGGTGTATATCCCTGGCGATGCCGAGGCTGGTAGTTTGGAAAATGGTTTCTGGATCAATCCTACGAACGACAACTCGGGTCTCTTCTCCGACATCTCCCACGCTGGTAGTTGCGCCATCTCCACGCTGAACGCCAATACGTTCTTCGTGACCTATAAGGGCGATGCCGAATCGTGGAAGTTCCACATGTCACGTACCCAAACCGCTGGCGAAGACTGGATTTCGTCCAACTTCACATCTGCCCTCTCGCTGCCCAGCACTTCCATGTTCCGTATGCCTATCATGCTGGTTGAAAACTATAACAACCAACAGAATCCCGAAACGGTGTGGTATTACAATAAAACCGAGGAAGATTTGCCTGTTGGCACCACTGTCCAGGTGATGAGTACCAACAAGTATCCTTTCAACTATACGCTGACTTCTGCGCTTGTCGCTGGCGACTCCATCGAAGTGCATGATCCCATCACTTCCTACTTCTTCGTCGCTTCGACCGATGCTTTCTTCATGACCCGCACTCCTCTGCAGTTCGACAAGGAAGCCGAATGGTACAAGGTGGCCGACAAGTCGCACTCGGGCTTCAAGGGCGATCCGCTCAGCATGGGCATCACTGCCGATGGTAACACCATGTTCGTGGGCTTCAAGAATGGCAAATTTATGCGTATCACTGGCTTGAACGATGTCGTCGATTCCAGCACGGGTACCATCACCGACTCACTGTATGCCGCCACCGTTACCACCATCGATTTGGGCACCACGCAATGCATCACTTCCGTCAGCGTCGACCCGAACGACAACAACAAGGTGCTTGTCACTTTGGGCAACTATGGCAACGAGGACTATGTGCTCTATTCGACCAACGCCATGTCCGAAGAACCCACCTTCGTCTCCAAGCAGGGCAACCTGCCTAAGATGCCGGTCTATTCTTCCGTGATTGAAATGGCAACGGGCGACGTCATCCTCGGCACCGAACGTGGTATTTACAGGTCAAAGAACCTCAGCGCTTGGACTTTCGATAGCGAAATGCTCGGCGAAATCCCGGTCATGGAACTCAAGCAACAACGCCTCTGCGTTGAAGATGCCATCACGGTGAACCACACCGCGGAAGGCGACTTCGTGACGGAGTATCCTGGTGTGAAGAACACGGGTATCATCTATGCCGCCACCTATGGTAGAGGTATCTTCCGCTGCGAGAACTATAAGAAAGACTTTACTGGCGTTACTGAGAACCCGACTGTCGAAACCGTCAACGTGAGCATGTATCCTAACCCGGTGAGCAGCCAAGCCACCCTCAGTTTCGAGCTCAAGGAAAGCTGCAACGTCAGCTACCAAGTGTTCGACATGACGGGTCGCATGGTGATGAACCAGAACGTGGGCCGTCTCAGTGAAGGTGAACACCAAGTCAACATCAGCGCCGAGAACCTCAGCTCAGGCTCCTACATCTTGCGCCTCAACCAAGGTGTCAAGAACAACAGCGTGAAGTTCATGGTGTACTAATGACGCTGTAGAGACGTTGCGCGCAACGTCTACACAAAGGAATGAAAAAAAGAAAGGCAATCTGAAAAGGTTGTCTTTCTTTTTGTATTTTTGCGCTATCATAATTGACCGCCATGAACAGCAAAAGAATCAATAAGGTCTTGGTCGCCAACCGTGGCGAAATAGCAGTCCGCGTCATCAAGACGTTGCGGAAACTGCATATTGCCTCCGTTGCCATTTTTGCCGACAACGATGCCAATGCCCTGCACCGTCGTTTGGCTGACGAGGCTTACCCCTTGGGCAACGGGCCGCTTAAGGACACTTACCTCAATATCCGTAAAATCATCGATGCGGCTTTGGACTCAGGTGCCGATGCTATCCATCCCGGCTATGGTTTCCTCTCCGAGAGCCCCGAATTAGTCGAGGCTTGCGAGGCCAGCAACTTGATTTTCATCGGTCCCGATGCCACTTCGATGCGGTTAATGGGCAATAAGATTGAGGCCCGAAAAGTGGCCGTAAAGCATGGCATTCCCGTCACTTTTGGCTTGATGGGCAGTCACGAGGAAATCCTCCAGATGGCCGACACGTTGCCTTACCCCGTGTTGATAAAGGCAGCGGCAGGCGGTGGCGGCAAAGGTATGCACATCGTTTGGGACAAGGAGAGCTTGAAACCCGAAATGGAACGAGCCTCGCGCGAGGCGGAGAAGTATTTCGGTGATGGCACAGTCTTCATCGAACAGTATATTGAGCGACCGCGCCATATCGAGGTGCAGGTGCTGGCCGACCATCATGGCAATGTCATCCATTTGCACGAGCGTGAATGTACCATCCAGCGGCGCTACCAGAAAATCATCGAAGAATCGCCGTCGCCCACCTTGACCGAGGAAAAACGCCAACAGATTTGCGAGACCGCTGTCAAGCTTTGCAAGGCCATCGGTTACCGAAATGCGGGTACAGTGGAATTTCTGGTCGACAAGGACCTGAACTTCTATTTTTTGGAGATGAACACCCGCATCCAGGTGGAGCACCCCGTCACCGAGATGCGAACGGGCATTGACATCGTGGAGGAACAAATCCGCATCGCAAGAGGGAAGGAGATGGGGTGGACCCAAGAGGCCATCCAACCCCAAGGTCACGCCATAGAGTTGCGTATTTATGCCGAAGACCCTGCCAACGGATTTCTGCCCACACCTGGCAAGGTGACAGCCTACCATGAGCCCCAAGTACGTGGGGCACGTGTTGATAGTAGCATTGACGGAACTTGCTCGATTTCTGAAGCTTACGACCCGATGATTGCTAAATTAAGTTGCCATGCCAAAGACCGCCAAAGCGCTATTGAAACGGCACAACATGCTTTGAAAGACTTCATCATCCAGGGTTTGACCACCAACAAGGCTTACCTTTGGGAAGTCATCAAGAATCCCGACTTTATCGACAACAAGATAGACACCGCTTTCTGTTCTACGCATCAAGAAGCTTTGCTGAATGCCTTGAATGAGAGTCGCGACAATTTGAATGTCAACGATATAGCTATCTCCTTCCTGATGTTTGATTTTTGCAAGCGTCAGGTGGAACAGCAGCCTGAAAACGTGTGGGAACAAATTGGTTATTGGCGTTACCACATGCAGTTGACCGTTGATGTGGAGGGCAAGCGAATTCCCGTCAGCATTTGCGCGGCGGAAGCGGGCAAAATCAAGGGAAAGGTTGGGGGAATGTCTTTCTCGGTGGAGTTTGTCCACTACGACACCCATCAACTGAAAATCATGCTCAACGGCCGAACGGAAACAGTGTACTGTTCGGTGAACGACGAACAGAAAACCATTGTCAATTTCCATGGCCTCAACTTCACCTGTTTCCGCACTGACCAATTGAACGACACCTTGGATTATGCCAGCAAGGAGTCGGTGAACGACAAGTCGAAAATGGTGTCGCCCATGCCGGGCAAAGTGGTGAAAATCAATGTAAAGGAAGGTGACGAAGTGAACGAAGGAATGGTGATGATTGTGGTGGA
>JAEEGJ010020195.1_pt1 | contig 14542 bp, 12 predicted proteins | sample 8958761 | NCBI WGS metagenome assembly JAEEGJ01 (sample SAMN16246546, study PRJNA631951) | gut metagenome | biome: gut microbiome; feature: rumen; material: RS-attached | host: Bos | place: Iran: Karaj | collected 2018-10 | reverse complement strand
TGCTGAAGGAACTCAACGCCGAAGGCACCACCATCGTAATGGTAACGCACTCCCAGAAGGACGCTGCCCAGGCCCAGAGGACCATTGACCTGTTTGATGGTCAGATAGTGAGTGATGTAAAGAACGAGCTTTAATGAAATCATACTTAAAATTCCTATCCCGCAACAAGTTATACACCGCTATCGAGGCGGTGGGGCTGGCCGTAAGCCTGGCGTTTGTGATCCTGATTGGCAGCTACGTGGTGCAGCAGTATGAGGTGGCGCATGAGTCGCCGCAGTGGAAGCGCACCTTTGTGTTGGGAAGCGACGATTTCCTGGGCCTGACCTATTGGGACAAGGAGGAGCTGGAGATGAATATCCCGGAGGTTCAGGCGGCAACCCGTGCCGCCATGCTGTGGCAGCCGCTCATCCGCCAGGGTGACCAGTTGCTCCAGTGCTCCGGCATGGAGGCCGATGCCGACTTCTTCAAGGTGTTTCCAGAATATCGTCTGGTAGAAGGAAGTGCGGAAGATTTTGTCGGGAAGGAGGACATCCTCATCAGTGAATCTCTGGCGAGAAAACTTTCCGTGGATGGTGATAACCTCATTGGGAAAGTCGTCAACGTGGATCAATCGGACCGCACCATCAAGGGCGTCTTTTCCGATTTTGACGGCACCTTCTTCATGCCCTACGACATCATTACGCACATTTCGGGAACTTGGGCCGCTGAGCAGGAGCGGAACTTTGGCAGCATCGGCAACTATACTACCTGGTTCCGGGTACGCGAAGATGCCGACCCCGCCGATGTGCGGAACAAAGTGAGTGCACTGCTGCATAAGAACTACGACCCCATCTGGAGCGCGGACAAGGTGAACGCGTGGAAAGCATACCGCATGGACGAAGCCTTCTTCGCCACAGGAAACAGCAATGGACTCACCCGTCAGGGCAACGCCCAGATGCTCAGGCTCCTAACGGTAGTTGTACTACTGCTCCTCTTATCGGCCGTTTTCAACTATGTGAACCTGAGTCTGGCGCTTACGGGCAAGCGGTCCAAGGAAATGGCTACGCGGAGGCTGCTGGGGGCCGACAAGACCGGCATCCTGTGGAAGTACATCGGCGAATCCGTCGCCTTCACCGCCGTCTGCTTTGCCGTGGCGCTGCTATTGGCCGATCTTCTGGTCCCTATGATGAACAGCCTGGTTTCCACCAGCGACCCGGACGAGTTGATGCTGGGCATGGGAGACACCAGCGTGAGGCTGTCCTTTATGATGACGCCGGGGTATATTCTGGCATACATCGCCGGCATTCTGATTCTAGGTGTTATCAACGGGCTCCTTCCGGCTGTCGCGGCGTCTCGTTATCAGCCCATTGACGTGATTAAGGGCACGCTCCGGCGCCGGAATAAAATGGTACTGAGCAAGGTGTTTATTGTGGTGCAGAATGTCCTGTCGGTATTCCTGATTGCCTTGGCGCTGGTGATGGAAGTGCAGATGCGCCACATGCTCACCCGGCCGATGCACGCCGCCACGGAGAATCTTTATTACATCGAGTATTCCGCCCGTGACTACGATATGATGAAGCTTTTCAAGGACAAAGTGGAGCAGTTGTCTTTTGTGACCAAGGCTGGCGTGGGGCGCGGTATTCCGGGGCTCATCAATATGACGATGGGCATCAAGGTGGACGAGGAGCACCACGTGGATATGCCTGTCATCCTCTGCGATTCCACCTATTTCAAACTGCTGGGACTGGAGGTGGAGGAAGATTTCGGTCATCCGCTCACGCATTCGCTCTGGATGAGCCGCAGTGCTTTCAACGCGGCCGCCGTTTCGGATACCTCTACCGTATTCCCCCGGAGAATCAATATGAACGGTGCCCAGCCGGAATACATCGGCGGCGTGGTAACGGATTTCCCTGCAAGGCCAGCTTCCGAGAGCAGTCAGAACCCCAATGGCGGCGTCATCGTGACCCGGGCCGAAGAACTCAGGTATGCCAACTGCATGCTTATCGGCACCACGGGAGAGGACGACTCTTACGACAAAGCCATCCGGCAGGCTTACAGGGAGTATCGGCTGGAGACCTCCGGCGTGGAAGAACCGGCCTGGCGGTATGGTTTTGTGCGTGACATCAACAAGAAGATGCTGGCTCCTGTTCAGAGGACCCTGCGCCTTGTGGAACTGTTTGCGGTCCTCGCGGTGCTCATTTCCCTACTTGGCCTCCTGGCCATGAGCACCTACTTTGCAGATGAGAGCACCAAGCAGATTGCCGTGCGGAAGGTCTTCGGCAGCGATGTCAACAGTGAGACGAGGAGAATTGTCCGCAGCTATATGGTTTTGACGGGCGTTGCTTGCGTGATCGGAATCCCGATGGCTATTTGGGCGGCAAGGGTGTATCTGGAGCGATTCGCCTACCGGATCGAAGGATACGGATGGGTGTTTGTACTGGCCGTGGTGATTTCGCTGGCCATCGCCTTTGGAACAGTCCTTTGGCAGACCTTGAAGGCCGCGAGGACGAATCCGGCGGAAGAGTTGAAGAAAGAATAGTATGAAAAGTTACCTGAAATTCCTCTCACGCAACAAGCTGTACACCGCCATCGAGGCGGTGGGGCTCGTCGTGAGCCTGGCGTTCGTGATCATCATCGCCTGTTACACGTGGCAGCAGTTCGCAGTTACGCGGGAAGCGAAGGACTACGGACGCCTTTATGCGCTGACCAGCGGGCAGGATTGGATTTCCGCCTGGCCTGGGGAGTTGGCGGTGGTGGTGGACCGTGTCCCGGATGTCGAGGCGGCGGGAAGGATCAATATGTACGGAACCGCGGCCTGGTTCAATGGTGGAAAGGTGCAAGGAAACCCCGATGTCTACGAGATCGATCCGGAGATCTTCGAGTTCCTGCCACAGACCTTCGTCTCCGGGGATGTAAGTGTCTTGCAGGATAGGAATCAGGTGCTTTTGGGCGAGAAGTTCGCAAGGAGGATTTCTCCGGATATGGATCCGGTTGGCAAGGCCATCACTGTTCGAAATGACACGTGCATTGTCGGGGGCGTCATCCGGGTGAATGAAAGGTCGATCCTGAAAGAAGGTGATATCTATCGCGCTTTCAGTGAGCCCGATGCGCCTTCCACGTCCGAGTTTACCACTCCGGTGGACCTGGTGTTGGTCCGGTTCCGGGAAGGAGCCGATCATCAGTCCGTAAGGACGCTCATCGATACGATTGTCACCCGGGAATTCTCTCAGATGTACTCTGCCAACAAACCGGAGCGTTCGATGACGATGCCGTTCAAGGACCTCTATTTCTTCAAGGCGGGGAGTGTCACGAAACAGGGCAACTCCTCTCTGGTCTATGCCTTGATCGCAATCGGAATCCTGCTGCTTGCTTCCGCACTTTTCAATTACATCAACCTAAGCGTAGCCCTGGCCGGCAAACGGGCCAAGGAGATGGCCATCCGCGCCACTCTGGGAGAGTCCGGGGAACGGATCCGCTGGAGATATGTCTCGGAGTCCGTCCTATTTGTCGCAATTTGCCTGGCTCTAGCGTTTCTGCTTGCCCGGGCACTGGAGCCTGTTTTCAACCGATACATGGCTGGTGATATCGGTCTCGAGGTGTCCGCTTCGCCGCTTTACCTGGGCGCTTATGCCATACTTGCCGTCTTGATCGGCCTTGTCTCCGGACTGATTCCCGCATGGATCACTTCCCGCTACAAACCGGTTGAAGTCATCAAGGGTGAGCAGCGCCGGCAGACAAAGACGGTCTTGGCCAAAGTCTTCATCATCATCCAGAATGTGATTACCGTTGCGCTGATCTCCCTCGCCCTGGTGATGGAACTCCAATACAATCACATGGTCAATATGCCGATAGGGGCGGACGTGGATGAGCTTTACTATATCTCCAGCGGAACGGTGGGGAAAGATATCCTGGCGCAAAAGCCCTATGTCGACAGGATCGGCACCAGCAACGGTTTTCCAAGCCAGGGTCAAATGAATCTTTCCACGGCAGTCGAAGGGCAGAAAGTCTTCGTGGGTGTACTCCAATGCGACGAGGATGCTTTCGACATGTTCGGTTTCGGGATAGTGAAGGATTTCGGAACCCCGAGGATGAACTCCTTGTGGTTCACGGAATCTGCGGCCAAGGTATTCTCCCTTGATGAAGAGAACCCTAGCCTGCCGGAAGCATTCACATTTTTCTTGGGAAACTCTCATGTCGGAGGAATCATAAAAGATTATGCCGTCAAAGGTCCTTCCGAGGTGGAAGGCAACCAGATCGGCATCGTGTCCATAGAGAATCTGGAGTACAACTCGACGGTCGTCCTGAAGCTGAACCGCTTCGATGACGAAGTCAGAGCCGAGCTGAAAGAGATCGGGCGCAGAGAGAGCCTCCGGTTCACAGGGGAGGAAGAATATGGGGAAAAGTATTACGGTTATATTCCGGAACTGATTGAGAAGAGTATGGAATCGACGCGCAACTTCATCAGCCTGATCGAACTCTTCATGCTCCTGGCGACCCTCATTTCCCTGCTGGGCCTGGTCGCGATGAGCGCTTATTATACCGGCATGCAGACCCGGAACATAGCCATCCGCAAGGTCTTCGGCGGCACCGTCACCTCCGAGACGGTGCGTTCGGTCCGCGAATACATGATCTTGGTCGGAATCGCCGTCCTTATCGGCATTCCTTTTGCTATCTTCCTGTCCGAACGGTATTTGCGCCAGTTCTGGTATCGGATCGACCACTACGGCTGGGTGTTTGTCGCCGGCGCCTTCATCGCCCTGACCATCTCCTTCCTCGCCGTGCTCTGGCAGACCCTCAAGGCCGCCCGGACCAATCCGGCGGAAGAACTGAAAAAGGAATAGAAATGAAGAGTTACCTGAAGTTCCTCTCCCGCAACAAGCTGTACACCGCCATCGAGTTCATCGGGCTGGCAGTGAGCCTGGCGTTTGTGATCATCATCGGCAGTTATGTGTGGCAGCAATATGCCGTGACGCGGGAGAATCCGGACGGGGACCGTATTTATTTGCCGGGGCTTCCTGATTATCCGGGACTTACCTATGGTTTCCCCGGCGTGGTCACGGAAATCCCTGAAATTGAAAAGGTGACCATGTTGTGCCCCGTCGGCCTACCCTATAAAGATGGTGAGGTGCTGTACGGCGCAGGAGTAGACCGCAGCTTTTTCGATTTGTTCCCAAATTATCATTTTGTGGAAGGAGACGCGGATGCGATCTCCTCGAATTCCACGGTTATTGTGTCAGAGTCTTTTGCCCGCAAGAATGACATTTCGATCGGGGATGATATAAAACTGGGGGAAAACGAGCTGAATGTAGGGGCAATCCTTAAAGATCCGGATGGAACCGTATTCCAGTACTATGAAGTATTTCTGTCCGTAGAACTGTACAAAGACAGTTTTGAACACTTCGACAATTTCGGAAGCACTATTTCTTTCCTGAAGGTGCAGCCCGGCACGGACCGTGGCGTGCTATATGACAAGTTGGAAACGCTATGCAAGAAGGTGTATCCGGATATCTACGGGCAGAGCTTTTTCGACCATCTGGAACTGTTCCGCTTTGACGAACTGTTTTTCAGAGACACGGAAAAGCTTTTCCGTCATGGCGATTTGAGAACCATCCGGGTGCTTCTCCTGGTGGGACTTCTACTTCTGCTCTCCGCTATCTTCAACTATGTGAATCTCTCGGTGGCACTGACAGGCAAAAGGGCCAAGGAAATGGCCGTGAGACAGTTGTCCGGGGCGTCAAAAGAGCGTATCGTGACAAAATACATCGGTGAGTCCATCCTGTTCACGGCAGTTTGTTTCGCGATGGGACTTCTGCTGGCGGAAGCTTTCTGCCCGATGATGAACAGACTCCTGAACTATCCGGATATTCCTATCCGGATCGTCTGGTCACCGGGCTATGTCCTCGCCTATATCGGAATCATCCTCGTGGTAGGCGCCGTTAGTGGTGTCATTCCGGCAGCGATCGCCGGCAGATACAATGCCCTCGAGGTGATGAAGGGTGGATTCCGGCGCAAGACCAAAATGGTCTTCAGCAAGGTCTTCATCGTGATTCAAAACGCACTGGCGGTCATCCTGATCGCACTTGCCATCACGATGGAAGCACAGATGCACAAGACCCAGGACCGGCCGATGCATTGCAACATAACGGACAAGTTCAATCTTTCCTTCATCACAATGGAAGACCAGACGCCATTGAAAGATGCCCTGGAGCGTCTCCCGTTCGTGAAACGGATCGGCAAATGCGCCGGTGTACCCGGTTCAAATCCCGGGGGGCAGTACAGCACCACAAGGGATGGGAAAGACATCTTGTACCGGCTCTACAGGATGGACAGTACGGCTTTCAGGATGTTCGATTTTGAGATCATCGAGGATTATAACGCTCCTGTTTTCAACAGCGTGTGGTTCTCCGACGAGAGTTTCGCGGCCACGGGGTTCGACGACGACTATCACGATGTCAGCGTGCTGTCTCAAAGGACAAACGGATGCGACCAGCTGGCTGGTGTCTTCAAGGCTTTTCCTACGAACAGCGCCAACATGGGTGAGGAGGAGTACGCCATCATCTCCGTCGTGCGACCGGAAGACATCTGGGTCGGGAGTTTCCTGATCGAGACAAGTGGTGACAGGAAAGAGGCCCAGTCGAAAATCATGGAAGTGTATGAGGAATACGCTAAGGAACGCGAGGTGTACCTGAATTATCCTTCGTGGGTAGATGAGAGCATAGAGGCGGAATGGAAGCCTGCTAGGAACAATATGCGTCTGGTGGAGATATTCATGCTACTTTCCATCCTCATCTCGTTGCTGGGTCTGGTTGCCATGAGTACATATTATGCCGATGAAAAATCCCGCGACATCGCTGTCCGGAAGGTCTTCGGAGGTACTGTGGACTCCGAGGTCTGGCACACGATCCAGGACTATATGATCCTTGTGGGTATTGCCTGCCTGATTGGATCCCCGATTGCGGTCTATGCAGCTCAGGAGTACCTCAAAGACTTCATATACCGGCTCGATGGCTACTGGTGGATCTTTGTGGTAGCCGTGCTGCTTTCCGTTGCCATCGCCTTCGTATCCGTCCTCTGGCAAACCCTCAAGGCCGCGAAGACGAATCCGGCCATCGAATTAAAGAAAGAATAGGCTTCTTTCCGGGGAAGGAAAGAAGAAGGGCTTCCGGGAGACTACGACGCGTGACATCGCACGAGAGGCAGGGATCAACCTGAGCAACCTGTACCACTTGTCAATGGTCATCTCGGGCATCAGCCAGTTGCTCGCCCTGGCCCCTTTCCTCTATATATGGGCTCCCCCACGACCCGCCTAACCGAGCAGGAAATCCAGCACGACACGGTTGAACTCCTCTGGGTTCTTGTTCGCGATGAAGTGGTCGCCCTTGATAAAGACGAGTCGTGAATTTCTGATGTTTTGTGCAATCAGACGGGTGTGGCCTTCCTTTATCATGTCCTTCGTCCCGGCGATGACCAATGTCTTCGACTTAATGGTCGCGAGTTCTTCCGGACGGACATTCGGGTCATTGACCATCAGCCCCAGCATCTCGGCATGGAGTCGCGCCTCCTCGCTCTTCCCGGCGAACAGTTTTGCGAACCAATATCCAATCTCGATAGGGATTTGGATGGAACGCTTCACACCCTTCGCATCCAGGTTGGCACCGTCTAGGATGAGACGATCCACGCGCTCCGGATACTTCATCGCGAAAACCATTGCGATGTTCCCGCCGTCGGAGAATCCCAGCACATGGGCTTTCCCGATGCCCTGCGCATCCATGAAAGCGAGCAGGTCGTCGGCGAACTGGCGGATGGTGAACGGGGCGGTTCCCCGCGGCGTCTTCCCGTGGCCCCTGGTGTCCAGGGCGTATACGTGCCAAGACCGGGCTAACTCGTCGACCTGCCCCGCGAAATAGTCACAGTTTTCACCGTTTCCATGCAGGAGAATCAGCGGCTCTCCATGCCCCTTCTCTATGAAATAGTGTTCTATATCCATGTCTCTGTTGTTGCTATCGTTCAGTTTGCGTTCAATCTTGTTCAGCGTGTCGAAGAAGCGTTTCGTGGCGATGGGCGCTACGAAGAGCAAGACGCCGACGGCCTTGGCCTTCAGCTCTACCACTATCCTCGCCATCCTGAAGGTACAGCGGAACGTATTCTAACTTTGACACGGATACTTGTGTTTTCTTTTCAAAGATAAGAAATAGATTCCTTTGCTCAATGAAAAAACCTCCCCCGAAGGGGAGGTTGCCTCGGCAGCCGGCACGCGGTGGTAAGTTGTGCGCCGTAAAATGTGCGTCTGTACGAGATGCTGAGCCTTTCGATTCTGGTTTGGGAACGGCTCCGTTTCCCGATCAATGGAGTGGACGATTTAACCTCCCGTCCGGAGGTGTGCCCGCCCTGCCTCGGTTCTTTACTTAATATCCGTCATCCAGTTCGCCTGCTGCAGCCTGGAGTCCAGCTCACGCAGTTCCTTGGACAGGTCGTCAACCTTCTTCTGGAGTGCGTTCACGTCGACGGTGCGGACGAACTTGATCTCGTTGCGGGAGAATCGGTCGCTGCGGACGTTGGCCGCTTCAAGCGTAGCCCGGAGTGTTCCCAGGTGCATCGACAGCACATCCTTTTCTGCAATCATCTCTGTCAGGGTCTTTCCCTCCCATATGGTCTCCTGATTGGTTCTGTTGATGCTGACAATCAAATCCTTCAACTGCTTCAGGGAGCCTTCCAACTCCTTGAAGAGATCGTTTGGATTCTCAGCGGGCTGGTCACCCTCCTGCACCTTGACGTTATTGGAAAGTCTCTCCCTTAACTGGGCTATCCGCTTCTGCAGGTCCGCCCTTTGGTTCAATGCTTCTGCTAGTTTCATATAATCTCTTTTTTTATGATTCGGCGAATTGTTTCAATGCTGCTTCGTCAAGTCGTATGGTGAAATCTTTCATAATCGATCTGAGTACTTGACGCCGTAGCCGTAGGAGGAAAGAAGCTGAAGAGCCCCTTCAAAACCCTCCTTTTTAATCAATACATAGTCGGTATTGAAGGTGGAGACCACGAAAAGGCCGATTCCGTTGTCTGCGAGGATCGAGGAAATCTTTGAGTAATTCTTCACTTTGCAGACGGTAAACTCTTCTGTCAGAACGAACAATTCCATATCACGCCCATTCGAAATTCTCCTTCCCGGCACCGATCTCGAAATGATATTTGACGATGCCAAGATCCATCCTGCTGTAGCCAATCATCGAGAAGACGGGCTTTGCCGCAACCTTGGGGAGCCTGCTGTACTCCTTGAACCCGAGGTACTCCAGGAAGAACTTCTGCTGGTTGACGGCGGTCGGGGCGAGCAGAGCCGCATCGACGCCCTTGTTGAACCACTTCGGGGTGATGTCGCTGGCATTGCTGATGTCCCGTACATCCTTGACCTTATGGCCGGAGCCCTGGGTCTGGCCGTAGCCAAGCGCGATATAACATCCGATCTTCTCATCCTTTTCCAGTTCATAGGTGCCGGGAATCATGCTGTAGCTGACACCGGCCCAGCAGGTGTTGAGCCCGAGGGTCTGCGCCAGCAGGACCAGCCATTCCCCGTAGTATCCGATCTTCTCGTCGAGGTCGTCGGATTTCGGACCGGCCATCACGAAATAGTTCCTCACCCCGGAGAAAGACCCGTAGGCAAGCACACCGCCGAATGCCTTTGGCTCGTCCGTCACCAGTTGGACATGCAGCCCTGCCTCCCTGTTGACCTCATCCACCTTCTCCCGAATGATGGAGAGGATGTCCTCAGGAATGGGATCCTCCTTATACTTTCTTACCGAGTGTCTAGCCTCGATTGCTTCCAATAGTGTCATATCCGTTGTCCGTTTATTCGTTTCCCTTTGATTCATGTCTTACACCTAAAGTGGGTTTGCGGTTCAGCTCCACGCCCAGCGAGATCTTCTTCACGTATGGAGAAGCATCTGGATAGGAAAAGATAACCGGTTTTGCCAAAACGTTTCGGTGTAAGTGTCCGCTAATTTACGACAAATTGTCGACATTTCGAGATTGACAGACTCCGCTCGCTGACACCGATGCAGCTCCCCGGCATTAGTTGTCCGGAAAGACTTAAATCGGGAGTTTTCGAACTAATCCTTCGCCCTGTATTCTTTTGGCGATACGCCTTTTACCCGTTTGAAATATTTTCCGAAGAAGGACTATGGCACACGGATTTACCTAAACTTGGCGTACGTGTGAAAGCATCGTGTCAGGGCTTTTTCGCGGTTTTTCAGGCACTTACGTTTAGCTTGTACCTGAGAGGCAAAAACCCTCTATGAGCTCTACTCTCTTCACAGAGTTTAGCCCTGCTTTCTGTCATCAAAGAATCTCCGGGCCGGTTCCGACACGGAGATTTCTTTTTTTTCTTTTGACCCGCGCAATGTTTTGACTAACTTTGTTCCATTCACTCATAATTGATTAGATTATGCAGTTCATCGTTAAAGCATATGACGGAGAAGGCATGCTCGAAAAGAGGATGGCGGTCCGTCCACGCCATCTGGAAGGAATGGCCAGGCTGAGCAGTCACGTCATCTGCGCCGGAGGGTTGCTGGATGAGTCCGGAAAGATGAAAGGATCCGTGCTGATCATGGATTTCACCGACAGAACCGAGCTTGATGCGTACCTGTCAGGAGAGCCGTATGTCATGGAGGGCGTTTGGGAGAAGATAGAAGTAGAACGGATGAATGTAGTCATCCCGAAACAATAACAGTAAACCTATACCCCGCTTATGAAAGGCATCGACACATGCAGCTATGAGGAGTTCCAGTATGCCCTGAGCGTTGGAGTGACGGCTCCGTTCTACCTGGCGAAGCTTTTCAGGCCGTTTTTCGCGCAAGGCGCAGCCATCGTGAACATCTGCATCGACGGGGGAATGACCCGGCAGATGATCTACCACGGTGATAACGGCTGGAGTCTAGAACTTGACTGATAAACCTATGGAAATCCTCAGGGCGACACGAACACCGCAGCAGGCGGCGGCCTATTACGTCCGCATCCAGGCCATGGCCCGCAAGCACCGGATCCCGCTCGATGCGGAGTTCGACGGGCATGATACGCCACAAACCAAGTATATTGTCGTGATGGACGATTTCCTGCCGGTCGCCACCTGCAGGCTCTATCCCCTGGACCCGGAGCATGTCATGCTCGGACGGATCGTCGTCCTTCCGGAGTACCGGCACCGGGGACTCGGCACGCTCGTCGTGAAGGAAGCCGAGACCTGGGCGAAAGAGCTCGGGTATACGGCCGCCGTACTGGAAAGCCGCGACAACAAGATCCCTTTCTATGAGCGGATGGGATATGTCGCTGACATGAGCGCACCGGTTGTCGGTGAGACGTTCACCTGCTACCGGATGGAGAAAGCGCTCTAGCGAACTGTTGTGAATATTGACATGGTTCTCATCCTATTCTGTAGAAAGGGCCAGCATATCCGGGGCGATTCTCCTTTCCCCGAACGTGTCGAAACGAACGTATACAATCTCGTCTTCTTGGCTGACATCCGCGACCGTCCCGTCTCCGAAAACGGGATGGTGGACACGGCTACCTTTGGGAAAGGGCCTCGGAATGCTTCCCCCGGTCGGATCAAGGGTGTTGATCAGTCTGTCCGTGCCCAGCCAGAGATCCGGGTCGAAAGGTCCTTCGATGTCATACAGGTCTCCTGCCTCACGGATGAACCGGCTCGGATACTTCGACTGGGACGTCTGGACGTTGAACCCTTCGGATTCCGAGAAGTAGAGACGGTCCTTCGCCCTGGTGCATGCGACGTACATCAGGCGGCGTTCCTCTTCCAGCCCGGCTTCGCCCCGTTCCCTGACGGTGCGGTGGCTGGGCATGATGCCCTCGCTCAGTCCGTAGATCCAAACGAGAGTGAACTCCAGCCCCTTGGCCTGATGGACCGTCATCAGCTTGACCTTGTCGTCATCTTTCCTGTAGTCCGCATTCGTATAGAGGGCGATGTCCTGAAGATAGGTCTCGAGCGTATAGTCCTCCTCCTTGTTCTCGTCCTCGTAGAGTTTGACGGACTTGACAAGCTCCTGAAGGTTCTCCAGCCGCTCCTCTTCGGTGTCGGTACGGTATTCCGCGAGGAGCCCGCTCGTCTCGAGAAGCCCCTCGAGGAGCGCCGATATGCTCATGCTGCCTGACTTTTTCCTTGCGTCCAGGACAAGACTCACGAATTGACCCGCCTTTGCGTTATGGAGCCGTCCGAGGTTCTCCGCAAGGGCCGTAAACAATGAGCACCCTTTTGCGGAGGCGTATTCCTGCAGGGAGGCCAAGGTCTTTTTACCAATCTTCCTGGAAGGCACGTTGGCGACTCTCCTGAACGCCATGTCGTCGTCCATCGCGACAAGACGGAGGTACCCCAGCGCATCCTTGATCTCCTTCCGTTCGAAGAAACGCACTCCGCCCCAGATGACATAGGGGATCTTCTCCCTGATGAATGCCTGCTCGATGCTCCGGGAAAGGTAAGATGCCCGGTAGAGGACCGCCATGTCTTTCCATGAGATGCCCTCTTTCCTGTGAGAGCGCCCGAGTATGCGGGTAAGAGTATCCGCCTCGGCCATCTCATTCCTGCAGTGGTAGAGCGTCGTACGGAAACCACCCGCCGGACGCATCGTGACCGAAGTGCGCGGGAGACGGTTGCGGTTGTTCCCGATGATGCTGTCCGCCAGGGTGACAATGTTCGGCAGCGACCTGAAATTGTTCTTCAGGCATAGGTCAGTTTCGGGAGTGTAGTTGACGAAAAGGCCGGGACTCGCACCCCTCCATTCGTAGATGGCCTGGTCTCCGTCACCGACGATGAAGAGATTGCCGTAATGGCCGCTCAACAGGGTGAAGAGATCCCATTCCTCCTTGGAGCAGTCCTGCACCTCGTCCATCATGACATACTGGAACCGGCGCTGCCATCTCTGGAGGACCTGAGGGAATGAATTGAGGATATGCAGGGTGAAATAGACGAGGTCGTCGAAATCGAGTGCGAAGTATCGCCTCTGGCGGAGGACCATCTTCCCGAAGATCGGAACACCGTCGGAAGACCCGGGTTCCGTAATTGTCACGTATTTCGGGATGTAGGGTGTACCGCCCTTGAAGGCGGAGAGCTCGTCCATGTAGTTCCCGACGATCCCGGCCTTCCTCGGGATGCCGCACTCATCAAGGATCTCCTTAACGAGGACCTTCATGTCCTCCTCGTCGAAGATGATGAAGTTCTGCGGGTAGCCCAGACGGTAAATCTCCTCGCGGAGGAACTTTACGCAGAATCCGTGGATGGTAGTCACGAAGTCGCCGACCACCCCTCCGGGACAGAGGGCGGCTATGCGGTTTCGCATCTCCTGCGCGGCCTTGTTCGTGAAGGTCATGCAGAGGATGTCGCTTTGCGGGATGCCCAAGTCGTTCAGGAGATAGGCGAAGCGGTAGACGAGCGTGCGGGTCTTGCCGGAGCCTGCCCCGGCTACGACACGCACACGCCCTTCGGTCGCCTTGACGGCCTCCTCCTGCTCGGGGGTCAGGGAGATCAGGTTTGTACGGACTCTTTGCATATTAATGAGGATTAACCGCCTGGGTCCGGGGCGTGATTGAATGAACGATGAAGTCTTCGGCGCGTTCGTGCATGGCGGCAATATCCACGATCAGGTCGAAGAGCTCCCGCTTCTTCCTGCTGGATGTGTCCAGGGTGAGGATGGCGTCCTCCGCCCGCTGGAGGTTATGGTGGAGGTCATGGAGCTTGACCTGGATGGCCGTCTCGTTGCCCGAAAGGACGATCTTCTTAATATAGTCCTCATAACTGTCTTCCTCACGGTGGGTGAGGAGGTCCACGGCATCGACGACATCATCTTCGACACCCATCGCCCTGAGGCGATCGAACGTGATGTCCGTGTCCTCGACGATGTCATGAAGGATACCGACCTTTTTCTGGAGGTCCGTCTTGCCGGCAAGGCAGACTGCCATCAGGTGGAGGATAGCGGGGTTCCCGACGAGATCCTTCTGCCCGTGGTGTGCTTCCAGGGCAATGCGGAGTGTTTCTTCAAGGGTCATAATTCTGCAGTTTTATGCTTTTGTAAAGGCAAAGGTAATATCTCGTTGTGCCAAAGTGTGACACACGTGGGAAACAAAAGCAGTAATCTTTATACATACAGGCATACCCGCATAGCCGAGGTCTCGAGGATATCCGTAGGGATTTCCAGCGGATGGTATACCTTATCCGATGAAGGATGCAACCCGATTGCAAATGATTACCGTTATCTTTGCCGCATGAGGTCTCCTGAAATCAGTCGCGAAAAGGAGATTTTTTCATCCTCGAAACCCCGCCCTCTTTATCTTGAAAGATTCCAAGTTAACACGCTTTTTCCAGACTTCATCAGCCTCTCGATTCTTGGCTCTGTAGATAGATGTTTAGTTTGATTGATATATCTAATACATGAACCAGACCGGACAAGCAGTCTGTCTTTTTCCTTCAACCAGAAAACTTCTTAAAACTCAATAGTGAGATTCCGCAAAGAGCTGACTCTCAGTCGAGGAAGTTTGAAAACTACGAAACATTGATGCGGAAACCAAAGGCTCT
>JAEEGJ010020194.1_pt1 | contig 14542 bp, 12 predicted proteins | sample 8958761 | NCBI WGS metagenome assembly JAEEGJ01 (sample SAMN16246546, study PRJNA631951) | gut metagenome | biome: gut microbiome; feature: rumen; material: RS-attached | host: Bos | place: Iran: Karaj | collected 2018-10 | reverse complement strand
GCAGACTCCAGATTATAACTGGCATGAATGACCCTACGGTTGTTCCTCAGAACTGCCTTATGTTCCTCAACGCATGTAGCGAGGCTGGCACTCAGCCTGATTTCTTCGCATATCCAGGCGAAGGGCATAACATGAAAGGCCATAAGAGCGTGCATCTGCATGAGAGGATAACGAGGTATTTTGAGGATTATTTGAAGACCCCCCCAGCCCCTCCCATAAATGGAGGGGAGTAGATAGTAATATCTGCTATATGAGGAATGCGGTCTTTACCGAAATATAAAAAGATAAAGAATAACAATAATAAAAATGCGTACCCCCCGCAACAATAAGTAGTAACTACTCCCCTCCATTTATGGGAGGGGTCAAGGGGGTGGGTCTTATATGAAAATATTACTATTAGGTTCAGGCGGCCGTGAGCATGCCTTGGCTTGGAAGATTGCGCAGAGCGCAAAGTGTGAGAAACTTTTCATCGCTCCTGGTAATGCAGGAACTGGTGAGGTTGGTGAAAACGTAGCTATCAAGGCTGATGACTTCGAGGCTATCAAGGCTTTCGTTGTTGAGAATGGCGTTAATATGGTAGTCGTAGGTCCAGAGGATCCACTTGTAAAGGGCATCTACGACAATCTTCTGAATGACGAGCGTACAAAGAACATTCCTGTTATCGGTCCTTCAAAGGCTGGTGCTGTTCTCGAAGGCTCTAAGGACTTCGCAAAGGCTTTCATGAAGCGTCATAACATCCCTACTGCTGCTTATGAGACATTCGACGGCAATCATGTAGAGGAAGGCTGCAAGTTCCTTGAGACTCTGAAGGCTCCTTATGTTTTGAAGGCTGACGGTCTTTGTGCAGGTAAGGGTGTTCTTATAATCGACAATCTCGAAGAGGCAAAGAAAGAGCTCCGCGAGATGCTTGGCGGTATGTTCGGCAACGCTTCTTCACGTGTTGTTATCGAGGAGTTCCTTTCAGGTATCGAGTGCTCTGTATTCGTTCTTACTGACGGCAAGAACTACAAGATTCTTCCAGAGGCAAAGGACTACAAGCGTATCGGCGAGCATGACACAGGTCTCAACACAGGCGGTATGGGTAGCGTGACACCTGTTCCTTTTGCTACAAAGGAATGGATGAAGAAGGTTGACGAGCGAATCATCCGTCCAACAGTTGAAGGTCTTGCTAAAGAAGGTATCGTATATAAGGGCTTTATCTTCTTCGGTCTTATCAACGTGAACGGCGAGCCTATGGTAATCGAGTACAACTGCCGCATGGGAGATCCTGAGACTGAGAGTGTTATGCTTCGTCTGAAGAGTGATATCGTTGACCTCTTCGAGGGTGTTGCTAACGAGGACCTCGACAAGCGTTCTATTGAATTTGACGAGCGTGCTGCTGTATGCGTAATGCTCGTAAGCGGTGGCTATCCACAGGAATATGTAAAGGGCTACCCAATCACAGGCATCAAGGATGTTGAGGGCAGTATCGTATTCCATGCAGGAACTGCGACCAAGGACGGTCAGGTTGTTACAGCCGGCGGTCGTGTGATTGCTGTTAGCTCTTACGGCAAGAACAAGGAAGAGGCTCTCCAGAAGAGCTTTGCCGAGGCACAGAAGATTCAGTTCACCGACAAGTACTTCCGTTCTGATATAGGACAGGATCTTTAAAATTGAAACATTTCCAGAATAGAGTAGCAGAAAGTTCATTATCCCTACCAGTATCGGCTATCATCAGCATACTGATATGGTTTGCAGCAGGATTGGTTTCCAGAAAGCTTTGGATTCCACTCTTGTTGACAGGCTTTTCTACATATCTCATAGCCGAGATGAACACTCGCAACACTCTTCTGAGAATACGTTCAAGAATGATGTCATGCGTCTTTCTATGGCTTGCCACTATGCAGGCAACCATAGCTGTACGCTGGCAGACTGCCCTTATACAGACATTAACAGGACTTTGCATTTACCTGCTTCTTTTCTGCTATAAGGACAAGAAAGAGGTGCCAAGCATTTTTTGCATAGCATTAATAATAAGTTTGGGAAGCATAATCTGGACTCCGTTCCTGTATTTCCTCCCAATAGTAATCTTTTTGTTATGCGTACCACTCTACGCCATATCCTTTAAGGCTGTGAGTGCTATCATTATGGGTATCATACTCCCATACTGGGCTTTAATACCATATTTTGTATATAAGGAAAACATCGACTGGATAAAGAATCATTTTGAGGGATTGTATGACAGTTCGGTATTGTTTGACTATTCAAACACGACAACTGGGCAAATTGTATTCTACGCTATATTGATGATTCTGATGCTGACAGGATGGATTCATTTCGTCCGTACAGCATATAAAGACAAGCTGAAAACGCGAAACCTATACGATGTAATTATCTCGCTGTCAATATTTTTCGCTATCATAGTTCCGATAGTGCCTCCTTATGCAGACTATACTCTTGGTATGCTTACAATTGCAGCATGTCCATTAGCTGCACATTTCTTCTCCTTGACAAGTACAAAGCTGACAAACATCGTATTCATCATATCAATAGCAATAATAGCAATGGTATCAATCATGGCTATCTACACCCCATATTTAGAAACTCCAATCCTATAGCATCATGCTTGATTTCCTTATACAATACGGTCCTATAGGAATGTTGATTGCAGCATTCATCGCAGGAAGCGTGTTCCCATTCTCTTCAGAGGCTGTAATGCTGGCTATGCTTGCTGCCGGCGTTGATCCTTGGGAAATGGTGATATATGCATCAATAGGCAATACCGCCGGCTCTATGTTCAACTATGGTGTTGGAAGAATGGGAAGAATAGACTGGATAGAGAAATATCTCCATGTAAAGAAGGAAAGCCTCGACAAAGCCCAACGGTTCATGGGAGGGCGAGGTGCATGGATGGGATTCTTTGCCTTCCTTCCTCTTCTCGGAAGTGCGATATCAATATTGCTCGGCCTAATGAGAGCAAATGTTTTCATTACCCTCATCAGCATAAGCATAGGCAAGGTAATGAGGTATATGATTATTGCTTGGCCGTTTATATAAAGAACACCTTCAAAACAGAGAAGAAGTTATTACTTTGTAAGACCTCATCAAAAAAATGCTTTCTTAAAACAAAGTAAATAAAAATAGCCAAAGGAATTGTCCTTTGGCTATTTCTCATTAATAATTACCTATGCAATACCATTCGATCCAAATGAAAGTACCTTACCTGCATTTATGTCTATTCTGAAATGCAGATACGCACACCCACCATCATCACCAGCAACTATCCAAGTTTTCAAACTAGAATATGGGAAGGGATCACCTGTACGATGGTGCAATAACGACATCTCAATAGCAACAATAAGTTTTCCATCTTTCCTATAGCCAAAATACTGCCGTAAGTATTCATCAAAATCTCTAGGTTCTTCATATACTTCGTCATTATGAAGAAAAGACTTGTTATTTAAATATTCCTTTGCAATGTCACGTGCCTTAGCAACCTGTTGACGACTCAAAGGCACATACACCCCATTAGCATTAGCCCATTCCATCGCATCATACGACTTCATATTGATATCAAGAGAATCCTTCGGTATAGAATATTCACGCATATGACTCGGTTGAAGATGTGCAAACTCAGCGTTCTTGTCTAAACCAGGGAAATACTCTGGATTTCTAAACACCAAATCATCACTCGCACCAGGAAAATCCGTCAAGATAAGAGCACTATCACTTAGTTCCTTTATCTTGATAATCATTTCCTTATCATTATGGTCAATCAGGCAAAGAGAATCACCTGTCACAAAAAACTTCTTATATTCATATATAGTATCATAAACTACAGGGTCAATATAATTATGACTATCATCCATAAACCACATGTGGGTAAATGCTAATTCCGAGAACTTCACATCATTCTGAAGCCCCCAAGAACCTACTATTTTCTCAGGAGAAATCTCTCGAACTTCATCCTTACAAGCCCCAAAAGAAAGAGCTGTAATAAACAGCAAACATAATCTAATAAACTTCATATACACAATAATTTGTTATAAAAAACTTTGTATCCGACATTTCGAATGCAAAAATACACATTTTTCTTCATTTCCTAAAATTTCCACTCACCATTTTACAATAATATCATAAAAAACACAAATATAATTCCGTAATAATTCCTAACCAACTCACTTATTCCTTCGATGATAATACCATTATAATACCATTATATTACCATAATAATACCATAATATTACCATTAACTATGGTATTTTAATGGTATCTTTATGGTATCTTAATGGTTTTTATATAGTATTTACTTACCACAAAGAACGAACTATTCTTGGAATTTCAGGCAAGTTACTTTTCCACCCTCAAAAAGTTAAAGAAAACAAAATCAAGCCTTATTTCGCATTTTTTTGATTTTTCATTCTTTTTTCTACACTATATTTAGTAATTTTGCACGGAATTGGGTAATCAGGAATTAACAAACCCTACTAACCCCATCACTGGGGAACTTAAAATTACAAATATAAAAAAAATCAATCAATAAATGAAACAGTACAGACTGATAGACAACGTACTTGGCTGGGTAACATTCCTTATTGCAGCCTTTGTATATTGCTCTACCATTGAACCTACAGCCTCATTCTGGGACTGTCCTGAATTTATAACTACCGGCTATAAGCTCGAAGTTGGTCACCCACCTGGCGCACCATTCTTTATGCTCACAGCCAACCTGTTCACCCAATTTGTTAGCGACCCATCAGACGTGGCACGTATGGTAAATACCATGAGTGCTCTATTGTCGGCTACGTGTATCTTGTTCCTTTTCTGGACAATAACACACCTTGTACGCCGTCTGCTCATAGATAATTGGGATGAACTGACCACGACAAAGACAATAGCCATAGAGGCATCAGGCCTTGTTGGTGCATTAATCTATACATTCTCTGATACATTCTGGTTCTCTGCCGTTGAGGGCGAGGTTTATGCCTATTCAAGTGCCTTTACAGCAGTTGTATTCTGGATGATTCTGAAATGGGAGGATAATGCGGACGCGCCTCACTCAGACCGTTGGCTGGTGCTTATCACCTATATGACAGGTCTGTCAATAGGCGTTCACTTGCTTAACCTGCTTTGTATTCCTGCTATCGTACTTGTATATTACTACAAACGTTATCCAGATGCAGACCTCAAGGGCTCACTAATAGCACTTGCAATAAGCGCTGTTATCGTAGCAGCAGTACTCTATGGCGTTGTACCAGGTATCATTACCGTTGGCGGTTGGTTCGAGCTGTTCTTCGTGAACACCCTCGGAATGCCATTCAACACAGGTGAGATTATCTATATCGCTTTGCTTGTAGGCGTTGTAGTATGGGCTATCTACGAGAGCTATGTCGATAGGAATATCAAGAAGACAAACATCTCATTCCTTCTAGCCGTTGCTATGCTCGGTATTCCATTCTACGGATTTGGATGGTCAGCATTCTTTATCGGCATTATAATCCTTGCCTTGCTCTATGTAGCTTTACAACTCAAAGACAAGAAGACAAAGGCATACTACGTAACTTCACGCATCAAGAATACGGCTCTCTGCTGCATGCTGATGCTGATGATCGGCTATTCTACATACGCCCTTATCGTGGTTCGTTCAAGTGCTAACCCACCAATGGACCAGAACTCACCAGAGGACATCTTCACGCTCGGTAGCTATCTTAGCCGTGACCAGTATGGTGATCGTCCTTTGCTTTATGGTCAGTCATACGCTTCACAGGTGGCTCTCAAGGTTGATGGCGATATGTGCCGTCCTGAGATGAAAAAGGGAGCTCCTATCATTCAGCGTGTTGAGAAGAAGTCGGCTGACGAAAAGGATGCATACTTCACAGTCCGTACAAAGGATTCATACGTATATGCACAGAACATGCTCTTCCCACGTATGCATAGTTCTGACCATGCAAAAGCCTACGAGGACTGGATGGGTGGCGTTGATACATACCCTGTGGATTATGACCGTTGCGGCCAGATGATGACCGTGAATATGCCAACTATGATGGAGAACATCCGCTTCTTCCTCTCATACCAATGTAACTTCATGTACTGGCGCTACTTCATGTGGAACTTCGTTGGTCGTCAGAATGACATTCAGGGACATGGAGAACTTGAGCATGGAAACTGGCTCACAGGTATTCCATTCATAGATAACGCTATGCTTGGTGACCAGAGTCTGCTTCCTGACGAGTTGAAGAACAACAAGGGACACAACGTGTTCTATTGTCTGCCTCTCCTCCTCGGTCTTATCGGACTTTTCTGGCAGGCATACCGCGGAAAGAAGGGCATACAGCAGTTCTGGGTAGTATTCTTCCTGTTCTTCATGACAGGTCTTGCTATCGTTCTCTATCTTAACCAGACACCTTTGCAGCCTCGTGAGCGTGATTACGCATACGCAGGATCATTCTACGCATTCTCTATCTGGTGCGGTATGGGTATTGCTGCTATCATCGACCTTATTGCCCGCAAGACAAAGAAGGAAAACGTTGTTCTCGCCGGAATCATCGGAAGTGCAGGTCTGCTTGTTCCTATCCAGATGGCTTCACAGACATGGGATGACCACGATCGTTCAGGTCGTTATTGCTGTCGTGACTTCGGTCAGAACTATCTGAACTCAATGCAGGAAGGCACACATCCTGTCATCTATACAAATGGTGATAATGACACCTTCCCTCTCTGGTATAATCAGGATGTTGAGGGTGTAGGTACAGATGCACGTGTCTGCAACCTTTCATATCTCCAGACAGACTGGTATATCGACCAAATGATGCGTCCGGCATACGACTCTCCAGCACTCCCTATCACTTGGACACGCCTTGATTACTGCTCAGGTACAAATGAGTATATCGAGGTTGCACCAGAACTGAAGGAGCAGATAAAGGAGTTCTATGTACAGAATCCGGAGGCTGCCCGCCAGCAGTATGGTGATGATCCTTTCGACATCCACAATGTGATGAAGTACTGGGTTCGTGGCGGTAAGGGTGAGATGCACGTCATTCCAACAGATACCCTCTATCTCGCTATCGATGCTAACGCAGTAAGGAAGAGCGGTATGATGATTCCACGCGACTCTGCCGGCAATGAGATACAGATTCCAGAGAAGATGGCAATCTCACTCAAGGGTAAGCGTGCCCTCTACAAGAACGACCTCATGATGCTTGAGATGATAAGCAACGCCAACTGGACACGTCCACTGTATGTTGCCCTAACCGTAGGTGCTGAGAACTTCATGAACCTCGGCGATAACTTCATTCAGGAAGGTCTTGTGAACCGCATCACTCCATTTGCGACAAACGAGCAGACAAACTTCGATACAGAGAAGACATACAATAATGTCATGAACAAGTTCAAGTTCGGCGGTCTTGAGAAGAAGGGACTCTACCTTGACGAGACTGTAATGCGTATGTGCCTTACACATCGCCGTCTGTTCGGTATGCTCATCACGCATCTCCTTCAGGAGGGCAAGGATGAGAAGGCAAAGAAGGTTCTTGAAAAGGCAGAGAAGGTTCTGCCTACATACAATGTACCAATGTCATACCTGAGCGGTGGTTTGGACTTCCTTCAGGGTTACTATGCCGTTGGAAACAAGAAGAAGGCAGAAGAGGTATTCAACGATATGTGGAAGAACAGCCAGCAGTATCTCACTTGGTATCTTTCATTGAGCGATAACCGATTCAGACAGTCTCAGCGTGAATGTATGCTCCACTTCTACACAATGCAACGCATACTTGAGATAGCATCAAAGTATGATGCAGCATTGGCTCAGAAAAAGAACAAGGAACTTGACAAGCTCTCGTCCAAATACTTTGGTCGTGGAGGCAACTTCAACGGTGAATAATGATTATTGAACAACCTACTATATGGCTCCGTTGGATCTATCCCAAAGCATTTTGGCGAATGGATCCAAGGGAGCATTCGGTTTATCTTACCTTTGACGATGGACCGATTCCGGAAGCAACCCCCTTTATCCTTGACACTTTGGCAAAGTATGGGATAAAGGCCACTTTCTTTATGGTAGGTGACAATGTTCGCAAATATCCTCATCTCTTTGAACGCATAAAGGCAGAGGGGCATCAGGTTGGAAATCACACATACAACCACATGGGCAGCATAAGGCATACCCTTAGAACGTATGTGAAGAACACCAACAAGGCAAACGAACTTATCCACTCTAAGTATTTCCGTCCGCCACACGGGTGGATGAGACCAGCAGCTTATATCTGGCTCAAACGCAAATACAAAGTTGTGATGTGGGATGTCGTGACGCGTGACTATTCAAGGCTTCTTACAGCCGAGGATGTGGTCAACAATATCAAGACATATACACGTAATGGTTCAATAATAACCTTCCACGATTCGCTGAAGAGTATCGAGAAATTGCAGACTGCTCTTCCAGAGTCTCTGGAATGGCTAATATCACAAGGCTATCAATTCAAGACTTTCAAATGAACTCTCCAAGAATAATACCGGCAATAGTACGTGGTTTCTTTTCTTCATTCGTTGAAGGTATTGTAGAAGGAAGTCTGCCTGAAGCCAATGGTCCGCAGAGCGTAGAGCCCAAGCAGATGAAGCAGCTTTTGCTTGACCACTACGAAGAGATAGCTCAATACCTTTACGAGAGTATCTTTGATGCTATTGCCATTGTGAACTATCCGTCTCACGAACAGTTGGAACAACGTCTTCGCGAAGCCGACCCTTCATCTCTTAATGCCATGACTATGATGCAGCATGCCTGTCGTACAGACAAGCTCTTCAACCTCATGGCAGATGAATACCGCAGAAACTTCTACGCAGTACTGCAAGGCCATGTGATGAGCATAGAGGAATATTTCGAGATCATCAATGAGGAAATGGCTCCACTTGAAGCTGGTAAGGTATCACCAGATATAGCAATACAGGCTATGGTGATAGCTGTAATAAGAGGATACCAGTCTGGAAGGAAGGCTGTAAAGGCACATACAAAACCAGCCAACGTGGTTTGCATATACCGACTTCTTGCAGACAATATGCAGACTTTGCTTCATAACTCACCAGTCAATACGCCTGATGACATTGACCTCAACGACCTCTTTCTTGCTGTTTGCAAGACACCAGAGAATATGAACACTATGCTCGAAAACATGCAAAGGGTAATGCAATCTTTGGCCGAAGAGTAATTTTTTCGGTTATTTCGATGGTTTATCGAAAAAAAATATTACCTTTGCATCCAAACAGAAATATTAGGTCGCATCGGTTCGATAGGGATACTCATCAAATAATTCTGAAAACCGAGATAGCTTCTTTTGTCAATGGCGGGCCATTATTCCTGATGACATAAACACTTCGGGTGACATCACATCAGGAAAGCTGAAAAGCCGATGGATTACAAAGACGGGGAGTCCTCAAATCCTTTTTAAACGGAGTTTTCATCACATCATCGATGCGACCACTTTTTTAAATAATTGAAAATTAGCAATTGATAATTGACAATTCCCCATAGCCCACCGTGTTAATTTTTGATTGTTAATTATTAATTGTTACTTTCAATGTTCTCATCCAAGGAAAATATCAACATACTAACCTCGCTGCTTATCGACTACGGTGTAGAGCACATTGTTGTGTGTCCTGGCAGTCGAAATGCTCCTATCGTACATAATTTCAACGAATCACCCAATTTCATCTGTCATCCTGTGACCGATGAACGTTCTGCAGCTTTCGTTGCTTTAGGAATAGCAAATCAGACAGGTGAGATGGTTGCTGTCTGTGTGACTTCCGGTTCCGCCCTTCTCAACACCCTCCCAAGCGTTGCCGAGGCTTCTTATCAGAACCGCGGAATCATCGTCATTTCTGCCGACAGACCACAGGCTTGGATAGGTCAGCTTGATGGTCAGACCATGCCACAGCCAAACGCATTAGGTTCTTTCGTTGAGAAAAGCGTGAACTTACCGGAATGCAAAGACGAGATAGAGAAATGGTATTGTCGGAGACTTGTTTGCGAGGCTATTCTCACGTTGATGACGACAAGGAAATCTGTACATATCAACGTACCGATATCTGAACCTCTCTTTGATTTCTCAACAGAAAATCTTCCAGAACTTCAGGGGATATTCCCTCTTCGCTGGTTCGATGAAACCGAGAAAAATTACTTCCTCGATATGCTTTCACGCTCACAACGACCTATGTTTGTCATAGGACAGAGCCAACGTTTCGAGATACCAAGCAAGGCTATAACAAAGCTTCGTCAAGGCATAACAATTCTCGCAGAACCTCTATCTTCTGATGATCCTTCGCCAAGTCTCGATGACACCTTTGCAAAAATCGAATCTGATACGGAAGAATATAAGCCAGACTTCCTGTTATATATAGGTAGCACGACCATCAGCAAGCGTCTGCGACAGTTCATGCGCACTCTTGACGACTGCACAATAGTAATGCTCAACGAGCAAATGCAGATTGAGGACATTACACAGCACGCAAGCTATATACTTCAAGGTACAGCCACAACCGTTCTTGAGGATTTATCCTCAATCCTCCAATTAGAGAAGAACGCATTTGGCATGAACTGGGACAGACTTCTCTCTTCCGTTAGGGAAGATGCGAAGAAACAGCCTGTCAAGATTACGGAGCAAGCCGTACAGGAACTGGAGAAACACATGACGAAAGAGTCGGATGTGTACTATGCCAACTCAACCGCCATACGTCTTGCAGCACGTCATGCCAATCATTTCGTATTCTGCAACCGAGGGCTCAACGGAATAGAAGGCTCTCTCTCCACAGCCGTAGGTGCATCTCTCGTAAGCGATGGAAACGTGTATTGTGTTATTGGAGATCTCAGTTTCTTCTATGACCAAAACGCTCTTTGGAACATGCACCTGAAACCAAATCTCCGCATACTTCTCCTAAACAATGGAGGTGGCGAGATTTTCAGACAGTTACCCGGATTGGAAAACTCCCCAGCACGTGATGAATACGTAATGGCATCACACCACACAACAGCAGTAGGTGCCTGCCACCAATATGGCATTTCAAGAAAGGCCGTTAGCAAGGCAGAAGATATTGCAAATGCCATTGACTGGCTGACTGAAGAAGATGGAAATGCGCCTAAACTTCTTGAAATCATAGTAACAAAATAAAATCAAATATGAACTGGACAATCCTACACCCTTTTAAGGAGATAATCCTTGAATATGCAGAGGGCATAGCAAAGATTTCTATCAACCGCCCCCGCTATCGTAATGCTTTCACGCCACTCACAACGAAGGAACTATCCGAGGCATTTGCTATATGTCGTGAGAATCAAGATATCCGCGTAGTACTCCTCACAGGTGCCGAGACACCTCGCAAGGAAGGACAGACCGACGAGGAATATCTTCGTCAGCAGGCTTTCTGTGCAGGAGGAGATATGAACGTGAAAGGTCGTGGTGGCTATGTGGATGATGAAGGCGTACCACGTCTTAGCGTACTTGATGTGCAGATGCAGATCCGTCGTCTGCCAAAACCTGTTATTGCTATGGTCAACGGATTCGCAGTTGGTGGTGGTCATGTTCTCCACCTTGTCTGCGACCTCACCATTGCTGCCGAGAATGCTAAGTTCGGACAGACAGGTCCAAAGGTCGGAAGTTTCGATGCAGGTTTCGGAAGCTCATACCTCGCACGTATCGTTGGTCAAAAGAAGGCACGCGAGATATGGTTCATGTGCCGTCTCTATACTGCCAAGGAAGCTGAAGAAATGGGTATGGTGAACAAGGTTGTGCCTTACGACCAACTTGAGGAAGAATGTATATCATGGGCAAAAACTATGATGGAACGCTCTCCTATGGCTCTCCGTATGATAAAGGCAGGTCTTAATGCCGAACTTGACGGACAGGCAGGTATTCAGCAACTTGCAGGTGATGCGACCTTGCTCTATTACTTCATGGACGAGGCGCAGGAAGGTGGTCGTGCATTCCTTGAGAAGCGCAAGCCTAAATGGGGGAAACCATTGCCATAGGCAATTGATAATTGAAAATTAAGAATTGAAAAGTTGACAATTATCTATGGAGATAAGCATTTCAAAAGAAACTCTTCATTTCAAGAAACCGGCACGTACATCTCGTGGAGAATATTCTCTTCACGAGATGTATCTCATTACGCTCACAGATAAAGCGACTGGTAAGAAAGGCACAGGAGAACTTGCCCCACTACCCGATCTCTCATGCGACAGAAATGCATATCCCGATATCTCTGAGGTAAGACGACTAGCAGAAAAAGCCATTCCATCGGTACTCAATGGCACTTGGCCTGACGATATGCTCTCCTACCCCGCCCTTCGTTTTGCCCTTGAATCTGCAGTAGCAGAGGCAAGAAGCGAATTTCCAATTTTCAAGGATAAAGTATCAATACCAATCAATGGACTTGTCTGGATGTCTTCTTTCGAGGATATGCTTGAACAGGTAAAGGTCAAGATGGCGATTGGATTTCGCTGTATCAAACTCAAGATAGGTGCTATCGATTGGGAGAAAGAGATAGAATTGATACGCTACGTACGCTCATGTTTTCCGAAGGAAGAACTGCAACTGCGTGTTGATGCCAATGGAGCATTTTCTCCAGAATGGGCTATGGACAGGCTTATAGAACTGGCAAAATATGATATCCATTCCATAGAGCAACCTATCCGACAGGGACAATGGGACGAAATGGCACGTCTTTGCCAAGAATCCCCTCTTGACATTGCCCTTGATGAAGAAATGATAGGTGTAAATGATCCAAAGGAAAAGGCAAAACTTCTTGATACTATCCAACCTCAATACATAGTATTGAAACCGACTATGCATGGTGGACTTTCAGGCACTCGTGAATGGATAGACCTTGCGAACAAGCGAGGCATTAACTCTTGGATTACCTCTGCCCTTGAGAGCAACATAGGACTTCGTTCCATTGCCCTTCTTGCAGAATCCGTTTATGGTCCTAACATCACATTCCCACAAGGCTTAGGCACAGGTCAGTTATTCACAGACAACATAGAGAACGGAATACATATCGAAGGCGCAAATATAGTTGTCGAATAATGACATTAGAGGAATTTACATCCGATTTCCTGTCGTCTTCTCCTCTCATCGAAGTAAAGACAAGTGGCAGTACGGGCACACCAAAGCGTATGCTCGTAGAGAAATCGCGTATGCGTGCCTCTGCAAGAATGACTTGCGATTTCCTCGACCTTCATGAAGGAGACTCGGCACTTCTTTGTATGTCTCTCGACTATATCGCAGGTAAAATGATGGTGGTAAGAGCTATCGAAAGAGGACTAAAACTGATAGACATCCCACCAAGCGGACATCCATTTGCCGATATTACCCTTCAGCAAAATCCACCAACCTTTGCTGCTATTGTGCCACTTCAGCTCTATAATTCTCTACTTGTCGAAAAAGAAAGAGAAACGCTTGCCAAGACAAAGCATGTCATAGTGGGAGGAGGTGCTATCAGCGAGGAAGTGGAGAAACATATTCGCACATTCCCAAATGCGATATGGAGCACTTACGGAATGACAGAGACGCTCTCCCACATCGCCATGCGAAGACTTTCTGGAAAGGAAGCATCCGAATGGTACACGCCAATGCCAGGCGTAAGCCTCTCGCAAGATAAAGACGGTTGTCTGATAATCAACGCACCTGCCTTGAATTCAGAAACGCTGATAACCAACGATATAGCAGAGCTACGAAAAGACGGTACCTTCCGAATAATAGGCAGACGCGATAATGTAATCTGCTCGGGTGGAGTAAAACTACAGATTGAGGAGATTGAACGAGAGCTTCAACCATTACTTTCTTCTCCGTTCATGATAACCAAGAAGAAAGACCCAAAATTCGGTGAAATCGTGGTTTTACTTACCGAAGGAAGCCCTGAACAGGCAAAATCAGAACTTAGCGAGATGACCAATAAGTTCAGCAAGCCCAAACTCATCATCCATATCGACAAAATCCCACTTACGGAAACAGGAAAGCCTGCCCGAGCAAGGGCTATGGAATTAGTTTAACGTGAGTTTCATATAATGCCATATTACCTCCAAAGTTCCATCGCCCATCATTCGCTATAACAAGGAACCAAACTCGGTGAAACTTCGCTCCTCCACCGAGTTTGCACCGACTTTGCACCGACTTTGGTACGGAGGAACAACGGAGGATCAGCGAAGGATCGACGAAGGAATAACCGCGTTTTGGGAGGAAATAAAGAAAAAGTTGTTGAACCTTCCGAAACTAATTTTCGTGAAATTATTTGGATGATTGAAAACTTATTTGTAATTTTGCAGCATATTTTGCAAAATATAGTTTTTTTATGACATACGATAGCGATATCAACATAGTAGTGGAGCGTCCTGACGTTCTGGAATGTGATGTAGTGCGTTTCCAGAACAACAAGGAGAAATGGGTGGCCTTTGTCGGGTTGCTCGACGGACGTCCCTACGAGATTTTCACAGGCATTCAGGATGACGAGGAAGGCATAGTATTGCCTAAGAATGTTGTCAATGGCAAGATTATCCGTCAGACAAATCCAGACGGAACACATC
>JAEEGJ010020192.1_pt1 | contig 14544 bp, 15 predicted proteins | sample 8958761 | NCBI WGS metagenome assembly JAEEGJ01 (sample SAMN16246546, study PRJNA631951) | gut metagenome | biome: gut microbiome; feature: rumen; material: RS-attached | host: Bos | place: Iran: Karaj | collected 2018-10 | reverse complement strand
CATATATTTCAAAATAGGCCAACAGGGCGCTTATAAATGAACTTCGTGCGTAACTTACTTTTTATGAGGTGTCTGTTTATAACATCAATGAGAGCATATCAGGCAAGACTTTTTTGATTACCGGGTCGCTTGAGCATTTTACCAACAGAGACGAACTAAAGACAAAGATTGAGAATCTTGGCGGGAAAGTTGCCGGAAGTGTCAGCAATAATACAACGGCGCTTATCAATAACGATGTAACAAGCAATTCTTCCAAGAACAAGAAGGCCAAGGAACTTAACGTTCCCATCATTTCTGAGGAAGATTTTATAAGAGACTATCTGGGAGAGGAGACAGGCTAAGATGCCTATTAGAATCAAAGACTCATTGCCCGCACAGGCAATACTTGAAGAAGAGAATATATTTGTAATGACGGAATTCCGCGCTATGCATCAGGATATCCGTCCGCTTGAGGTGTTAATTCTTAATCTCATGCCCAATAAAGAAGTGACGGAGACGCAGCTGTTGCGTAAGCTTTCCAACAGTCCGCTTCAGTGTAATGTGGAACTTTTGCAGACGGCCAGTTATACGCCTACACATGTGGATTCCAATCACCTCGAATCGTTCTATACGACATTTGATGAGATTAAGAACCGTAAATTCGACGGAATGATCATTACGGGTGCGCCCCTTGCATACGTGGAGTATGAAGATGTGACATACTGGAAGGAACTCTGTACCATCATGGACTGGGCGAAGGTGCATGTGCACTGTACGTTCTTCTTATGCTGGGGAGCTTTTGCCGGACTGTATCATCATTTCGGTATACATCATAAGTTCTATGACAAGAAGCTTTCGGGCATCTATGCTCACAGAGTGCTTAAGCCCACATCGCCTTTATTCAGAGGCTTTGATGATGTGTTCTATGCGCCCCATTCACGCGAGATCTATGTTGACAGGAGCGATGTTGAGAAGATTAATAATCTGGAGATCATGGCAGAATCCGATGAGGCCGGCATCACCATGTTAAAAACCGAAGACTCTAAGATGTTCTTTGTATTCTGTCATCTGGAATATGATGCGAACACCTTATCCGATGAGTATTTCAGGGACCTGAGTAAGGGTATGGATCCTGAGATTCCCGCCAATTACTTTCCGGGTGATGACGTTAATTCCAAGCCTGTTGTCAACTGGCGCTCTGCAGGTCAGTTGTTCTATACGAACTGGCTGAATTACTACGTGTATCAGTCTACACCGTACGATGTTACTAAGATCGGCGAGGATGATATAGACATAGAAAAGGCCGATGATGTAAGCTTCGGAATGTATATATGATGGTGCTTAGTAACTATAATTCAGTGCGCTTCCATGGACTTTCTTACTCTCGTATACACCGCTGTCAGCCAGCTTATATAGTTCTTCGAAGGATAACCTGTTGCCTTGTTTAAAAAACGCAGCGCCTGCGCTGACACAAACTTCTGTGCCTTCAAGTTCCGGAATATCCATCTGAGCCACTTCTTTAAAGATGCGGTTCATTACTTGCCTGCCGGCTTCTTCATTATCTAAATTCATAACATATGCGGCGTATTCGTCCCCGCCTAATCGGAAGATTATATCTTCATCACGGAAGGTGAGTTTTAACACATCTGCTATTCCGCGGATCACCTTATCTCCGACATTATGTCCGTATTCATCATTGATATTCTTGAATTTGTCAACATCCAGGATGCAGAGCATTCCGGCTTTGTCATTTGCCATAGCATCGATTACTTTGCGTTCGCCGCTGCCACGGTTTAAGATGCCCGTCATTATATCGGTGCTGGCAAGAATCTCAAGATTCTGACGCTCTTTGGCTGATTCTACGATGTCATCTACGTTCTTAAATCCGGCTAACATATCGCTATCCGGAATATTGGCATTGATGGAAACATATGTGAACTGATAATAATGCACTTCGCCGTTATCCATGACACGATAACTTGATACATATTCCGTATTATTTATAAGTTTTCTCCTGACTGTGTCTAAAGATATGGCATCATACATCCACTCCTGATCCTCGGAATACACACGGTCCTTAACGTACTGCTTATAGAGGACATCATAGGGATATATCTTATCGCCGGCACCCTCCATACCCTTAGTAACATATCCGTCAAGCTTAAGGATCACCACATCGCCCGTCTTTGGATTGATCTTAAATATATTGTAGTAATCGCGGCTTAAGGTCTCCACGATATCTAACTGTTCTCTTAAATAGCGCTTATCGGCAATATGCTTGCGAATTGATTGGTCGATATCACGGTAGGCAAGAATGAAATTATCGGTTTCTCCGGGTTGCCCGGCAAGTGCAAAAGCCATCTGATGATAGGACATATTTCCGTCATCAGACAGACGCATATAATCAAGTGTAAACAATTCTCCGTCTTTGATCCGTGAGAACACAACATCCAACTTCGTATCTCTCTGGATGCTTTCAATGCTGTTTACTACGCATCTATCTACGTATTCAGCCATAAAACGGTCGTAATTGTCGAATCTAAATCCCAGTTCAACCGCGTAACGATTGGTGTTCTCTCCGGTTGAACGATACAGATACATCTTCTTTGTCTTGGCATTGATTACCCATATTGTATGATATTCCTTACCGATTCCGGTAATAATACCGGTTAATCGGCGTATACGCGAATTAAAATCCTCTACCAGATCACGCTGTTCTTCGGGATAGGTCGAGGGATCGATCAATTCATTCTCTCTGATTACTAAATCTGATTGCATAACGCCTCCTGCAAGTCCTGTTATGTGCAAAGCTATCTGTATAAATAGAATTTTACAATAATTTGTGCAAAGCGACAATACTCCTTTGATATGCGGACAATTTAGGGTATAATAAGTACTGCGCAAGAATTATTGGATGACAGGTAAATAAACCATGGATAGGTTAAGAGTTCTTAACAGGAATCAGATTAAATATATTGCCATAATCGCCATGGTGATTGACCATATAGCATGGGCTTTTGTTCCGATTAATTCCGTTAAAGGTGTAGCCATGCATTTTGTCGGCCGCCTCACGGGACCGATAATGGGGTACTTTTTGGGTGAAGCTTATCTGCATACCAGAAGTGTGCCGAAACTTGCCGCAAGACTCGGGATATTTGCAATTATATCATGGATTCCATTCAGCCTTTTTGAGAACGGAAGATGGCCCACAGCTCAGTTCGGAGTAATATATACTCTGTTTCTGGGTCTTATGGCCACATGGATATGGGATAAAGCAAAACTTGACGAGTGGATAAAAACACTTATAATATTTGGTATAGTACTTTTGTCCCAGTTCGGCGATTGGGTTGTATGTGATGTATTGTGGCCGTTCTTTACGGTATTATATAAGAACGACAAGGTCGAAAAGTGGTACTGGTTCGGCGGTGTATGTGTATATTCTATCATCAAATCATTTATGACGATGGGTGTATATAAGGGTATAGCTCAGTTCGGTCTTGTTGTTGCAATGCTCATTCTGATGTTTGTATATAACGGAGAACGCGGCAGCGGACATCCGTTTCATAAATGGTTTTTCTATATATTTTATCCTTTGCATTTGTTAGTTCTTGCAATGTTTAGATATGGTGTTATATAGTTTATGAATGATGAGATCAAAATGAATGTTTCTTCTCTTATCAGAAAAGACGGAGAGAAGGCCATATATGTGATGTTCACCGATTCGGAAAAGCAGGCGGAATTTCGGCTGCCGGGGTGTGAGTTGTTAAATAACAGGGGTTTTGATAAGAAGGAAATAGATGATCTTACGGATTATCTTAAAAATGAGCAGGATTATATATTCGGTATAGCTAAGAAAGTTAATCCTATGAAGGGGTTCATGGGTAAAGAACAGGGAGTATGATCGGATGTATGGATTAAGACGAATGGTTGCCTTGTTGGCGGCCATGTCAGTACTGGTGATTTCCTTGGCCGGCTGCGGACAGCAGACAAAAGAACCTTCCGGCAATAATAAGGATGATATAAAAGAGGCGATAGTCATCATGGCAGAAGAGAAGACTGAAGAGGAAAGCCTTTCCGTTGCCGATGATGCGAAAGCCCCTTCTGAAACAGAGAATAAATCTGAGGCTATAGAGGAGAATAATAAAAATGAAAAGGGAACTGAGGAGGCTGACGGAGAATTGAAGACCAAATATGACAAACATGGTGCCCTTCATGTGAATAATAAAGGAAAATTGTGTGATCATAACGGTGAAGTCGTTGCTCTTCACGGATACAGCACACACGGAATTAATCTTTATGATGAGTACATTAACCGACAGTTCCTTGAGTATATGAGGGATGAGTGGAAGATAGATATTATCAGGCTTGCTATGTATACATCCGAGCAGAACGGTTATTGCGTAAGCGGAGATGAGAATAAAGCTCATCTTATGGATGTGATAGACAGAGGCGTTAAGGCCGCTACGGAACTTGGCCTTTATGTAATCATTGACTGGCATATATTGTCCGATTCAAATCCCAATATATATGCCGATCAGGCAATAGATTTCTTCGATACGGTTTCCAAGAAGTATTCTTCGTACGGTAATATCATATACGAAATATGCAATGAGCCTAATTCCGGCTGCTCATGGGACGATATTCGCTCATACAGTGAGAGAGTAATTCCGGTTATCAGAAAGAATGATCCGTACAGTGTAATCCTGGTAGGTACTCCCAATTGGAGTCAGAGACTGGATGAGGCTGTTGCAAGGCCCATAACCACGGATGACAATATAATGTATGTTTTGCATTTCTATGCCGATACTCATAGAGACGATCTGCGTAATATCTGCCAGAATGCACTTAACAACAACCTGCCGATATTCGTATCCGAGTTCGGTACATGTGCGGCAGACGGTAACGGCGGCCACAATGAGGCAGAAGCAGATAAGTGGATAGAGCTTCTTGATAATAACGATATAAGCTATGTAATGTGGAATATTTCCAATAAGAATGAGACCAGTGCGATGATTATGCCGGGATGCGACAATACTACCGGCCCTTATGATGACAGCCAGTTAAGAGAACCTGCGAAATGGTACAAAAACAAGCTTACAAGAACAGATAATTAGAAATTACCATGCCGCTCGTTCAGCCAATTAACAGCAAGATCACGACCTTCCTCGTTTAAGGGGAAGGTCTTATTTGTTTTAAGGGAATCATCCGTACTGTAGTATGAATATGGCTCAGGCCATACGGTCGCAAGAATCTCATCATTGCCGTTATTGGCAAGTCTGAAACGCATGCCTGAATCAGAACCTGTAAATGGTTCTTTTTTTATGAATTTTAAAGATACTTTTTCCTTTTCTATCATATCAATACGCCATTAAAGTTATATCATAAATTAATTATTTATAGAATTCATTCTCTTAAAAGCGCTGCTTAGCATCAGTTTTATTCTGTTTAACTGATTAACTTCACTTGCACCGGGATCGTAATCGATTGCTACGATATTGGCTTCGGGATGAGTACGTCTGATTTCCTTAATTACACCCTTTCCGACTATATGGTTGGGCAGGCATCCGAAGGGCTGAGTACATACGATGTTAGTAGCCCCGTCGTGAATAAGCTCTATCATCTCTCCAACAAGGAACCAGCCCTCACCGGTCTGATTGCCAATAGAAACATAGTCCGATGCATAATCCACAAGAGTATGAATATCACTGTAAGGAGTAAAGTGCTTACTCTTCTTGAATGCGTTATTGGCCGGTTTCTGTAAGAACTGTATTGCCTTTATACCCATAGAAGATAACTTCGCGGTCTTTTTACTTGTTCCGAGATTCTCTGCCTTATATACCTGATTATAGAAGCAATAATGCATGAAACCGAACAGTTCGGGTACAACGGCCTCGGCACCTTCTGATTCAAGCAGTTCAACAAGATGATTATTTCCTGTGGGAGAGTATTTAACCAAAATCTCACCAACGATGCCGACGCGAGGCTTTCTTAAGTCCTCATGAATGGGGATATTATCGAACTCCTCAATCATCTGTCTGCACATACGCTTAAATACATGGTAGGAAAGATATTTGTGATTAATGAATTCAACACATTTATCAACCCATTTTTTATGAACTTCTTCAACGGAACCCGGAGTTATCTCATAAGGTCTCATACGATATACGGTCTTTTGAAGTATATCGCCGAATGCAGCACCGTATGCGGCACGAAGCAAGAACGGAATATCGATCTTAAAGCCGGGATTTGATTCAATGCCGCCTAAATTGAGTGATATTACCGGTATATGTTCAAGACCCGCCTTGCGCAGAGCACGACGTATGAAACCAATATAGTTGGTAGCTCTGCAGCCGCCGCCGGTCTGTGTGATTATTAATGCAACCCTGTCCGTATCATATTGGCCGGATTCCAAAGCCGCCATAAGTTGTCCCACAACAATAAGCGAAGGATAACATGCGTCATTATTGACATATTTTAGGCCGGCATCAATTGCTGTCCTGTTATCATTGTCAAGTACGACAAGATTATATCCGCTTGCGGCCATTGCCGGACCTAAGATGTCAAAATGAATGGGAGACATCTGAGGACATAAGATTGTATAGTTCTTACGCATCTCTTCGGTAAAAGGAACTTTTGTAATGGCGCTTGAACGAATTGTTCGCTTGTCGCCTTTTCTTTCTTTAACGCCCAAAGCTGAGATGAGTGATCTTATTCTTATTCTTGCGGCTCCGAGGTTATTAATCTCATCAATCTTAAGACAGGTGTATATCTTGTCCGAGCCGGAGAGAATATCATTGACCTGATCAGTTGTAACGGCATCAAGACCGCAACCGAATGAGTTAAGCTGGATGAGGTCAAGGAAGTCCACGGTTTTTACATAGCTGGCGGCAGCATAAAGCCTTGAATGATACATCCACTGGTCCATAACGATCAAAGGCCTTTCGGGCTCTGCCAGATGTGATATGGAATCTTCCGTCAGTACGGCAAATCCGTACGATGTAATAAGCTCGGGAATTCCGTGATTGATCTCGGGATCAAGGTGATAGGGACGGCCTGCAAGAACAATACCCTTTGTCCCCGTATCCTTAAGATACTGTATTGTCTCTTCGCCCTTCCTTCGTACATCATCCCTTGCAGCCATAAGTTCTTCCCAGGCATCGTGTACTGCTGCGGTAATCTCCCAGGCGGGAATCTCCGTAAATTCCTTTTTAAGAGCTTCCAAAACGGTTGCTTCGGAAGTAAAAGCCATAAAAGGATTGCGAAGCTTGGCTTCACCGCGTCCGATTTCCTCGACATTGTTCTTGATGTTCTCGGAATAAGAAGTGACTATCGGACAGTTGTAGTGGTTGCCGGCTTCCTTGAATTCTTCGCGCTCATAGAAAAGAGAAGGGTAGAAGATGAAATCAACACCTTCGTGTATAAGCCACATTACATGTCCGTGTGCAATCTTTGCGGGATAGCATTCGGATTCACTGGGAATGGATTCTATACCGAGTTCATATATCTTATGGGTGGAATTCGGTGACAATACCACCTTGTAGTTAAGCTTTGTAAAGAATGTGAACCAGAAAGGATAGTTCTCATACATATTAAGGACTCTCGGAATACCGACAGTTCCCCGTACGGCCCTGGATGTCTCTAAAGGTTCATATGAGAAGAGTCTCTTTAACTTATATTCGAATAGATTGGGAATGCCGTTATCAACTTTGGCCTTACCCAGGCCGCGTTCACAACGGTTGCCCGAAATATACTGTCTGCCACCTGAGAATCTGTTGATTGTAAGACGGCAATTGTTCGTGCAGCCCTTACATTTGGCCATACTTGTCTCGTACTTGAGTTCTGTAATCTCTTTTAAAGAAAGCATTGCTGAATTATAGCCTTCTTCATATTTCTCGCGTGCAATCAAAGCTGCACCGAAAGCACCCATGATACCTGCAATATCAGGTCTGATGGCTTCACATCCGGCTATTTTCTCAAAAGCGCGCAAAACTGCATCGTTATAGAATGTTCCGCCCTGAACAACAATATTCTTGCCGAGTTCCGAGGCACTTGATACCTTTATAACCTTAAACAGGGCATTTTTGATAACGGAGTATGCAAGACCTGAAGATATATCTGCTACGGTTGCGCCTTCTTTTTGTGCCTGCTTAACCTTACTGTTCATGAATACGGTACATCTTGTACCGAGATCTATGGGATAAGGAGCAAAAAGAGCTTCCTTGGCAAAATCCTGAACACTTAAGCCTAAAGAAGAGGCAAATGTCTCGATAAAGCTTCCACAGCCCGAAGAACATGCTTCATTAAGCTGAACGGAATCCACGCATCTGTTGCGTATCTTGATACACTTCATGTCCTGACCGCCTATATCAAGGATACAGTCGACTTCAGGATTGAAAAATGCGGCAGCATAGTAGTGGGCAACGGTCTCAACCTCGCCGTCGTCCAACATAAATGCGGCTTTCATAAGTGCCTCACCGTAACCTGTCGAGCAGGAACGTACGATTTTTGCGCCCTCGGGAAGCTTGTCGTATATATCCTTAATGGCATCTATAGCCGTCTGTAACGGACTTCCGTTATTATTGCTGTAGAAAGAGTGAAGTAATTCACCGTCCTCGCTTATAAGAGCAATCTTGGTCGTGGTTGAACCGGCATCTATTCCTAAGAAGCAGTTGCCTTTATAGTCTGAAAGAGAAGCTGTTTTGACATGAGCCTTCTTATGCCTTTCGCTGAAAGCATCATAGCTTTCTTTATCAGGGAATAAGGGCTCCATACGCTCAACTTCAAAGTCCATTGAGATTCCGCTTCTAAGGCGCTCTGTCATCTGTGCAAGAGAGATTACGACATCATCCTTGGAATTAAGGGCAGAACCCATTGCAGCGAAAAGATGAGAGTTATTAAGCTCTATAGTATGCTCATCATCAAGCTTAAGTGTACGGATAAAAGCAACTTTAAGTTCTGAAAGGAAATGAAGAGGACCGCCTAAGAATGCAACATGTCCTCTGATGGGCTTACCGCAGGCAAGTCCCGATATGGTCTGATTGACAACAGCCTGGAAGATGGAAGCGGCAAGGTCTTCTCTTGTGGCTCCGTCATTGATAAGGGGCTGAATGTCCGTCTTGGCAAAGACACCGCATCTTGCGGCTATTGTATATAAAGAATTGTAGTTTTTGGCATATTCGTTAAGACCGGTGGCATCAGTCTGTAATAAAGCTGCCATCTGGTCGATAAAAGAACCGGTTCCGCCGGCGCATATGCCGTTCATACGCTGTTCAACGTTACCGTTCTCGAAATATATGATCTTCGCATCTTCACCGCCAAGTTCGATAGCGACATCGGTCTTGGGAGCAAATGTCTCAAGTGAAGTGGATACGGCAATAACTTCCTGAGTAAAAGGACAGTTAAGATGATTGGCAAGCGTAAGTCCGCCGCTTCCCGTTATCATGGGGTGAACTTCTATATCGCCCAAAACAGAGCCCGCATCCGTAAGCAGACCTGCCAATGTCCCCTGAATGTCCGCAAAATGCCTCTTGTAGTCTGAAAACAGAAGCTCATTGGAGTCATCCATTATCGCAACCTTAACAGTTGTGGAACCAATATCTATACCAAGTGAATATCTTGTTTTAGCCATGTTGTATCGCCTTTGCAATGTAGTATCCCTGACTACATTTAATAGGAAAAATTACAATATACAGAATCTTAACTATTCTACTTAAACATGGCCCAAAAATCAAGCAACCCGAAAGATGTTTATTAAAGTTTTATAGTTTGAACATAGAACATACACAGAGCTTTGGGATATTTTAATTAGGATAAATCACGCAAATATGATAAGATAGTATGCGATTGGAAAATTGTTTGTAACGAGGTCATAAAATGAAAGAGAGTTTTTCATCAAGAATGGAAAGAAAACTTGGCAAATATGCCATAAAGAATATAACGCTGTATCTTATAGTATGCTATGCATTCGGATATATCATAGAGCTGGTCAACCCCGATTTTATCAGCTTTATGACGCTTGAACCCGCATACATATTAAAGGGTCAGATATGGAGACTGTTCACCTGGCTTGTTATACCGCCCACAGAGAGCAATCTTTTCTTTGTGCTTATCATGCTGTATTTCTATTACAGTATCGGAAGAAGCCTTGAAATGGTATGGGGAACATACAGACTTAACGTATATCTGATTTCGGGTATGATATTCACGATACTCGGAAGTTTTGTGCTGTACGGAATACTGACGGCACTCGGAGCACCCGAACTTACAACGTTCGGCATGGCATTTTCGACAACATATATCAATCTGTCCATCTTTTTGGCGTATGCGGCCACTTTTCCTGATATGCAGGTGCTGCTGTTTTTCCTGATTCCCATTAAGGTTAAAGTGCTGGGAATCATATATGTGATAATACTGGTATACGAGTGTGTAAGCATAGGCGCTAACTTCGGACTGTTGGTCGGCATGGTATATTGGGTTGTTATCGGGGCGTCATTACTTAATTTCATCATCTTTTTCTTCACTTCAAGAGGAAAGATTCAATATAACCCGAGGCAGGCCAGACAGAGGATGGAGTACAGGAAAAAAGTTGCCGAAGCTGAGACTGTGAAGGTGGCAAAGCATAAATGTGCGGTATGCGGACGAACATCGGAGACCAATCCCGAACTTGAATTCAGATTCTGCAGCAAGTGTCAGGGCAATTTCGAATATTGCAACGACCATATATTTACACATACGCATATCAGATACGATGAAAGTGAATAATCAATATGACAAATGAGAAAGATTTTGCGGAAAGAATAGAAAAGCTGGTGTCTCTGGGAAGAGAACAGGGCGGAATGGTATCCAAAGAACAGGTAGAAGAAGCTGCGATGGAGCTTAATCTCCCGGTCAGCGGATTAAATGCCGTATATGATTATCTTAAGACCAAGAAGATAGGCATAGGCGAGGCTATGGATATAGAGGAGGCCCTTTCAAAAGAGGACAGGGACTATTTAAAACTCTACTTTGATGAACTTTCTGAGCTGACGGAATACTCGGAAGGAGAGAAAGAGGCGCACTATATATCAGCTATGGCGGGTCATCTTGAGAGTCAGACCAAGGTTATAGAGATTATGCTTCCTCAGGTTGTGGATATAGCGAGACTATATGCAGATCAGGGAGTTCCGATAGAGGATCTTATCGGAGAGGGCAACGTTGCTCTTTCTGCGGGCGTTACGATGCTCGGTGCTCTGGAATCGGGAAAGGAAGTTCCGGGTGCACTTGCAGGAATGATAATGAATGCAATGGAGCAGCTTATTGGCGAAGAGAACGATATAAAAGGCCGGGACGAGAAGATAGTGTCCAAGGTCAATAAAGTAGCGGATGCGGCTGCCGAACTGGCCGAAGAACTCGGACGTAAGGTAACTGTTGATGAACTTGTGGCTGAGACTAAGTTAAGTCGTAAGTCCATTGAGGATGCAATCAGGTTCTCGGGCGAGAAGATTGAAGATATAGATTTGAGCAATAATTAATTCAGGAATTAATTTCTCACATACTTTCGCGGCAAAGGGAAAAGATGGAAAACAGAGATTATAAGCATACTATACAGGATATAACCAATATATATGTGGGCGGTAAATTAAGCTACGGTGAGATGATGGATATGGATGACATACCCTTTAAGCTTAAGGCTGTGTTCGCTCATTATATGCTTAAGGAAGTTGATAAGGATACAACCTTGGAGAATCACCTTTTCTATATGACCAAGGATTCCATGTCATATATGGTCTATAAGAAGCTTAAGGCCAAGTTCTTACTTAATGTCTTCTATGAAGATGGACACGGGAAGAACGAGCCGGGCTATCATATCGACGAATTCTTAATAGATGACATCTTAGATAATGAGGCTATCATGGCCAATAAGGATGTTACATTTCTGACAGAAATCAGGATTTCCAAGTTAAAATTAGCAGGTATTCCGGTGTAAAGATTTTATTATGAGGGTGAGAGCTATTACAGTGAGCAGGAATATGAATATATGCAGGAGAGTAGTTTCGATAGCAAGTATAACAGCTGTTATGCTTGCTTTTTGCGCTTGCGGGAAGAACTCAGGCGATGATGCATTTGATTCCGCAAAGTCTTTGATGCAGAATTCAGTAAACAATGGGGTATCTTCGGACGGGAACTTAGATGCTAAAGAAACGGCTGCCATGGGCGAAGTCAGTGCCCAACAGGCCGGTATGATAGCGATCAATGAATTACTCTATACTGATGAATATGATAAAGAGTATCTTACACCCGATTCCGATGATTATAAGGTTATAGTTTATGACGTGCCGATAGTATATATTGTGCCTGATTATACTGTGTTCAGGGATGCATACGGTGTACCGGAAGGCTTTGGTCTGCCAAGAAGCGGCAATGAATATAAGACATCCTGCACATATATCAGAGTCATAAGCTACGGTACGAGTGGTGAGATCATCTCATTAAAAGAAAAATTGGCATACCCTGATGAGAAAGATGCGCTTCGTCCTTATTTGGCCGCGCTTTCGGAGAATTGGGTAAGGTTTGATGATGGAGTGATCCCGGATGGCTTTGATGAGGAGGAGGCTGTACATAATATAGTAGATGTGTCAGTCCCGACGTATTTCTCTAATATAACAGAAGGCGCTTCCATAATCAGAAAAGGTTCTGTATGGTACGGATCAAGAGGCAGTTCATCCATAGGGTATTATCTTACGGATCTTGCACAGATTGTTTTGAGGGACAATTCTAAGGATTTTAAGGCTAAAAGCACTGATGAGACAGGGATTAATTCTTTTGATCTTAAATACGGCACATCATCTGATGAGGTATGCCATGTAACAACATACTATTCATTCCCTCTGCATCACGGTAAACCATCAGGTGTGGAACTTACGATGGAGAATATCGGCGAGAGATTGAATAATCCTGACGATGATAAGTATTGTACCCCGAAGACGGATGACTATCTGTATTATATTGCAGGAAATGAGACTGAACTGATGTCATTTAATGAAGACGGTGAGGTCGTTCAGTGGATTACGCGTGAGACGGGTGAGAACTACGGGACAATGCTCTTTGATGATGATATCAAGAAGTACATGACTCTGTCGGATGATAAATATGTAAGATATAATGACACTTTTATGTAGGCCAAGGATTATGACGGAATAAGGACGGGCAGCTACTCAGGTCATACAGTCAAATATGACTATATCATGGACAGATATGACTCGATGGGTTATGCCGATGAAGTCAATTATCTGCTAATGTCCAAAGGATTAACCAAGAAGGATACGGAGATAAAAAACAGTGAGAATCCCTTGTTTGAGGAAATGAAGAAGGTGGTGCCTGACGGTGTTACGGACTATATGCTTGAGATAGATAAGGATAAATATGAAACTGAGGGCTCAACCGGATATTATGGAAATATCGGATATTATTGGGCATATATCTATATATTTGATGAAGAGGGATATCAGACCGATCAGATAAGGGTTCAGATATTCGATGATCCGGCAATGATCGAATATGAGGATATGCGAATCTTCGGTACGGCAGTTGATGATTCGGGTAAAGTGACCGTTAATCATAAATACTATGACCCGTGGGTTGAGGCAAATAAGCCGGAGACGATCGATAACCTGTATTGTTATCATACAAGCAGTGTTGATGAAAATTATAAATGGAATTACGGGATATATGAAGGGGATACAATGGACAGGTATTTCTCTGTGCCGTATCTGACGGATGCCCAGATAGAGGCATTAGATGAATATTACAGATGATTAATTGGAGACAGAATGAGGATAGAACACGCTGCAGTATATGTATATGATATTGAGAAGGCGAAGGATTTCTTCGTTAAGTATCTGGGCGGTACTTCGAATGATATGTACCGCAATGCGGAAGACTTTTGTTCGTATTTCATCTCTTTTGATGACGGGGCAAGGCTTGAGATCATGAATAAGCCCGGGATATCTGATGAGGTTGATAAGGAGAATCGGACCGGATATTCGCATATTGCATTCTCTGTCGGAAGCAGGAAAAAGGTGAATGAACTTACTGCAAAGATAAGCGCGGACGGATATAAGATACTAAGCGGACCCAGGATTACGGGTGACGGATATTACGAGTCCTGCATCATCGCAACAGAAGGAATATTGGTAGAACTGACGGAATAGCAGTGTTGACATAGCCGTACGGCTAATATTATACTAAAAAAGTAGAAAATGAGCCGTACGGCTAATTTTGTATATGAATGAGTAAAAATAGTGTGTACGGCTAAAAACGAGGCGACAAACTATGCTTATCAATGATATTGAGACATTAGGAAAAGAATTAAAAAAACAAAGAAAGAAACTGGGATATACACAAGCGTATATTTCAGAATTTACAGGCTTCAGCGTGAGTTTTATCTCAGATGTTGAGAAAGGCAAAGCAACTGCGGAGATTGGCAAAGTATTGCATTATGCTCATATGCTTGGTATGGATGTAAAAATAGAGGCCAGAGGACGTTAATGAATACATATTATGTTAGTGTTGAAATAGGCGGATTGC
>JAEEGJ010020191.1_pt1 | contig 14544 bp, 9 predicted proteins | sample 8958761 | NCBI WGS metagenome assembly JAEEGJ01 (sample SAMN16246546, study PRJNA631951) | gut metagenome | biome: gut microbiome; feature: rumen; material: RS-attached | host: Bos | place: Iran: Karaj | collected 2018-10 | reverse complement strand
TCCCATTGCCTCGATCTCGGCATAGGTGTAATTCCTGCCTTCTGCGGCCCAGGTCTTACGGCTCTGCTCAAGGAGCCACATTCCGGTTATGTTCTTCAGGAACCTGGTAGTTCCCTCTATTCCACCCTCGTTGGTAACATTATATTCATAAGACTTGCTGTCAATCACCGGCACCGGGGATTCGATTCCCATCAGGCTCCAGGTTCCGCTGCTGAGGTATGCGAAATGCTCGTCCTCCGCAGGAACGGCGGCGATCGCGGACGCCGTGTCATGGCCCGCCACGGCGATCACGGGAACGGGATCCATTCCGGTAGCCTTGCAGATCTCATCCTTGAGGACGCCCACTTTCGTCCCGGGCTGGACTATCGGCCTGAGGATGGACGAGTCTATTCCGAGGCGCTCGAGAAGGCTGCGGTCGAAGTCCCTCGTCCTGGGATCGATGAGCCCCGATGTCGAGGCGTCGGTATATTCACAGACCCTTTCCCCGGTGAGCATGTATGCCATCAGGTCGGGCATGAAGAGAATCTCCTTGGCCTTGTGGATTGGGGAATCCGCTTCCTTGTGCTGGGCGTAGATCTGGAAGATCGTATTGAAGTTCATGATCTGGGTTCCGGTGATGCCGTAGAGTTCCTCCTTGGGAATCACCTTGAACACTTCTTCAGGAATTCCGTCGGTGTAGGGGTCACGGTAAGCCCTGGGAAGGCCGAGGATCGAACCGTCCTCACCTATGAAGCCGAAGTCCACGCCCCAGGTGTCGATTCCTATCGACTCCACCTTGACGCCCCTCGACGCCACCTCCTTCAAGGCAGCCTTGAAATGGTCATAAAGTGAATATATGTCCCAAAAATACTTCCCGTCGATTTCCTTGACGGCATTTGGGAACCTGTAAACTTCTTCCGAGGCCAGACGGCCGTTGTCCACACTGCCGAGGATTGCCCTGCCGCTGGTGGCTCCGAGATCGAATGCAAGAAAATACATGATTATGTGGTGCTTTACGTCTTTTACAAATTTCCTCTTTTTTATATTCTGTTCAAGTTAAGATTCTGACAATATGACTTGGAAATTTGATTTGGGAATTTTTCATATATTTGTCAAGAATATCACCTGTTTCAAATCTATCACGACTTATGGAGTCCGTCCACCTCAAATATTTGGCAGTAAATCCTGTTGACCTGAAATGGGGAACGGCGGTCAACTCCGCAGGCTTCCAGGAGATCCCTCCGGGAGCGGACTATCCACCGAGGAACCATCCCTCCCGATACATATTCAAGCAGGAGAGAGGAAGGGTCCTTCACGAATATCAGCTGCTGTACATCACCGAAGGCCGTGGAAAGTTCTTCTGCGAGACCCTGGGAAGGACGAGGGCAGTGAATATCGAGAGGGGGATGATGTTCCTGCTGTTCCCCGGGGAATGGCATTCCTACCATCCCGACAGGCAGACCGGATGGAAGGAATACTGGATCGGCTTCAACGGGCATTTCGTGGACAACCTTATCGCGCAGGGCTTCTTCAGCAAGGACAATCCAGTGTTCAAGGTCAATATCCACGAAGACATCGTAAACCTTTACAAAGATGCCATCGCTGCGGCGGAGGCCCAGGAATCCGGTTTCCAGCAGTTCCTGGCCGGGATAGTCGGACGTCTGCTGAGCCTCGCTTATTTCTATGACAGGAACTCTCAGTTCGAAGACTCCGATGCCGCGAACAAGATCGGCCAGGCAAAGGTGATGATCTATGACAACTACATGAATATCTCTCCGGAGGAGATTGCCTCAAGGCTGTGCCTGAGCTATTCCTCATTCAGGAAGATATTCAAGGAATACACCGGTTTCTCCCCGGCCCGCTTCATCAACGAGGTCAGGATGAGCAAGGCAAAGGAACTGCTCACCCACACCGCCATGAGCATAAAAGAAGTAGCCTACCACGTAGGCTACAACAATCATGACTATTTCTTCACGGCTTTCCGCCATGTGACGGGCCATACTCCCGGAGAATACAGGGCGATGACCCAGAGCCCCAAGGCCTAGCGCCTGCCGAAGAGCAGGTCCATGTCCCTTTCCAATGCCGGGCCGGCCAAGTCCTCAGGAACGAATCTCCAGTTCCCGATACGCGCAGGGTCGCCTACAACTGCAGGATCGATCGAACCCATATCCATAAGATAATTGTACAGGATGTCGCGGATCTCGGGATAGGTCTCCACTATCCTTTCCTCGATCTTTCCGGTATCGACCCCGGCCGCCTGCATGAGGCCGCCGCCCCCGCTGGCACGGTAGGAAGTGACGGCTACGTTGTACGTCTTGTCAGGCTCGAGGGACGCTCCACCGACGAGGGAATCCACGGCGACCCTCTCCCCCCTCGGTTTTGTCACATCCACCGTGTAAATCATACCGGCCGCTGAGTCGAAATTGTAGGAACGGCCCACGAACGACCAGGACTTCTGCCCTGTCCTGGGATCATCCCTGTCGACGATCTTGAGGACGTGGTCGGAAGGTGAAGACACAGTATTTATCCAGTTGTCGTAGGAAGCTTCCAGATAATCCTTTATCTCCTTCCCCGTCATCCTGATGACATACAGTTGGTTCTCAAAGGGGTAGATGGTAAACAGGTCATTGTAGATCAGGGTCCCGGCCTTCACGTTCCCGTTGTATGTCAAAGGAGCGGCGAAAGACAGCTGCGCAGGCTGGCAGGTGATGCTCAGGGTGTGAATCAGGTTGAGATAGTCACACTGCCCCCTGTAGGCATCCCTGGTGGCCAGGTCCACCTTGAGTTCGCCGACTTTCCTGGTGGTGAATTCCTTCACCGCCACATAGTCATCATGGAACTTCGCAGCCATGAGGGTGTCGATCTTGTAACGGTCCGTAAGGATAAGGTGGGCTGAAACCGACTTCTTCTCGACCTTCCCCTTCCTTACGGTCACGTCCAGTTTCCCTTCACCCACGTAACGGCAATGGCTTCCGGAATTGATCAGGCACAGGGTATCGCTGGTGACAACGGTCGGCCTGTGGTCATGTGAGCAGACCAGGAAGTCCACGCCCCTGAGGTTCTTCATCAGGTCCAGGCCCTGGCTCTCAAGCTGGGAACCGTCACCGGAGCCGGTGGCGGTGTGGGTCGCGACTATGACCACGTGGGGCTTCTCCTTTGCGATGACCTTGTCGACATCCTTCTGGACGAGGGGGATCAGGTTCTCGAACTTCATCCCCGACCAGAGGCGTTCCGAAAGCCATCCGGCGATATTCGCATTGTCGTAACCGAGTATGGCTATCTTCAGTCCGTGGCGTTTAATGACCGTATACAACGGGAAATACGGTTTTCCGTTGTCGTTGCGGATGGCGTTTCCGGCCAGGAAGGGAATCTTGTTGGACTTCATATCCCTGGCAACCCTGTCATAAACGGCATGCCCGGTCTCGATGTCGTGGTTGCCGAGGACCACGGCGTCATATTCCATGTATTTGGCCATACGCGGATATACGTGGGGAGTGACCGTGTCCACATAATTGAAATAGTATGCGGCATTGTCCCCCTGGAGGATGTCTCCGGCATCCAGAAGGATCACATTCTCCTCTCCTGCGTCAGCCCTGACGCTGTCCACCATATACTTCACGCAGTATAGGGACTTCTTGACATTCCCGCCCACATAGGTCGAATCGAAGAAAGTACCGTGGATGTCGTTGGTAGTAAGGAGCCTTAATGAATACGTTCCGTCCTTCGGACCGGAACAAGAGGCGGCGATAATGGCAGCCGCCAGGATGGATGTGATTCGTATTGCTTTCATGATAGGGATATGGCCCAAAGGCCGGATGACAAAAATACTATTTTTTCGTAATTTTGCGAATATGAGAGAACTCAAACTTCAGACTCCGGTCGATCCTGGTAAAGGCCGCCTGGGACTGTCGCTTGACGACGGGATCGTCATGCTTGGCAGCTGTTTCGCGGACAGCATAGGCAGGAAGATGGAGGAACTCGGCTTCAATGTCTGTGTCAACCCCTTCGGCACGCTCTACAACCCGGTCTCCGTCTGCAATTCGGCTGCCCGGCTGCAATCATGCTCCCCGTTTACCGAAAAGGAATGTGTGGAGATGGGAGCCGGTGCCGGACTGGTCTGCTCTTTCAGCCATCACACCTCGTTCGCCCGTCCGGATGCCACCGGATTCCTGGACAATGCCAACAAATCCCTTCTGGAAGCATCCAGAGCCTGGAAAGAAGCTTCAAAGGTAATCATCACCCTTGGTACGGCATGGTGTTTCGAGCACATCGGCACCGGCGAGATAGTAAGCAACTGCCTCAAAAGGGACGGAAAGGAATTCAGGCGCAAGCGTCTGGGGGTCGGTGAAGTATCCCTGATCCTAAGGAATATGGTGACGAGATATCCGGATAAGGATTTCATATTCACCGTCTCCCCTATCCGCCATATGGCTGACGGGGCACATGGGAACCAACTCAGCAAGAGCACCTTGCTTCTGGCCGTAGAAGAAGCCTGCAAGGCCTTTCCGGACAGGGCTGAATACTTCCCCGCCTACGAGATAGTCATGGACGAGCTTCGGGACTACAGGTTCTATGCACCGGATATGGTCCACCCGTCAGAACAAACCATCGACTACCTGTGGGACAGATTCGCCGATTGGGCAATCCCGGAAGCAAGCCTGCAGGAGATGGAGAATCGGCGTAAGACATATCTAAGATTAAAGCATATTCCAAAAATTCATTAAATTAGTCCGTTTCTTACAAAACATTTGTTTGAAAACAAATCACACATTTTATTTACAAACCTTATTTTTCATGAAAAAGAATCGCATTTCAAGAGTTTCGGCTTTTCTCATGATTCTCCTGGCAGGCTCGCTCTCAATGGGCAATGCTCTTGCTGAAGGATCGAAAGCCGCTCTCAAGTCTGCGACGGAAGCTCAGCAGAGAACGGTTTCCGGTAAGGTAGTCGACGCACAGGGCAATCCCATTCCGGGTGCCAGCGTCATGATTGCCGGAACCAACCGCGGAGCAGTTACCGCCACAGACGGTTCATTCTCACTGGCTGTGCCTGACGGCGCCGAGCTGGAGGTTTCCTTCCTCGGCTATGTCACCGTCACGGTTGCAGCAAGGAATGGCATGACTGTCGTTCTCAATGAAGACGCCGAGTACCTCGAGGAGGTAGTCGTTGTCGGTTACGGTACCCAGAAGAAGGCCAACCTGACCGGTGCCGTCTCGACCGTGGACGTGGAAAAGACCCTCGACTCCAAGTCTGAGACCAACCTCGGAAAGGCTCTCCAGGGAGCTGTCCCCGGCCTCACCGTCATCAACATCAACGGAGACATCAATGCCGATCCTACTATCACCATCCGTGGTATCGGTACCCTCTCCAACAGCGGCACTTCGACCCCCCTCTACATCGTGGACGGAGTTCCGATTGACAACATCTCCTACCTCAATCCCCAGGACATCGAGAACATTTCCGTCCTCAAGGACGCAGCCTCCACTTCCATCTACGGAACCAGGGCTGCATTCGGTGTGGTTATGATCACCACCAAGGCCGGAAAGGTCAATGACAGGGCTGTCGTCCGCTACACCAACAACTTTGGTTGGAGTTCAGCCACGAACCTTGCCGACTACGACATCCTGAGCAAGCAGGTGACCGCTTTCAACGAGGTCAATAAGAACATGGGTGTTGAGTCCGAGCTCTTCGGTATCTACTTCGACGATCCCAAGTTCATAAATGCTGTAAACGCATGGGAGAAGAAGCACGGCGGCAAGTCCGGTTACCGTGAGATGGTCCTTGACGACGACTACTATTTCAACGCCAATGGTTCCGGATCATACGTGGCCGACTGGGATGTCGTGGGCATCGTATTCAACAACGCCACCCCTTCCCAAAACCACACCCTCTCCATTCAGGGAACCTCCGGAAAGACCAACTACTACATGTCGGTCGGTATGGACAAGTCGCAGGGTATCATGAATTTCAACCCTGACAAGCTTCACAGGTACACCGCCACCGTCAACGTCAGTTCCCAGATCAAGAAATGGCTGAATGTGGGCGCCCGCGTGAACTACATGAACAAGAATTACGAGTATCCGTACACCCGCGGTATGGGTCTGGCCTACGTCTGGCGCTGGCCTTCCAACTTCGGTCCTTACGGTACGATCAACGGCATCGATGCCCGTAACATCATCGGTTACCGCAAGCAGGCCGGTGACGCTTACGACCGTACAGCCAACCTGCGTCTCGGTGCTTACGCCACAGCAACCCTGGCCAAGGGTCTGACCCTCAATGGTGACTTCACTTTCACGAACAAGACCACCCGTTACAAGGGTGTCGGTATTCCCCTCACGGTGTACAACTCATGGGGTAATATCCAGGAACCCAGTTCCTCGCTTGTGACTTCTACCTTCGTGGAGACTTCCAGAAGCTTCACCAATGGCTACACAGCGAACCTTTACGCGAAGTACCAGCTTGACCTCGCGAAGAACCACCATCTCCAGTTCATGCTCGGTTCCAACGTTGACGAATCCGAGTACGAATATCTCTACTATGAGAACCACGACGTGATGGACCCGGCTCTCCCCGAGCTCGCTCTTACCCCCACGTTCTACAGCTATACCCACCGCCACACCTGGTGGGGCTCTGCCGGTTTCTTCGGTAGGATCAACTACAATTATGCAGACAAGGTCCTCATCGAACTGAACGGCCGTTATGACGGTTCTTCCAAGTTCCCGGCCAACAGCCGCTGGGCATTCTTCCCTTCAGCTTCCATTGGTTACCGCATTTCCCAGGAAAGCTTCTGGGAGCCCATCAAGCCGGTCATCAGCAATGCAAAGATCCGTGCTTCCTACGGTGTAATCGGCAACCAGGAGGTTGGTACCAACATGTTCATCGAGACCATGACCAAGTACGGCACCTCCGTCAACTGGCTGGGCACCGGCACATCCAAGTATGACTACTTCGGACTGCCGAAGCTCGTATCCGCAGACCTGACATGGGAGTCCCTGGCCACCACCGACATCGGAGTTGACCTCGGCTTCCTGAACGGAGACCTCAATGTAACATTCGACTGGTTCCAGCGTGACACCAAGGGTATGCTCGCCCCCGGTCAGACTATGCCTGCGGTACTCGGTACCAGCGCAGCTTACGAGAATGCCGGTGAGCTCCGTTCCCGTGGTTGGGAAGTCAACGTTGACTGGCATCATATCTTCGGCGGGGTCAACCTTTACGCCATTGCGAACCTTTCAGACTACACGACCAAGGTCATGTACTGGAAGAACGACGCCATGCAGCTCAACACCACCTACACCGGCAAGACCTACGGTGACATCTGGGGATTCGAGACTGACCGCTACTTCACCGACGCCAACGATGTTGCCTCTTCCGCAAGCCAGAAGAAACTTGAGAACGGCAACTTCCACTACGGTCCCGGTGACATCAAGTTCGTCGACCAGGACGGTGACGGCGAGATCAACTGGGGCAAGGGAACCGAGGAAGATCACGGTGACCTCATCAAGATCGGAAACACCACTCCTAGATACCAGTACTCACTCCGTCTCGGAGGCGAATGGAACGGCTTTGACCTCGACATTTACCTCCAGGGAGTCGGCAAGCGCAACATCTGGACCGTTTCCCAGTTCGTAATGCCTTATTCCCGTGGTGCTGACGCCATCTACAAGGGACAGATGAACTATGTCACCCTTGACCAGATCGCCAGTGGCAATGTCGACCAGAACGCCGACCACCCTCGTCTTTACGGAGGTGCCGGTAACCAGGGAACCATCAGCTCCAACATCATCACCACCGGACGTTACAACTACTATCCCCAGACCAGGTACATTCTCAACATGGCTTATCTCCGCCTCAAGAACGTTACCCTGGGTTACACCATCCCCAAGAACCTTACGAAGCAGATCAACATCGACAAGGTCAGGGTATATGCCTCTACCAACAACATTCTGGACATCATAAACCACAACCGCACAAACGGTATCGATCCTGAAATGAACGACGGATAGGGAGTCTCCTGGGGACGTGTCAATCCTCTGATGAAGACCTACTCCTGCGGTGTTCAGGTGACTTTCTAACATAAAAACGAAAAGAGTTATGAAAAAGATAAGCAATCTCATCGTTTTGATACTGTCTGTCGCCGTAATGGCAAGCTGCGAGAAAGTACTTGACAAAGAGCCTCTCACCGACTTCACCAACTCCAATTTCTGGACAAGCGAGAAGAATGTCGAGATGTTCGCCAACTACTTCTACAATGAGTGGGTAGGCTACGGCAACGGAACCTCCACCAATGGCGTCTTCTACTGGCAGACACTGAATGACAACCAGATCAGCAGCGGTTTCCAGGATTGGTATTCCCGCACCGTGGACGCTTCCAACGGTACATGGAACGGCAGCTACACAGAGATCCGCCGTGCAAACACCCTCATCGAGAAAGTCCCTGGAATCGAAGGGATGAGCGATGCAGCCAAGAACCACTGGGTCGGTGTCGGCCGTCTCTACCGTGCCCTATACCACTATTACCTGGTACGTTCCTTCGGTGACTGCGTGTGGGTCGACCATGTGCTTGATGTTACCGAGGAAGACCGCGACGGATTCATCTTCTCTGCCCGCACCGATCGTGATATCGTGATGGACAAGGTTCTTGAAGACCTCAATTTCGCCGTCTCCAACATCAGGGAGTCTTCCTCCAGGGTTGAAATGAACCGTGCTGTCGCCCAGGCCATCAAGTCTGAGATCTGCCTCTATGAGGGCACATTCTGCAAATACCGTTCGTCCGCCGACGGCCAGAAGGCCGCTGACTCCGGTCGTGCGCAGAAGTTCCTGACTGAGTGCAAGACAGCCAGCGAGGCCATCATCAACAATGGCAACTATGCCCTTGGTGCCTCCTATCGTGCTGTTTACAACTCGATCGACCTGAATGGCAACAAGGAGATGATCATGTACAAGAAGTACGCTCTGGAGAACTCCTTCTGCCACTCCCTGATCGACTACACCTGCTCTTCCACCATGCAGAGCGGAATGTCCAAGGCCGCTTTCGACTCGTATCTGTTCCGCGATGGCAATTGCCTCGCCAACACTACCCTCGACAAGAACGACCACGCCGTCTTCACTGAGAGCGGTAGCACCTGGGTAGCGGACATCAGCGAGGTCCTCGCCAACCGTGACCCTCGTCTTTCCGAATCGATCGATGCGAACCTGATGTACAACGGTACCCCCTACCAGCGTTACGGAGTTGGTCACCTGACCACTTCTTCCTCCGGTTACGGCGTACTTAAGTTCGATACCAACGAGATCCCTGTGGCCTACCGTCCTGAAGGAGGTAAGAACTACACTGATGCTCCTATCTTCTGGCTCGCCGAGATCCTTCTCAACCATGCCGAGGCCTGCGTCGAACTTGGTGACAACGCCGCTGCAGTCAATTCCATCAACAAGCTCCGCGCCCGCGCCGGAATGCCCAACCTTACCACCTCTCCCGCCGCGGATCCCGCGAACAACATGGGAGTCAGCGATCTGATCTGGGAAGTCCGCAGGGAGCGCCGCGTAGAAATGATGTACGACAAGAACGACCGTTACTGGAGCCTTATCCGCTGGCATCAGCTTGACAAACTCGACACCAGCAAGTATCCGGACATCGCCAAGGGAGCCTGGGTGGGCAACCATCTGACTGAAAGCTCTACAGCCAAGGCCGATGCCAACGGTTACATCGACATGACCGGCAAGGGCACCCGTACCTACGACAAGAAGCACTATCTCCGTCCGATTCCTTCAGGTCAGCTCGACCTCAACCCGAATCTCGGACAGAACCCCGGCTGGTAACAGTCAGGCTTAATACCTCTTAATTTGTCCGCGGGACCGAAAGTCTCGCGGACATTTCTTATATTTGCAGACCGCAATTTGACTTTGATATGTTCGAGAACTTACAGGAAAGGCTTGAAAGGTCTTTCAAGATACTGAAAGGCGAAGGAAGGATCACCGAAATCAACATCGCTGAAACCCTGAAGGACATCCGCAGGGCATTGCTGGATGCCGATGTCAGCTACAAGGTGGCGAAGGAATTCTGCGACAGGGTGAAGGTCAAGGCCATGGGCCAGAACGTCCTCACCGCCGTCAAGCCTCAGCAGATGATGGTCAAGATCGTCCATGACGAACTGGCCGAATTCATGGGCAGCTCCTCGCAGGACATCAACATTAAGGGAAATCCCGGGATAGTACTCGTGGCCGGTCTGAACGGATCCGGAAAGACCACCTTCTCGGCCAAGCTGGCAGCCAACATCAAGAGCAAGCGGGGGATGAAGGTCCTGCTCGCCGCCTGCGATACCTTCCGTCCTGCCGCAATCGAACAGCTGAAAGTGCTGGGAGAGCAGATCGGAGTCGAAGTATATACAGAAGAAGGCGAGAAGGATCCCATCAGGATTGCCAGGAATGCCATATCCAAGGCCAAGTCGGACGGCTATTCCGTAGTCATCATCGATACCGCTGGACGCCTGGCCGTCGACCAGGAGCTCATGGATGAGATCTCCGCCCTCCACAAGGCCGTGCAGCCTACAGAATCCCTGTTCGTGGTCGATGCCATGACCGGACAGGATGCCGTTGAGACGGCAAAGGTCTTCAACGAACGGCTCGATTTCGACGGAGTCGTACTGACGAAGATGGACGGTGACACCAGGGGTGGTGCAGCCCTTTCCATCAAATATGTCACAGGCAAGCCGATCAAGTTCATCTCCTCCGGCGAGAAGATGGAAGCGATGGATGTCTTCCATCCGGAGCGCATCGCCGACAGGATCCTCGGAATGGGAGACGTCGTCTCCCTCGTCGAGAAAGCCCAGGAGCAGTTTGATGAGAAGCAGGCCCGCGAAACGAGGAAAAAACTGGCCAGGGACAAGTTCGGCCTGATGGATTTCTACAACCAGATCCAGCAGGTCAAGAAGATGGGCAATATCAAGGATCTGGCCGGCATGATCCCTGGAGTCGGGAAAATGATGAAGGATGTCGATATCGACAACGATGCCGCTTTCAAGAACATCGAGGCAATCATCATGTCCATGACTCCTGAAGAGAGGGACAATCCCGACATCATCAACGGCAGCCGCCGGAAGAGGATTGCCGACGGAAGCGGGACCAGCCTGCCCGACGTCAACAAGCTTCTGAAGCAGTTCGAGTCTACCCGAAAGATCATGAAGAGCGCCCTCACAGGCAACCTGGCCCAAAGGATGCGTTCTTTCAGGCGCTAATCTTCATTTGCGAAATAATTCTTCTTCCTCGGAGCTTCGGTAACCCGGTCGGAATAGACCGAGGGAGCGAAAGGGCGCATGTTGTACCGCGATGCCATGACCTGGCCGTAAGCACCTGCGCTTCGGATGGCGATGCGGTCTCCCCTGTGGCTTTTTGCCAGGGCCCTTTCCTTCCCGAAACAGTCGGCACTTTCACAGACCGGTCCGACCACATCATAGACCCGGCATCCGCGGCCGTCACCATCTTCATAGTGGGCGGTGAGGTTCTCGATCTTGTGATATGCCCCGTACAACGCCGGCCTTATGAGGTCATTCATACCGGCATCCACCATGAGGAAGCGCCTGTTCTCACCTTTCTTCACATACAGGACCTCGGTAATGAGGGATCCTGACTGAGCCACGAGCGAGCGTCCCGGCTCCACGTGGACCGTCTGGTCAGGCCTGCGGACAAGGTTTTCGTCTATAGTCCTGAACCAGGTTTCGAAATCCGCTATCGGATTGCCGTCAGGGTCGTCATAATCGATACCCAGTCCACCTCCAAGGTCGATATTCCTGACCTCCAGCCCGATCCTCTCGAACAGGGCCACTATTTCATTAACCTTCTCGCATTCCAGCTTCACGACATCCGACACTTCCATGATCTGGGATCCGATATGGAACTGCAGACCGTAGAAATCGATGTATGGATTGTCCTTGACCATCGCCACCGCTTCATCGAAACTCCTGTCGGAGATACCGAACTTGTCTTCATACAGTCCGGTTGTAATATAATGATGTGTATGCGGATCGATATTCGGATTGATCCTCAGGCTCATGGGAGCCTTGCGTCCGAGGCGCCTGGCAATGTCGCTGACTATCTCGATCTCCTCGAGTGATTCGACCACGAAAGCGCCGATCCCGACCTGGAAAGCCTGGCAGATCTCCTTGTCGGACTTGGCTACTCCCGCGAAGAATATCTTCTTGGGGTTGTAGCCGCAGCTCACGGCGAAATCGATCTCGTCACCGCTGACACAGTCGGCTCCGAGGCCCCTGGAACTGATCATCTCGTTCAGACGGCGGTCCGAGTTTGCCTTGAGGGAATAATGGACATGTATTCCGGTACGTTCCGAGAGTTCAGCGACCTTGTCGACGGTACGCCTGAAAAGGTCTATGTCATAATAATAAAAAGGAGTCGCTACCCTGCTGAAAGAAGCGAAGTCATCAATCTTCAACATGTTCGTTTCATTATAATACAACTTTGCAAAAGTAATCTAATTTTTCTAATTTCGTCATAACGAATCCTGAAACACCTGTGAATATGAACAAGGACAACGAAAAACTTCTGCTGCCGCATCTGTCGATGAGGCTGAAACGCATCCTGAGAAATAAGAAGAGACGCTCCGATGAGCGGGCATTCACCAGGAAATCCATGGCCATGGTCGAGAAAAGGCTGGGGCGCTGGGTCGCGGAGGGCAGGTACCGGGAGAGGTACTGCTCGATGGACATGATCCTCGAGGACCTGGGCCTGACCAGGAATGAACTCTGCTCGTACTGTTCCCGGAAATTCCATAAATCATTCCTCTCCTGGAGGAAGGAACTGCGGATGGCGGACGCCAGGAAAATGCTCCTGGACTTCCCTGACGTCCCGGTTTCCAAAATAGCAAGCGACCTGGGTATCGACGACAAATCCAACTTCAGGCACCAGTTCAAATCGGTCACCGGCCTCACTCCCTCGGGATGGAGACAAAAATTTCTCAAAAAAACGTAAAAAAATTTGCACATAATAAAATCCTTCGTATATTTGCGGTGTACTATTAAACTAATACACTAAAATATATGATTGAAATCAGAGACCTCGCTTTCAGTTACGGCAAGACACCAGTATTGAAAAGCATCACCACGAACCTTGAAGAAGGGCGTATCTACGGCCTTCTGGGAGAGAACGGGGTCGGCAAGACCACCCTTCTCACCCTGCTCTGCGGCCTCAAGAAGGTCGGTTCCGGCACAATCAGGACAGATGGGGAGAATCCTTTCGACAGGACCCCTTCCCTGCTTGAGAAACAATACTACCTTCCCGACGAAGTAGCGCCGGTCAATGTAAAGGCCGAGGCTCTCGCGAAAGAAAGGGGTCGTTTCTGGCCGCTGTACGACCATTCCAAATTCCTTGATATCATGAAGGAATTCGAGACCGATCCGTCGAAGAAGATGAACCAGATGTCAGCCGGCCAGCTCAAGAAAAGCTACATCTCTTTCGCTCTCGCCACCGGTTGCAAGTATCTGTTCATGGATGAGCCTACCAACGGACTTGACATCCCTTCGAAGTCACAGTTCAGGTCGGCCATAATGAAATACACACCGGAAGATTCGACTATAGTCATTTCCACCCATCAGGTCCGTGACCTGGAGAACATCATCGACCCCATCATCATCCTGGACAAGCAGGACGTGCTTCTGAACGCCACGGTCGAGACAATCACATCCAAACTGTTCTTCGACTACGGAACGGTCGTCCGTGAAGATGCACTGTACCGCGAGATGCTGCCCGGCGGTTTCCTGCAGGTCTGTCCGAATACCGACGGAGAAGACAGCAAGGTCAACATCGAGGCCCTGTTCAATGCCGTCCATACCCACAAGGCACTGGTCAAGGATATGTTCAAAAACGAATAAGGAGGACAGATCATGAACAACACATTCAATATCAAACGTTTCGGCAGATACTTCGCCTACGATCTCAAGTCCAGGTGGAACGACCAGAGGGTTTTCCTTGCAGTATTTGCCCTGCTTCCCATAATCTTCTACCTGGTATTCTTGTTCTTCTCCATGGTAGGACACAGTTTCCAGGTTTCATCAGACTACCCTCTCACAAGACCGCCGCTCCCCATAAGAAGCACCGTTTTCGTTATGGCGGCATCCATCTTCCTGGTCCTGTTCCCGTCCAAGGCATACGGTTTCCTGACTGACAAGGCGGAAGGATCAGCGTGGATCGAACTGCCCGCTTCAAGGTTGGAGAAATTCACTTCCATGATGCTTATCAGCCTTATCGTGATCCCCGTCATCTTCTTCCTGGTATACCTTATCAGCGACGGCCTGGTATGCCTGCTGGACAAAAGTTGCGGCGGCTCGGTATTCTCAGCCTGGTCCAACATCCATCTGAACGGAATAGACGATCCCGAAGAGGTTTGGTTCGTAAATAAAGGATTCTGGTTCCTGGTGAACGGAGTACTCCAGACAGTATCGGTCTTCCTTCTCGGTGCATTGATCTTCAAGAAAGGCAAGGTGGCCAAGACAATCCTCGTCCTGTTTGCCCTGTCCATCATACTGTCCATTATCTTTGGCCTCATCGTTTCCACAATCGGA